>JAAUXX010011531.1_pt1 | contig 12215 bp, 5 predicted proteins | sample 7278111 | NCBI WGS metagenome assembly JAAUXX01 (sample SAMN14350116, study PRJNA611818) | marine sediment metagenome | isolation source: surface marine sediment (1.8m) | place: French Polynesia: Moorea | collected 2018-08
AACGTTTTGTTAACGGCGGAAACGCACAATTTTCCTACAGGTGTGGCACCTTTTCCAGGTGCTGAGACCGGTACTGGTGGTAGAATTCGTGATGTTCAGGGAACTGGTCAAGGTGCATTCGTGATTGCCGGAACTGCAGGATATTGTGTTGGCGATCTTAATATTCCTGGCTATCCTCTTCCTTGGGAGAAGAATTTTAACAGACCTGATAATCTTGCTTCTCCACTGGAGATCGAAATTGAGGCCAGCAACGGTGCATCCGATTATGGCAACAAATTTGGAGAACCCCTTATCCAGGGGTTTACCCGCTCCTTTGACATGCAGCTTGGAAATGGACAACGATGGGCCTATCTTAAACCGATCATGTTTACCGGTGGGATTGGTCAGATTGATGATCGCCATATTGAAAAGAGCCCGCAGGAAAAAGGCATGCTCATAGTTCAGGTTGGTGGACCTGCTTACCGAGTAGGCTTTGGCGGTGGTGCAGCTTCGAGTATGCTTCAGGGTGAGAATGTCTCCGAGCTCGATTTTGATGCCGTTCAACGTGGTGACGCGGAAATGGAACAGAAGATGAACAGAGTCATCCGGGCATGCAACGAGATGGGTGACAGGACACTCATCGATGTGATTCATGATCAGGGTGCTGGTGGGCCTGCCAATGTCTTAAAGGAGTTGGTTGAAGACTCCGGAGGCAGGGTCGAAATCCGCAACATTCGGGTGGGTGATCCTACTATGTCTGTTCTTGAAATTTACGTTGCCGAATATCAGGAACGCAATGGTTTTCTCATTCATCCCGATAACATAGAAAAATTCAAACTGATTTGTGTCCGTGAAAAGGTCGGTTGTGAAGTATTGGGTGAGGTAACCGGTGATCTTCGCTTTGTACTCCATGATGCCGAGAATAATACAACCCCTGTCGATATCGAAATTGATGAACTTCTAGGTAATATTCCTCAAAAGGTTTTTGAAGACAAACGCGTGGACCAAAAATTAACACCTCTGAAATACCGCGCTGATCATCCGATAGGAGAGGCTCTGGAGGATGTTCTCCGACTGGTTTCCGTTGGTTCGAAAAGGTTTCTGACCAATAAGGTCGATCGTGCAGTGACAGGTTTGATCGCTCAACAACAGTGTTGTGGACCGCTACAGCTCCCATTGAGTAATGTTGCCGTTGTTGCTCAAAGTCATTTTGGTAAAACCGGCGCAGCAACCGCAATAGGTGAGCAGCCTGTCAAGATGCTGGTTGATCCCGCTGCGGGAGCGAGAATGGCTGTTGGTGAAGCCCTTACCAATCTGATGTGGGCAAAGGTTGAAGATCTGGAGCAGGTCAAATGTTCGGCAAATTGGATGTGGGCACCTAAACTGGAAGGAGAGGGAGCAGCAATTTATGAGGCAGCCAAGGCAATGCGGGATGTGATGATAGAGCTTGGTGTTGCTGTGGATGGCGGCAAGGATAGTCTTTCCATGGCAACAATGGTTGATGATAAAGTGGTTAAATCGCCGAGAGAGCTTGTCATCTCACTCTATGGAGCAATGCCGGATATCACAAAAGTTGTGACACCTGACATCAAGGAACCGGGTTCTACCCTGTTGTTCATCAGTCTAAGTAAAGATTACAATAGACTCGGCGGTTCTGCCTATGCCCAGACCAGGGGACAAATAGGTTACATCACCCCCGATCTGCGCGATGCGGAACTGGTGAGAAAATGTTTTGTCACCGTTCAGCGTCTCATTGATAAAAGGCTTATTCTAGCAGGGCATGATCGAAGTGATGGTGGTTTGATCGTCACCCTACTGGAAATGGCTTTTGGTGGTAACTGCGGATTGAAAGTGAATATCCAGGGCTGGGAATCTGCGGTTGCTTCATTGTTTTCCGAAGAGCTGGGCATTGTCCTTGAAGTGCGGCAGGATACTTTGGAAGAGGTAAAATATGCCTTTGATGTTGCAGGAATAACCTTTGACGAAATTGGCCGATCCACGGTGGAACCCCAGATTGTTGTATCGTATAACAACGAGGTGGTGCTTCAGGAAAATATGCACATCCTCAGGCAAGTCTGGGAAGAAACAAGCTACCAGCTGGAAAGGCTGCAGATGAATCCTGATTGCGCTGATGAAGAAAAGAAGAATATTTTTATTCGCACTGGACCGTCATATACCCTCAGTTTTTCACCGCAGCCCACTGACCCTGAGATCTTAGGTAGGGAAGATAAACCCAAAGTTGCCATCTTGCGCGATGAAGGCTCGAACTCAGATAGGGAGATGACATCGGCTTTTTATGCTGCAGGATTTGAACCGTGGGATATCAGTATGACCGATCTCCTTGATGGCAGGGTTACTCTGACAGATTTTCGTGGATTGGCTGCTGTCGGCGGTTTTTCCTATGCGGATGTGCCAGAATCTGCGAAGGGATGGGCAGCCACCATCCTCTTCAACGAACGATTGAAGTCAATGTTTGATTCATTCTATCAACGAGAAGATACCTTCAGTCTGGGGGTATGCAACGGCTGTCAGCTTTTTGGACTGCTTGGCTGGGTACCGTGGCAAGGTCTTTCAGCAGAGCAGCAACCGCGCTTTATTCGCAATGTCTCAGGTCGTTTTGAATCACGTTGGACCACGGTAAAGATAAATCCATCCAAAGCGATAATGTTTGCAGGTATGGATGATCTGGTTTTCGGTATCCACGTGGATCATGGAGAAGGACGCTTGGTCTTCCCAGATAATGATGTTCTGCAAAGAGTTCAAACTGATGGGATGACACCCATTGTCTATGTAGATGATCAGGCAAATATCACGCAGGCATATCCGTTTAATCCCAACGGTTCAACCAACGGGCTTGCCGGTCTCTGCTCAGAAGACGGTCGCCATCTGGCACTTATGCCGCATCCGGAAAGAGTTTTCTTGCCATGGCAAGCGCATTACCTACCTGCGGAGATGCAGAATCTGGAAGTTTCACCATGGATGCGAATGTTTCAAAATGCCTACTCCTGGTGTCAACGGTGACTGTGGAATGAAAACTAGCTCTTCTTAGTCTTACTGGTTTGCTTCTCCTGCATGATTTTAAGGATGGTTTTATCCGTTTCTATCATTCCGTCAACGCTCAGGGTTCCGATGTTCTGGATGGTTTTTTCCGGGCTTTCACCGATAATTCCATCTGTATCTTGAACGTTTACACCCTGCAGCGAAAAAAGAGCAGCCTGTACAGCTGCACCGGCTGCTGTGTTGAGCTTTATGGCACAGCCCGCTTTGGCTCCGTCACATATCACCCCGGCCAAGTCCTCCGAGAGATTTTTAATTGCTCCCGCCATGTGCCCGGCATCCCCTCCGATGAGATAGGTAATGCCAGCTGTAGCGCCTGCACCTGCTGCGACCGAACAGCCGCATACCGCAGAGAGTCTGCCGGTGTGTGCCTTGACATAGGCGGTGACGATATGACTCAGGCCGATAGCCCGCAATATTGTTTCCTCTTCATGCTCAATAAAATCTTTTATTGCCCAAATTGGCAAGGTGGCCGTCAGACCATGATTACCACTACCGGCCGAGCTCATTGCTGGGAGTTTGACGCCCCCCATGCGCGCATCGGCAGCCGCTGAAGTGAGTACTTTGGCAGTTGTCGCCATGTCTTTGACGAGAAGCTTCTGGCGGAGCATTCTTTCCAGTGCTTTACCTACACCTAAGCCAGTACCGTGTTTAAGGCCATACGCAGCCAATTTGAGATTGCACTCCACTCCTTCCCGGATAAAATTAAGATCTTCCTGATCAAGATTATCAATAAGCGCAACCAGATCATTAAGTGATTGTTGCTTTAACCATGATTCAAGTTCACCATGTTTTTTAGCTGTACTGCCGTCCTGGGTAGACTCTAAAAGTGGTGAATTCTGCACACTCTCTCCGTTGAGTTTCAGCTCAACGATATTGTTGTGCAACTGGGTGATCAAAGACTCTGCAGTGTCCGTCTTACTGTGTATTCGTGTTCGTATATGGAGGCCAGGTTCTTCAAGAAGATGAACCACAACTTCATTTTCCGTGAGAAATTGTTGGGCTTCTGCAACGATTTCATCGGTTAGCGGTTCAAGTACCTCAAGACCAAGCTCTGGATCGCCTCCCAGTGCTCCAAGTACCGAAGCGGTATCAAGACCGACCATTCCACGAGTTCCAGGAATTATAACACCAAGTCCATTTTTATAGATATTCGGATCAAGCCATACCTCGATACGGTCAAATCTGGTATTCGGCAGTAATGATGCAGCTGCAGCTGCGCCAAGAGCGATGGCGACTGGTTCGGTGCAACCAAGTGCGGGAGCAACTTGCATTTGAAGAATATCCTTGGCGGTAAATGACATAACACCCCTCTTCGTCTAGCTTTTTATAATAAAGAGACAACCGCCTCTATTTCAATACTGGCATTCAACGGCAGTGCGGCAACTTCTACTGTAGAACGAGCCGGAGGATCGTTGGTAAAGAAGCTCGCATAGGCTGCATTTACTTCTGAAAAATCATTGAGATCTTTGAGAAAAATTGTTGTTTTTACAACCTGATTCAGGGAAACCCCGGCTTCATTTGTAATGGCACCAATATTTGAAAGTATTCTCTCTGTCTGCGCTGCAATTGATCCCTCTATCAGTTTTCCTGTTTTCGGGTCTATGGCGAGCTGACCTGATATAAACATCATATCTCCCGTGATTACAGCCTGTGAGTATGGTCCTATTGCTGCTGGCGCATTGTCGGTTTGGACTATCTTTTTCATATTTCACCTGGTTTAAAACCATCTTGTTTTTCTGAAACGTCTCTTATTGTCCTACATTAATCACAATTTTTGCCAGGTTTTTTGAACCTGGCAGGATGTTCGTATCGCTCGCAGTATATAGGGTTTCGTGCAAATATCAATTAAATAAGATGGAATTCTCTTGCATCTCAGATATAGCGACGGGGTTTATTTTCTCTTACTTAATATTACCTTCGTAAGAAAGACAAATGCAAAGAGAATTGAGGCGTCTTACTGTTGACAGTTGAGACCTGCAGCATCTAACCAATTCTTGAAATTGATCGAAATTTGTGACGATAATATATAAGGATCTTTGCACTAACTCTAGCTGCTCAAGGAGGGCACGATGGCTTCAAATAAAAATATGACGCTTCATCATCACATCACGGCAGTAAAGAAGGGAGAAAGAATTTTTGAGAATGCCTTCCAAGGTGTTTCTCGCATGGTTCTGGAAGGAAAGATCGATAAAGTGCTTGTAAATGGAAAAACCACCTTTGATTTTACTGTTTTCAGGGAAGGAAGGAAGCATATCATCGGAATGTACGATGAAATTAATTCCTTTGTTTCATTTGTCAAAGATGCAGCTGAAGGAGGTTCTTCAAAAGAGATGGCCTTTGTTTTGGTAGGAGAGCCAGGCAATGGTAAAACCTTTTTAGTTGAATATATATGTTCGATGTATCGAGAGTTTCTCAGCCTAAAGGAAAACAGGAAATATACTTTTCGCTTCAACGGACTGGATCAGATTGGTAACTACGGCAGCATCGCTGCAATTGAGTCGCAGACCTATGAAGATCCGATGGTTCTGGCGATGAACCTGCAAGAGACTGTTGAAGAATCTAAAAAATATCTGGTTCGGAGATATCGGCTGAAAGATGAACAGTTGGAAGACTGGTTCGAGAATTATCGACCACTTGGAGCATGTTCCGCCTACATCTGGAATGATATTCGACAGCACAATGAAGGTAACCTCGATGATATGCTGAAACACATCGAAATAGTGCCCGTTCCTCTCACCGAGAGTTTAGGAACGGTAACGGGAAAATACCCTGCCAAGGATAAAATCACTTCGTCGGCGGTTGATCTTCTGGGAGAGGAATCAATCCAACGTCTTCTCCACATTTCCGACACCAACAATCCATACCGCTTTGATTTGCGGCGGGGGGCATTAGCTAGAGTTGCAGGTGGAGGTATCCATTTCAGTGACGAGATCTATAAAAATAAAAAGGATTTGGTACAGGTATATCTGGGAATTATTCAAAATCGTACAATCGAAATTGATGGATATAAGTGGCCCATTGATACTCTGATCATTGCAACCAGTAATAATTCTGAATTTAATCGGTTTCTGGCGGAAAAAGAAGAGGCACCCATAGTTGATAGATGCCGAATCTGCTATGTCGCTCACAATACCAACTACAAACTACAGCATGATCTTACCTCTTATGCGGTGGGCAATGAATCAAAATACACCCTGACCGGGGATTCAATGCATCAGGATCCCAACCTTAATTATGCGGCATCCATAGCGGTGGTACTCACACGTCTGCCTCGCAGCGAAAAACTGACTACGATTGAAACCATGAAGCTCGCCTCTGGTGAGGTCGCCGGTGAAAAGAGCATAAAGACGCTTTCAGAGGTAATCGATGCACTCAATCAGGATCCAGATATCACGAAGCGTTTCGGCCAGAAAGGACTGGGACAGCGTAACCTTGGCAGATCAATCCAACTGCTTTTGGAAAGTTCTGAAACCAATGAAGGCTGCTGTATGTTTGCCTATGATATCTTTCATGCCATAGAACGCGTGATTCTTGATTATGTGTCCGAGGCTAATGACAGAACCAAATTCGTTGAAGATCTGAAGATAGCCAAGGGCCTCTATCGAGAGCGTATTATGACAGAAATGTTTAATGCCTATATGGATGAACCACTGGCAATACGGAAGGATGTCATGAACTATGTCAACATGATAATCGGTATTGATGCGGAAAACCTAGGACCAGACAAAATGTGGAAATATAAGAATCCGCAGACCGGTGAACTCAAGGCACTTAAAATAGATGAGAGGTATATCGATTCAGTGGAAGATCGTCTAGGGCTGAAGACCAAGGAACAGAAAGAAACCTTTAGAACCTCAATCAGAAAAATCTATGGCCAAAAGATCTCGGTGGATCCCAACTATGATTTTATGGACAATCTTGAACTGGTTAAGGCGGTGACCGACGTTCGTCTGAAATCTGATATTGCCGGAGCCGGAAGTCTCATCGGTGCTTTGGCAAACCGTACCAATGAAGAGAATCAGAAACTCTATGATCGGATGATTGACACCATGCTTAACAAATTGGGGTATTGCCACACCTGTGCCCAGAAGACAATCGAGTATTTCTGTACCCAGGAAGATGAGAATTAAAATGCCCTACCGATACCAGCAATAGGGCAGGGTGGTGCTGATATGATCAAGGAACTTCAGGCTTTCTATGAACGGCTTAAAAAGCAAGGTTTGACGCCTGAGCAAGAGCGGGTGATTGAGCTGGAACTTGAGCTAATTGAGAGATACCAGAACAGTGGTTTTGATCCGCAAAGCTCAACCAGAAAGATATGGGAGTACAACGATCTGGAGATACTGCAAAATGGTGCGGTCATGAAAATGGCCTATACCTCGTCACACTCCATAGATGATCTGATTGCCAGAGATATCCAGCGGGAAAAAGACGGTTTTCCCCGGAAGGTTCGGATTGGCAAGATGGTTAAGCCCAGCCAGGACGGTGATGAAAAAGTGGTCGTAGTACCCACCACCGTTGAAGAGAAACTCATTCATGATCAGATTCGTGATAATGAAGAAGAAGGAGAAGGTGAAGGTGGGAGTGGAGAAGGTGAAGAAGGCGAGGTCATCGGCGAACAACCTGTCCGTGAAGAACAGGGAGGTCAGGGAGGAGCCGGGCAGGGAGAGGGTGGTGCTCATGAAACAGACAGCAACGCTTATGACATGGGGCGAATTCTTACTGAACAGTTCAAACTCCCCAACCTCAAGGACAAAGGGAAGAAAAAATCGCTTACACGATATACCTATGATTTAACAGATAAAAACAGAGGGTTTGGCCAGATAATAGATAAAAAGGCAACGCTTAGAAGGCTGATCGAGACAAATATTGCGCTCGGTAGAGTTCAGGCAGGACAGCAGGTTAATCCCAATAAGCTACTGATCTCACCGGCAGATCGAGTCTATAGAATTTTGTCACAGGAAAAAGATTACGAATCACAGGCGGTTGTTTTCTTTGTAAGGGACTATTCCGGTTCAATGCACGGGAAACCCACAGAGCTTGTGGTGACCCAGCATGTACTTATCTATTCCTGGCTTATTTATCAATACGAGAACCAGGTAGAAACCCGTTTTATCCTTCATGATACCGAGGCCAAGGAAGTTGATAATTTCCACACCTATTACAATCTCCGCGTTGCTGGAGGAACCCAGGTGGCTTCAGCCTATAGGATGGTGAACGACATTGTCGAGGACGAGAATCTCGAACGCGATTATAATATATATGTCTTCCATGGCACGGACGGCGATGATTGGGATACCACAGGCAAAGAAACTCTGCCCCAACTTGAAAAAATGCTCGAGTATGCCAACCGAGTGGGTATAACCGTGGCGGAAAATGGCTATGGTATAAGCGGGAGCACCGAGGTGGAAAAATACTTAAAGAAATCTGGGTTGTTGGATGAAAAGAAGGATCTTCTTCGCCTGGATGTAATGAAAAAGGAAAGCGATGAGTCTCGCCTGATTGAAGGAATACGGAAGTTGATATCCTAGGACAGCGAACTGTGAATGGATGGAATGGCTACACTAAAGGAAGATTGCCATGGAACTGATTAGCCAGCATGCAAAAAAGATCATGGAAGGGTGCAAAGAAAGGGCTCGGGACAATGGTCTCACTTTCCAGGATGAGAGCCTCGAATATATAGTCACCAATCGCGATCTTCTTGAGCTTTCTCCTAAAAACATGATACCCACGTTATATGACTATTGGGTTCAGGATGTCGAGGTGCTGAAGGAGAAAGGCCGTTATGAGCTCTATCCCAGCAATCCTTATGAGACTGTAATCAATACCCGACCTGCTATTTCCTTCTACAACGATAACAACCCTGACTGGCTCAATGTCATGATTTTTTATCATGTCATCGGACACATCGATTTTTTTCAGAATAATCTCTTCTTTCGCCATACCTGGGATTATGATTTTGCTTCGCGGGCACTCTCGGATAAACGTATGATTGCAAAACTACGTTCCGAAAAGGGGAGATGGGTTGATTATATAATTGAGTTTGCCAGAGCGATTGATAATCTGGTGGGATATCACCAAGAACTTGCCAAATTTTCCTCTCCACAGCAGGAAAAAACGCTCAACCGGCTTGATTTTTATTTTGATGTATTTCTCCAGGAGTTGAAGAAAGTTTCTGTGGCATCCTATGTCAATGAAATTGAAAGATATAACACCCTATTGCAGGAGAATCCCAAGGAAGCAGAAAACCAGTATATAGAATCGGTACAAAGTAAATATGCTGAGTTTGAATCGCTGTATACAAAATATAAAGATACGAAAAAGCAGAAGAAAAACCAGGATATCTTTGAATTTCTCATGGAGCATTCCGAATTTCTCAATAAAGAGGAAAATAGGTGGATGCTCATGGTTATGGAGGCTGTTCGTGCCACCTCACTCTATTTTCAACCTCAGATTCGAACCAAAATCCTCAACGAAGGCTGGGCCAGTTTCTGGCATGAAGAGCTTTTCCTGAAGGATGATCGAATCAACGGACATGAAATTGATTTTGCCGTTGTAAACGCCAGGGTCACAGCCATGCCACGGGTTGGACTTAATCCATATGCTTTGGGTATGCGACTGTTCTCGTATATTGAAGAGCTTGGGAATAAGGGAAGAATCTCGCACGACTATAAATATTTGCAGGATAAAGAGTTACGGGAAAAATTTGATACAGAAACAAACAGTGGTAGAGACTATATTTTTCTCGTTCGGGAAAACTGCTCCGATTCCATGTTTATTAATACCTTTATCGATCAGGACTTTGTTGATCTGCATAAGCTTTTTGTGACCGGAAAAAGGCTTAATAAAGAGCGGATGACCTGGCAGTATTATGTCAAGAGTCGTGATGCAGAGCAGTACAAGAAAATGGTTCTTGACTCTCTTTATCATCCTCCTTCGGTGGAGATACGAGTTACGGATGACAACAGTTTGTTGCTTGAACATGTATTTGAGGACAAACCCTTGGTCAAGGAATATATCAAGGGAACTATGCTTGGTATCGAATACCTTTGGGGTGGGCAGGTATTTCTCGACACCTCGGAAGCGATGATGCGAAGTGCAAAACTTCCTGCCCAGGGAATAAAGAGAGATGAAAAACCACCCCAGGAAATAGTGTGGAAACGTGTGCGCTATAGGATGAAGGATAAGGTATTAAGCAGAAAGGATCTCAATTGAGAGAAATGAGCATATTGCAAACCGAGATATTTTCACAATGAACGCTGAGGTTCAACAAGTCTGAATATTTCGCTGTAATTATTCAAATGTAACCGAATGGGTAGATGGTATGGTGAATGTAACGAATGCACTTGACAATATCCGCCAAAGTGAAAGTGAATGGAAGCAGCAGCCAACGCTTTCATTTAGTGATTTTCTTGAGCTAATAATTGATTCTCCGGAGAGGATAATTCGCAATGTTTACCAGGTTTATGCTGATATGTTCCATACCTTTGTGCTCGAGGAACAAGATGAATATCCAGATGATCCTGAATCGATTAATTACGTGGATTATGATAGTACCAGGCTATTTGTTGAAAATTCAGACAGACCGTTTTTTGCCGACAGACTTTTTGCCAATCGATTAGCCCGCCATGTAGAATCACTCTCTGCGGGAACACAACAGAATAAGATATATATCTTCGAAGGCCCTCACGGCAGCGGAAAATCAACTTTTTTAAACAACCTTCTGCGAAAATTCGAAGAATATTCCGGAACCCAGGACGGGCTTCGCTATGAGACCGTCTGGCGTTTAAAACGTGATCATCTGGTGGGTGGAGTTCATTCACTCAATACCTTAACCGACAGGCTCGCCTGGTATTTGGAGAATGAAGGCAAGGGAGAACTGGCAGAAGAGATGCGCTTTGTCAGCCAGGGTGATTCACCGCAACTTGGTTCTTATTTCGATGTACCTTGCCCCAGTCATGACAGTCCTATACTGCAAATTCCTAAAAATGCCCGTCGCAGATTTTTTGATGATCTTTTGGAAAATGAAGAGTTCAAATGGAAGCTATTTACTGAAAAACAGTATGAATGGGTATTTAAGGATTCACCCTGTACGATATGCACCTCACTGTATCAGTCATTAATGCTCCAACATAACGACCCGAAAAAAGTTCTGGAGATGTTGTTTGCTCGGCCGTATATCATAAATCGTCGGGTTGGTGAAGGAATCTCGGTATATAATCCAGGAGATAAGCCTTTCCGAAATGGTGTAATACGCAATGAAATTGTCCAGCGTTGTCTCGACACCCACTTCAGTGACTCAAATCAAGTCAACTATATCTACTCTGGATATGCCAAGACCAATGACGGTATTTATGCCCTGATGGATATAAAATCACATAATGTCGATCGCTTGATGGAGTTGCATAACATAATCAGTGATGGTGTGCATAAAGTCGAAGATACGGAAGAGTACGTCAATTCACTCTTGCTGGCGCTTATGAATCCGGAAGACAAAAAACTAATTAAAGACCTGCAGGCGTTTTCAGATAGGATTGAATATATCAATATTCCCTACATCCTGGATTTAAAAACCGAAGTGGAGATTTATCGTAATACCTTTGGCAAACATATCGATGAAGCATTCCTTCCTCGCGTCCTGCACAATTTCGCCAGGGTTATCATCGCAACACGGCTGCACACAAAATCAGAGGCGATGCTAGCCTGGATAGGTGACCCGGAGAAATATGATCTGTATTGCGACCAGAATTTACAACTCTTGAAAATGGAGATCTATACTGGGCATATCCCTAAGTGGCTTGCCGAAGAGGATCTGAAGAAATTTACTGCTAAGCGCAGGCAGAACATCATTGCTGAGTCAGAAAAGGATGGCTGGAAGGGTCTGTCCGGTCGTGATTCATTAAAAATGTTTAATGAGTTTATCACCGATTATTCTTCCGAGGATAAACTAATCGATATGTCCATGTTGGTTCAGTTCTTCAAGAAGTATTGCAAGAAAGATAGAAATATTCTACCCATGGGTTTTTTGAACTCCCTTTTGAAAATGTACAACTATTCCGTTCTGCAGGAGGTTAAAGAATCTCTCTACTACTATAATGAAGAGCAGATATCACGAAGCATCCAGAATTATCTGTTCGGCATTAACTTTGAAAACGGCACCATCGAGACCTGTTCAT
>JAAUXX010009075.1_pt1 | contig 12214 bp, 8 predicted proteins | sample 7278111 | NCBI WGS metagenome assembly JAAUXX01 (sample SAMN14350116, study PRJNA611818) | marine sediment metagenome | isolation source: surface marine sediment (1.8m) | place: French Polynesia: Moorea | collected 2018-08
TTCGCAATGTTCAGTTTGTTCTGCAGGGCCCGGTAAATCGACGGCGCCTCAGTTTTCAGACCATCGATATCGCCCTTCGACCAGCCTTCCACCGTCCGCGCCACCTTCGCCACGGGCGTTTTGTTAATGGCGTCGAGCATATCCGCTTGCGTCATACCCGCCCCCGGCAGCGGTCGCGCACCCTTGGCGGCGCCCCGACCCGTCAGCATGGGCAGAAACATGGGCGCGTAACCGCCCAACTGATAGGCGAGCGAATCGGGATTGGCGCCGACGGCGCGCGCGCCAGCATCGATAGCCGCTCTGACGCCGCCACCCAACTCGTTGTTTTCGGCATACTGGAGCCGGCGCTCCTGGTTGATGAAATTGCTGGCGCCGTCGGCGGGGGGGGTACCGCCGGTCACCTTGGCCCACCCCACCTCCAGCACCGCGGCCTTGAGGTGACCGGGCACCGCGGCGGCATTATTGAACAGTTTTTCCGGCAAGCCGGCGGTGCTCGGTACGCTGCCCGCGACCACCTCAGTAACGGCGCTCACCACGAAATCCCACGGGTTGCCCAACGGCGTGGAAGTCGTGGCGCCGTCAAGATGGTTGTCCGCTGCGTTGAGCGCCTCCACCTTACTGATGACCTTGAGCACGGCCGGCGATCGATAGCCGAAATCGCGCAAGTCGAGCGCGCGGTTGTAGGTGCCCACCAACATATCCGACACCTTGAGCCGGTCCACGTCCTTGCGCAGCGATTGCACCCGCAACTCGTGGTGGCCCTTATCGAGCACAGGAACTTGGTAAAGCTTAAACTCGCCGCCGCGGAAACGATTGCTGTTGAAAACCTGCAAGAGTTCAACGCCGGGCACTAAATCGGGAATATCGAAGGTTTTCAAGGCGTCGATGGGCTGCGTCGTGGGCGCATTGGCATCCAAGGAAAAGGCCGAAGCGACAGTGGTATTGGGCGGCAGCCAGGAGGGGGGCAAACCCTGGCTCTGCACCGTCTTAAACAGTGAAGTTGCCTCTTTGGCGTAAAGATCGCCTGACGCGCCAAATGCGTCGTGTTCACCAATCTTTGACACCTCTGAAAAACCGAACGGATCAATAGTAGTCATATTAGAGATGCCCCCGTCTTTACCAACACTCGCTATCACAACGATCAAATTTACAGTTGGCAATCGGTCTGAGATCTCTGGTAATGCGGATAAAGCTCTACGGATTGTTCACTACGTCAACAGCATTGATGCGTCGCTACCTAACTACGCTATTGTCGAACAACGCCGCTGAAAACAACATAGAACATTAGTTATACGCTCGCCGCCCAAGAAGCCAGCATATCGCGACAAGCGGCGGCGGCACCTATACCATTGGTAGGGTATATAGCCTGAATATTGCCCCAATATTGGGTATCCGCCAATATTCAGGCTAAATCGGTGCACCGGAGAAAGCGAAGGTCAAGCGAGAATCCGCACCGTTGTAAAAAATGCGAGCGATGTGCAAATCTCCCACAAGAACCCAAGCTGACAAAACTTATACAAAACCATTTTGTGGAAACACTCGAAGGCACTTTACTCACCTGGACCCGCTTTGATCATATCAAATTGGAGCGCGCCTCTCGGCAACAGACGCATGCGGACGACCGGCTCAATCATCAGGTAAATAGGTTGGAGCGCCATGAGGGTGAGCTAGATTTCTATGACAACCTTTCATTGGAATTCGGTGTCGGCACCACAAGTTAGCAATTATTCGGCAGTGGCAATATTGTTGGAGCTTCACGACTATCACGATCTACCTACCAACACCCGTGAATGCTAAGTCATTGGCTAGAAGGCTTACCCTTTGGCGTTTCCCGGGAGATCCATACCGCTTTGGAGCAGTACACCTCTTATCAGCATGTCTCGGTCTAATTTCCTGAATATAAGCCATGGGCTTTTGCCGAAATTTTGAGATTTCTTCACTTGAGTTCAATTCATCGCTATTCCCAGATAAGTTATATATCGTTTGATACAGCCAAACCACGTGCATATCAAGTAACTCTTGCGACATGAAAAACCCGACGCCACAACAACCTTTCGCCCTCGATTGAAATTTACTTCGCAAGCCAGAATTACCCAATCAACACTATTTCCTGATAACAAATATTTGATACGACAAAAAGTTTACTAGAAGCATCAAAAAATTATTCTGTCGCACAAATTGGTTGCCAATCAACCTACTTCAATATAAGAATATCTAGGAGGACTTACGGCGGGGAGCCAGCTCTTTGACTCATCGTTACTTGCTAGAAAAATCTACGCACAGGGACACAGCATGAAATTTATCTTAAGCGCGATAAAACCGTACGCAATACGAGTGCTTATCAAGTTTTCGAGCTATATATATCGAATGTAAAAGTGACCATACAATCAAACAAATGTCGTACAAATAAATTAATTAACATAAAAAGTAATTTTCATATTGACGCAAATTTATTCCTGCAAAGACCAAATACCCATGAGCTATAAAGCAATTATCGAACATTTGAAAACGGATAATCTTTCAATAGAGGAAATAGATAGCATTCTAAACCATATACACCTAATTCAAAGTAGAGCATTTAAACGTGGCACAACAAGCAAAGCAAGGGTTTTTCTTAAGCAAAATAAGCATTTAGATGAAGCGTCATACCCCGCTTTAGCCAGGCACTTAAATATGAGCGAACGCACCTTATATCGCCGACTAGAAAAAGAAAACACAAGCTTTAGGGAAATACTCGAAGAAGAAAGAAAATCCAGATGCCGTTTTTGCATTAAAAATGGAGTTCTTAGCGGAACAGAGATATCGGAAGCACTTGGCTTCTCTGAACCTTCCTATTTTTACAAGTTTTTTAAGAAATGGACGGGAAAAAGCTTCAGAGAAGCGAAACTTCTGGCAATAAATGACCGTGAAATTGGCAAAATACTACATACCTAGTTAATGGATCTTGTACTAGAATATTTTTCATATAAAAACCTAACTATTCATAAAAACTTCATATATTAACAGGTTAGCAACCTTTATATATTAGGATACATATCTTAATTTAAAAATGAGGCACGCCACCTTGTCGAACCAAGCGAAAGAAGACAACCAATTGGACCAAGACGAAAGAATTTTGGCAAACGTCCGCGCAATACGGAAAAAAATACGTTCAGGAAATTTCTGCGGACAAACATCAAACTGTGCAAGTGGCGTAGTCCAAGGAAATATTTGCATATTGGAAAAAAAATATGCGCACGATTTTGAAAGATACTGTGACCTAAACCGCAAAGCTTGTTCGTTAATAGGAAAAAGCGATCCTGGTACCCCGCTACTACCGGAACTTGGTGATATTGATATAAGAACTGATGTCCCAAGCTATTGGGTGTTTCGAAACGGCGAAAAGGTCGCGGAGGTTACCGACATACATGACCTTTGGAACGAAAATCTAGTCGCCTTCGTACTGGGCTGCTCATTCTCTTTCGAAGAGGCATTATGCCAAGCGGGGCTAACACCAAGACACATTGAGGAAGATTGTAATGCGGCAATGTATGTTACAAATATAGAGACAACCCAAAGCGGCCCTTTTCATGGACCACTCGTGGTGAGCATGCGCCCCTACACAGCTGAAAATACTATTGAAGCGATCTGTATTACTGCGCGATTTCCAAGAACTCACGGAGCGCCCATCTATTTCGGAGATCCACTCGGCATTGGCATCAAAAACCTTGAGCAACCTGACTTTGGCGATCCGGTTACTATTAGAGACAATGAATATCCTGTCTTTTGGGCTTGCGGCGTCACCCCTCAGGCCGCTATCAAATACGTAAAACCGCCGATTTGTATAACACATAAACCCGGCTGTATGCTCATTACCGATAAGTTAAGCAATGAGTTCATGGATTGAAACGGAGCGTTAGTATGTCAAGCGCATTGAAAATACAGGAAATACCTCTAACAGAATCCGAAATGGGTATGAGGTTTCGGGCAAGTGCTCTCAACGAACTGGACCCTACCCACATACGCCAACTCGCAATTCACCATCGAGTTCTAGCTCTTAGCATCGAAAATATAGATAACAATAGCTTCATAGACTTCTGCAAAAATATGGGTGACCCTGTATCACTTAAAGACGTTGCAAGTGGTGAAGGATTTATCCTGGACTTGGACGGCGACACTAACAGAGAGAAGGTAGTAACCGGACGTGGGCCACTCGCACTTCACAATGACGGATTTATTTTCGGTACACGCGTTGATTTTCTTATTCTGTTTGGTGAGAAAGTAGGAAAAACAATAGACTCCGGCGCAACGATCGTCTGCGACCAAAAAATGGCGCGGAGAGAATTGCCGGAAGAACTTCGTGACATACTGAACTCTAGGGAGTTCGAGTACAAAATAACAGAGCGCGGGTACTTTTCAACGACGCCCGATGACTGGATCACTATTCCACATTATAAGAATTACGGACGAGGAAATGTACTGCGTATCGGCTTTCCCTTTCCTTCGGACGCGAAAGCAAGCTGGCATGTGAGAATTAAGGATGAAGACATGGAGGTTTCAACCAAATTTTTTGAGCAACTCGAGGACCACTTTAGTTCACCGCGGTATATCTATCGCCACTATTGGCGACAAAATGAAGTTCTTATTGTCGACAATCAAAATACCCTCCATGGACGTGATGCGCTCGTCGGATCAGCAAAGAGAAAGCTCAAACGTATTCAACTCACAATTTAGTAAGGAAAGGCCTGTTAATCCGACAGGTATTTATGCCGGGTTAATACAAAGGACACTACAAACCAAATCCGCAATAATGAGGTCTATCGCGATGCTTTCAAAAATAGACACACAAATCGAAGCCCTACGCCAGATTAATCCACTGGCATTTTCCGCTATCAATATTGCAAAAATCGATTTTTCCTCAGATAATTTTAGTAGACTGACGAAAGCTTCCGAAAACGAATTCACACCTGATGGACGGGGGGAGCATTATCTCGATAGTATAAAACTCTCTACAATGGCACGCGCTGAAGGTGTTATCGAGCTTCTTTCAGCATTCCACCCAGACGGACTAGATGGTCTAAGCCCAACAACATTGATCTGCGATCTATTGGCAGGGGATGGTTACGTCAACACTGTTGCTCAACGCATCCTCAGCGCACACAACTGCCCATCCTTTATAAATTCAGACATCTCTGGCTTCATGGTAGAAAGCTGTATTCGCAACAAGCTTTTCGCGGTCTGGCAAGGTGCGGCAGATCAGTTTTGGGTTAAGGATAATGCAGTAGATGGAGTTTTGATGGCCTATGGCACGCATCATATACCTCTACAGCAGCGCCCGATTGCCGTCCAGGAATCGATGCGAATTCTGCGTCGAGGGGGAACTCTTGTATTGCATGACTTCGAACAAAATTCACCGGTTGCACGCTGGTTTGCCAACGTAGTTTCGACTTATTCTATCACTCCTCACGACTACCCGCACTTCACCGAAAAATCAGTTACCAAGCTATTTTCGCAGTCAAGATTCAGAGATATTGAAGTTTATAATATTCCTGACCCATTTGTATTTCAGGCACAAAACAAATCTCTTGTACTCGAATTGATGGCGGACTATGTAGTGAAAATGTATGGTCTCGAAAAACTTAAGAATAACAACAAGCAGGTTATTGACCTGCTAGATCACTATTTCGGTATCACCATAACGAAGCATGAGAGCGGCAACTACGAGGCGCGTATTGTCCGTAATGCCCTAGTGTGTAAAGGACGGAAGCTATAGAATGAAAATTGCATCAAAATCAAGTATCGACCTAAAAAGAGAGCCACCAGAAAAAATCGCAACCCATTACACACCCGACCCACGAGAAACGATGCGTACATTGCCGACGTGGATGCAACCGTTTCTCACTTGGCTGGTCGGCAAACCCTATATAGGCCAAAAATATTCGCAACGGACACCATACTATCATTTTTTGACAGCGCTGGTAGCTATGCTGACAGGATGCATGCTAACTGCCCTCGGTTTCATCGGTAGCGGATTCTTTCTAATTTTTGTACCAATAGGATGGTTATTAACTGTTTCGGGAGCCCGCAAGTTCCAGGCCATGATTGTACATCAATGTGCCCATGGAAATTTTTCACATCGAAAATCCACTAATTACATAGCAGGATGTCTTATTTCGTCAATACTACTACTTCGCGATTTTTCCAACTATCGGGCTGACCACGGACCCAACCACCACGGCAAAGCGTTTCTCACGCATAAGGATGAGACTGTCAAGTTCTTGTTTACCATGTGCCACCTTGCTCCAGCAATGAGGCGGCGGGAATGTTGGCGTAAACTGCTTATCTCATTCATCTCGCCTCGATTTCACTTACGCTTTTTAGCCACACGTATAATATCGTGCTTCAGTTTCGAATCCCGCCTGCAGGGTTTCGCTGCCGCGTGGTTCTACATCGCATTAGCGATATCTACAATAGCTTTGGATATTTTGCCGCTTGTACTGGCCACTTGGCTTTTTCCACTTGTTGTCCTATATCAAATTAGCACAACACTGCGGCTAAGCAATGAGCACGTCTGGCCGGATGCCGAATGGGATGGTCGGATCAACAAGAAATATCTTTCCAAAAGAACCTTCGGCATCTTTCTCGGAGACGCCATTCCCAGGGCAACTCTTTCACCAATCAGGAGACAACTATCCTGGCTGCTGTGGTTCGTTCGCTTGCTATTTATTCATATCCCAGCGCGGCTATTCGTTATGATTGGAGACACAAGTTGTCACGATTATCATCATCGTTTTCCCAATTCGATAAAATGGCCGAACTCCATCTTCGCTCGACACGAAGATTCATTAGATAGTTCGTCGAGATGGGCCGAACCTTACGCTGAGGTATGGGGTGTTGTAGCGGCTTGTAATTTGGTATTTGATTCGCTTGCTCGTCTTCCCGCCGATAGCACCGGCGCTTCTTCAGATACAACCTTGAGGTCTGTATACGGAACAAACCATTAGAAGAAACTATAACTCGATATTCCCGGAAATAATTTCACTTTCGTTTTCAACTTTTTTCTTTTTCATGACGACCAAGCACCAACAGGACGGCCTTTCATAGAGCATCATACAGGAGTGCTAGCGTGAATATCTCTATTTTAAAATTTGGTGGATCAGCACTAAAGACTCTGCAAGACTTTCGAAATGCCGCATATCACATCGCTCATAGGGTTGCCAACTACGACGAACACATTGTCGTCGTCGTGAGTGCCATGGCGGGAGAAACTGACGCAATTATGTCCAAAGGGAGCGAACTCAATCTCCATGCGTCGGGATCCTCACGCGACTGCCTAATGGCCGTCGGCGAAACAATGAGCGCTGCCCTGATGGCATTCGCACTGGAAAACGAGGGTCTGATGGTAAGAGTGTTGAATGGGCTCCAGTGCGGTATTCATTCGGACGATAATTTTTGCCACGCGAACGTTGAACGCGTGGATCTTAGCGACATCTTCGCCTCCCTTCAAAACGGCAATATTGTCGTTGTCACGGGTGGCCAGGCTGCAACAGAAGACGGACGGATTACCTATCTCGGCCGCAACACCTCTGATCTGACAGCAGCCATCTTTGCCGAACACCTGGGATCCAGAGAATTTGAAGTCTTCTCCAAAGTGCCAAAAATCTACTCAGCCGACCCGCATATCATCCCATCAGCAATTGCTTTTGAGGAGATTAGCTTAAAGCAAATCAGCGCAGCATCAAAACTTGGCACGAAAGCTGTGCACCAAGGCGCACTAGAAATCGCAAAAAAGAATCGGCTACGCATACTAAGACGTGATATCAACGATAGCGAAATTAGCACTGGAACAGTTATTTCCAGCGATACCGAGGGCGATGGCGCAATTGTCGTGCTTGACGAACACGCGGGGCTTATACGTTTCTGGAATACCAAGAGCTTTATCAATGCAGAAAATAGTCTGAATCAGCGTAATATCAAGCACTACCCATTTACAGACAACGGAACTTTCTATATTTCTATTACCGACCGCGGTGTCAATACACAGCAAACCGTAAGCGAACTCGATCTAGAAGGACAGATTTTGGAAGAGAAATCGATGGTCGCACTTGTCCTGCCGGGAGCCAAGATTGAAACTCACGTGGTTAGCCGATATGATTCGATAAAGACTGCGCGACTTGTTCATGATAAATACTACAACCTGGGCAAGCGCCATAGAGCTGTAAAATCTAACAGTATCGATGTCTAAAAATTTATTGGGTTAGGCAAGGACCGAGGTGACCGATGAGCAGCTACTTTTTGCTAAAGCTTGGCTTCAGTGTCATAGTTGGGAGCGCTTGGGTCACCGCTGTGACAATAGCGGCTGAAAGACTCGGTAGCAAAATCGGTGGATTAATTGGAGGGCTGCCATCAGTAGTTTTAGTTAGCTATCTTTTTATAGGGTGGGCGCAAGGCGCCAAAGAAGCTTATGAAGCCACAACAGTATTTCCGCTGACATACATAATTGGCGCGCTATGCACTTTTATTTACGTGGTTTACCCTTTGAAACACTTCAAGAAGCGCATTTATGCTTATCTATCACTCTGGCTCGTCATGCAGGCTACCGTGCTCTTCGCTGGTTTTTATGATTATTTTCTTGCTCTTGGTCTATGGGCTATATTTCTATGCGTTCTTATAAGATTTATCTATCTCAATGGGTACAAAATCATTACCGGCGGAGTGGCAACTCAAACATGTAACATCAGCCTTGCTGCCCGGGCGAGCATTAGTGGAATAGTAATCGGCTCAGCGGTTCTTCTTAGTAAGCTCGGAGGGCCAGTGGTTGGCAGTATATTTGCCTCTTTTCCAGGTATTTACTTATCCACACTTATAGTCGCGGATCGACAAGGTGGCGTTAACTTTTCCAGGGCACTACTTACGCCCATGATGCTAAGTGGATCGATAAATTGCATAATCTACGTAGCGGTTTTCCGCCTACTGATTCTCGAATCTGGCATAATCATATCAACAGCCGCCGCTGCCACTGCCGTTCTAGTAAGTGGCTACGCTAGCCACGCCCTGATTGAAAAGCTTTTTTCGGCGCATCCGAAAAAGATACGCACTTATACGAGGCATGGTAAATTGTAATCGCACTCTCTCTAAATCTCGCTATTAACCCAGCAATGTTAATTTTCGGGTTAATAGCGCAGGGCAAGGATGCCCTGCCATCGGCGTAGCCGATGTAAGCCTTTGAAAATCACGCAACTTCGCGTAGTTGTGCCGATTTTCAAAGGCGTCAATCAAATCGTTCAGGACGAACGATTTGATTGCCAGGTTAATAGTCTTGTGTCAACACTAGCAATTGGGCTAAAAAACTCCGAAAGCTCTGGCAATTGAACGCAACCCCAAACCGGTAGTAATCAATACCACACCGATCCCCATAGTGTTTGTAATCCAACCATTGGTATGTCGAAGCAGAAGCTCTTGCCGATTCATCGCGAATAAGAGAAAACCAGCAATGATTGGAAGCAAGAGGCCGTTGGCAAATTGCGCTGAAACAATAATGGTAATGGGTTTAATACCCGTAAGCGCCAAACTCGCTCCCACGGCTATCACACTCAGCCCGATAAACCTGAATAAGCGAGAACTTTCGGCTCTGTCAAAACCCATAATTTCTGACATTGCATACGCCGTCGCGAGTGGCGCGGTGATCGCGCTACTCAAACCCGCAGCACATAAACCAATACCCAACAAGTATTTCGAAAATGAACCAAACAACGGTTCAAGTTGCTTGGCCATATCGCCAACACCGGAAATTGCTATGCCTGTTCCGAAGAGGCTTGCCGCAGCAGTCGAAACCACGAGTATAGTAATTAAGCCGCCTAGACCAATCGAGAAGGCGGTGTCTATTCGTGCATCGGTCAGGTCTTTTTCACCAGACCACCGGGATTTAACCGCCGACGCATGTAAGAAAAGGTTGTAGGGTACGACAGTAGTTCCGATCAAGGCCACGATAGTAGTCAGGCTATTTCCAGGAATTTGAACCACCAGACCATTCACAAGCGAGGCTAAATCCGGTTTGGTGATAATAAAAGTAGCGATAAAGGCAGCAGCCATCAATATCACCAAGCCAAGTAGGATTTTCTCAATCTGCTTGTAAGTTCCAAACCAAAGTAACAACGCCGCAACCACCGAAGTCACCAACACAGCAAGGCCATAAATACTGTTGTTTTCTCCGGCAATAGCGTTTATACCCAAAGCCGCGCCCGACAAATTTCCCGCTTCGAATGCGGTGTTGCCAAGATAAATCGCGACAATAATCAGAACGTATAGAGGCCACCTCCATACGGAGTCCTTTAAGATCAAATTGAGCGTCTCACCAAGGCCTCGCCTGGTTATCGTACCCAAGCGGGCAGACATTTCTTGCAGGACAATAGTAGCGAAAGTTGCAAAGACCAATGCCCATAGCAATGTATAACCATATTTAGCGCCTGCCAGAGTACAGGTGGTAACAGTACCCGGACCGACAAATGCGGCGGCCACAAGTGCCCCCGGGCCGATATTTTTTAGACGATGTAACACAATTTGAACTCTCAGTTATTTGAATTATTTTAAGTTGTTTTGAAGCAATAACCTACTTCGCCTCGCCAAAGCCGCCACCAGTCGGCGTGCGGATCGTAACCACATCCCCTGGTTCCACCTCTGTGTGGGCACAACCAGCCAACGACTCCGTTTTACCATCGTGACGCTTTATTTCATTCTCTCCGAGACGCCCAGGTTGACCACCTTCTAAGCCAAACGGTCGCACGACGCGATGGCCCGATAGTATGGAGCATTCCATGCCATCAAGGAAGCGAATACTGCGGGTAACACCATCACCCGCATGCCACTTGCCACGACCGCCAGATTGCCTGTCAATGGTAAATTCGTCCACCACCACGGGATACCGCTGCTCCATAATTTCTGGATCAGTCAAGCGAGTATTGGTCATATGAGTATGAACCGCAGCAGCGCCATTGAATCCAGGCCCGGCGGGGCTGCCGGAGCAAATCGTTTCGTAGTACTGGTACTTTTCGTTACCGAAGGTTAGATTGTTCATCGTTCCTTGACTGGCAGCCAATACGCCAAGCGCCCCAAACAGCGCGTTGGTGATCGCCTGACTGGTTTCCACATTACCGGCAACAACCGCGGCGGGTGGACGGGGGTTGAGCATGGAGCCTTCGGGAACAATAATTTTGAGAGGCTTCATACATCCAGCGTTAAGCGGAATATCGTCCTGCACCAAGCAACGAAACACATACAACACGGCTGCATTAGTGATAGCGCTCGGTGCATTTAGGTTGCCCGACACCTGGTCGCTGGTGCCAGTAAAGTCAATTGTGGCTGACCGCTGCTGTTTATCTACCTTGATGCTCACCTTTATTACATCGCCGGAATCCAAGGCATACTCGAATTCTGCATCTTGGATGGACGAAACTACTCTGCGTACCGCGTGTTCGGCATTGTCTTGAATATGTTGCATATAAGCCTGCACAACCTCCAAGCCATAGCGCTCTATCAGTTTTCGTAACTCCCTTGCACCGGCTGTGTTGGCCGCCACCTGCGCCATCAAATCAGCGATGTTTTGGTCGATATTTCGCGCCGGGTAAGGCGCCTCTGAGAGTATTCGACGAATACTTTCCGTCTGGAATACATTGTTTTCTACCAACTTCTCGCCATCAAACAATACCCCTTCCTCGTCTATAGTTTTACCATCAGGAGACATGGATCCCGGCGCAATCCCACCTACATCTTCGTGATGAGCACGGCTGGCGACAAAGAACAAAATCGTTTCATTATCATCGTCAAATACGGGGGAGATTACCGTAATATCAGGCAAATGCGAGCCACCAGTGTAAGGGTTATTGTGCACAAAGACGTCACCCGGTTTAATTTCCTTCTTGTTGCCGACCAACACTTTGACACTGGAATCCATTGAGCCGAGATGCACGGGCACGTGCGGTGCATTAGCCACCAGATTGCCGCCGTGATCAAAAATGGCACAAGAAAAATCCAAACGTTCCTTGACATTCACCGACTGTGACGTGTTTTGCAAAATGATACCCATTTGCTGTGCAATGGACATAAACAGATTATTAAATATCTCCAGGGTTACAGGGTCATAATCACTCGATACTATTTGCTTCGATGATTCCATGACGGCTTTTTCCAGAATGAGGTGGCGACGTTCCGTGAGTCGGCCAGTCCAATTCAGATCGGA
>JAAUXX010003236.1_pt1 | contig 12192 bp, 12 predicted proteins | sample 7278111 | NCBI WGS metagenome assembly JAAUXX01 (sample SAMN14350116, study PRJNA611818) | marine sediment metagenome | isolation source: surface marine sediment (1.8m) | place: French Polynesia: Moorea | collected 2018-08
CGCAGGACGTCGCCAGTTCGTTCGCCGCAAGGCGAAGTGGGTTTCGCAAGCGGTAGGTCAACCTCACGCTCCAAGAAACCATCTGGAGGAAGTCTGCTCGCAAGGGCGACGAGCCCTGATTCACGCAGAGCGCCGCCAGCTTGTTCAGGGCAAGGCGACGGCGGATTTCCGAGCGCAGTGTACAGACGAGTACATGAGCATCGGAAATTCGCCGTCAACGCCGCCATGGACAAGCTGGCGGCGATCGCCGAACGAATCAGTGAGCCCTCGAAGCTAGCATTTTTTTGGTTTCGGCTATTGCCTTCGCCGGGTTCAAGCCCTTAGGACACGTTTGCGTACAATTCATGATCGTATGACAGCGGTAAAGCCTGAACGGGTCCTCGAGATCATCGAGGCGCTCGCCCGTGGCTTCGTCGCGCGTGTCCACCAGCCAGCGGTAGGCGGCAAGCAGCGCCGCGGGCCCCAGGTACCGATCGCTGTTCCACCAGTAGCTGGGGCAGCTCGTCGAGCAGCAGGCGCAGAGAATACACGCCGAAGGCTCGTCGATGAGCTCCTGGTCTTCCTTGCTTTGCAGCCGCTCGCGATCGGGCGGAGGCGGCGTCCGTGTTTGCAGCCACGGCTTGATCGACGCGTACTGCGCGTAGAAGTTCGTCAGATCAGGCACGAGATCCTTGACGACCGGCATGTGAGGCAACGGGTAGATTTTCACCGTGCCCTTCATGTCTTCGATCGCCTTCGTGCACGCAAGTGTATTGCCGCCGTCAATGTTCATCGCGCAGCTGCCGCAGATCCCCTCGCGACAGGAGCGGCGGAACGTCAGGGTCGGATCGATATCGTTCTTGATCTTGATCAGCGCGTCGAGAACCATGGGCCCACAGCTGTCGAGATCGACTTCGTAGGTATCGACACGGGGATTGGCGCCCGAGTCGGGATCGTAGCGGTACACGGCGAACTGCTTGACCCGGCTCGCTCCGTTCGCACTCGCGAAGTGCTTGCCTTTCTGAATTCGGGAATTCTTCGGTAGCCTGAACTCTGCCACTTGATTCTCCTAGTAAACCCGGGCCTTGGGCGGTACCGCCTCGACCTCGTCCGTGAGTGTGTCCTGGTGTACGGGACGGTAGTCGAATCGCACCTTGCGATCCGCATCGACCCACGACAGGGTGTGCTTCATCCACGCTGTGTCGTCACGATCGGGGTAGTCTTCGCGCGCGTGCGCGCCGCGACTCTCCAGCCGGTTCGCCGCCGACTCGATCGTAGTAATGGCATTGAGGAGCAGATTTTCGAGCTCCATCGTTTCCATCAGGTCCGTGTTCCAAACCAGCGAGCGATCCTCGACCTTGACGTCCTGGAACGACGCGAAGGTCTCGCGCAGCAGGTCGACACCCTCGTCGAGCGATTCGCCCGTGCGGAACACGGCCGCATGCCCTTGCATGATCTTCTGCATTTCGAGGCGAATGTCAGCCGTAGATCGGCTGCCTTTCGCATTGCGCAACTGATCGAGCCGCTCGATGCTGTTCTGACCGGCCTCGCTGCCGAATGGCTTGTGACGCGCGTCAGGCGTCATCGTTTCCTTGAGGTGATGCGCCGCCGCCCGACCGAACACGACGAGATCGAGCAGCGAGTTGGAACCCAGGCGATTCGCACCGTGGACCGACACGCAAGCGGCCTCGCCGACGGCCATGAGGCCCGGTACGACCGACTCCGGATCGCCGTCCTTGAGCGTGACAACCTCGCCTTTGTAGTTCGCCGGGATGCCGCCCATGTTGTAGTGCACGGTCGGCAGGACCGGGATCGGGTCTTTCGTGACGTCGACGCCGGCAAAAATGCGCGCGGTCTCGGCAATGCCGGGCAAGCGCTCCTCGATGACCTCGGGACCCAGGTGCTCGAGGTGCAGGAAGATGTGGTCGTTTTCGTTGCCGACGCCGCGCCCCTCGCGGATCTCGATCGTCATCGAGCGACTCACGACGTCGCGTGAAGCAAGATCCTTGGCGTTGGGCGCATAGCGCTCCATGAAGCGCTCGTCGCTCGAGTTGGTCAGGTATCCGCCCTCGCCCCTGGCGCCTTCGGTAATCAAGCAGCCCGCGCCGTAGATTCCTGTCGGGTGGAACTGGACGAACTCCATATCCTGGAGCGGCAGCCCGGCGCGAATGACCATGCCGTTGCCGTCACCCGTGCAGGTGTGCGCGGACGTGCAGGAGAAGTAGGCGCGGCCGTAGCCGCCCGTGGCGAGGATGACCTGGTGCGAGCGGAAGCGATGCAGCCTGCCCGTTGCCATCTCGAGCGCGACGACGCCGCGACAGGCGCCGTCTTCCATGATCAGGTCGATCGCGAAAAACTCGATGAAGAACGTTGCATCGTGTTTGAGCGACTGCTGGTACAGCGTGTGCAGCATCGCGTGGCCGGTTCGGTCGGCGGCAGCGCAGGTCCGCTGGGCCGTGCCTTCGCCGTAATGCGTCGTCATGCCGCCGAACGGTCGCTGGTAAATTCGGCCGTCCTCGGTGCGCGAGAACGGTACGCCATAGTGTTCGAGCTCGATGACAGCGTCCGGGGCTTCCTTGCACATGTACTCGATCGCGTCCTGGTCACCGAGCCAGTCGGAGCCCTTGATCGTGTCGTACATGTGCCAGCGCCAGTCGTCGTCACCCATGTTGCCCAGCGCGGCGCTGATGCCGCCCTGCGCGGCGACCGTGTGGCTCCGCGTGGGAAACACCTTCGTAATTGCCGCCGTCTTGAAGCCCGCCTCGGCGAGGCCGAAGGTTGCGCGCAAACCCGCACCGCCGGCGCCGATTACGACGATGTCGTAACTGTGGTCGATAAACTCGTAGTCGCTCATGCGTTCAGTCCAATCCGGAGGACGGCATAAATGGCCGATGCCGCGACGAGCACGTGGGCGAAGCGCGACAGTGTCAGCGACGCGACCTTGAGCCCGTGCGCGTGCACGTAGTCTTCAATGACGACCTGGACCCCCAGGTAGGAATGCCAGGTCATCGTGGCGACCAGGAGGATCAGCAACACCGTGTTGAGCGGCGCGGCAATGAAGGCGAGCACGTCGACGTAGTCGGCCACGTGGAGATGCGCGAGCGAGATGGCAAACCAGAGTCCGAGCAGCGCCAGCGCGGATGCCGAGATGCGCTGTGCCCACCAGTGTTCGGTGCCGTCTTTGGCGGAACCGAGGCCGAGCACGCGGTTTAGTGGTGTCTGAAGGCTCACAAGACCACCCTCCAGGAAGCACGGTTAACAGACACTGGAAGCCTCATAGAACCACCCCCCAGAACGCTCCGGTCAGCACGATTGCAGCGGCAATGACGAACCAGGCGGACGTCGTTGCCTCTGCCTTGCCGAGGCCGCGGCCCGTGTCCCAGACGAGGTGCCGGATGCCGTTACAAAAGTGATAGAAGAACGAGAATGAGAAGCCCGCGAGCAGCAGCAGGCCGGGAACGCTGCTCATGAAGCCGACAAACTGACTGTAGTGTTCCTCACCGCTCGCCGCATGCACGAGCCAGATCGCGAGCACGAGCAGGCCGACCGCATTGGCGACCCCCGTCGCCCGGTGCAGGATCGACAGCGCCATCGTGATGGGCCAGCGATAAACGGACAGGTGGGGCGATAACGGCCGGTCTGGTTGTTTCATTGGTCTGATTCTTACATTCCGAGACGATGCGAGGCGTACACCCCGCCGCGTATTATCCCCAATACGCTGCACCGCACAAGGCGCCGAAAGTCGAACGCCGACGTTCGTCGCGGTAGCAGTCGTAAACGGGGAATTGAAAGACTGTCGGAGTCCAAAACGGACTATCTAAAAATCGATGCAGCGCCCGTTCTTTTCCCAATCGCCGTAGCGGGTCGGATCGGGACCCTTGCGGCCGCCAATCTCTCTCGGCCGCTCGGACGACGATTCAGAAAGCTCGGGTGAGTCTTCCGGCCCAATGTCAGCCTCAGGCTTCGGATCGGGACGGTTTTTCGACGTGTCTGCCATCCCGTAAAGTATGCCAGACTTGGGTTCTGGCTTCTCGTGAACGTTGAAGGAAAATTCGCTTATGCTCGAGCACGCGTGCCTGGTTGTGACCGGCGCTGACGCCGAAGGTTTTCTGCAGGCGCAGCTGACGAGCGACGTCAGCCAGCTTGACGGATCGCCGTCCCTCTCGGCCTGGTGCAACCCGAAGGGCCGCGTGATTGCCCTTTGCCGCGCAAGACGCTCTGGAGACGGGTTTCGGCTCGCGCTGCCGGCGGCTCTCGCCGAGGCCGTTCGCGAAAGGCTGTTGGTCTTCCGCTTCCGGTCCAGGGTCGAGATAGATATCGAGGACGCGACAGCGGCCGACCTCGGCGTGGAAGACGGCCTCGATGACGCCGCGTGGCGGCAACGGCTAATCGAAGAGGGCATTCCGTACATCGGCGACGCCCAGAGCGAGGAATTCACGCCGCACATGCTCAACCTCGACCTCCTGGACGCCGTCGACTTCGACAAGGGTTGCTACCCCGGGCAGGAGATCGTCGCGCGCACGCACTACCGCGGGGCGAGCAAACGGCGCCTGAGGCTGTTCTCGGCAGAGACCGCGCCCGATGAAGGCGCCAAGGTCAAAAAAGACGATCGTGACGTTGGCGACGTCGTCAACGTTGCGGGCAACAAGCTATTGGCTGTCGTGCCTGTGGATGCTGACGGGCTTTCTGCGGGGGGCGCGTCGCTCACGCCGGAACCCCTGCCCTATCCCAGCGAGTAGGCGAACGCGGACTACGCGTCGAATACCTCGGGCCGCATGTGCGGGAACAAGAGGACGTCGCGAATAGACGGCGAGTCGGTCAGCAACATGACGAGCCGATCGATGCCGATTCCGATGCCTGCCGTCGGCGGCATTCCATATTCGAGCGCGCGAATGTAGTCGTGGTCAAAAGCCATGGCCTCGTCGTCCCCGCCCTCACGGTTCAGCGCCTGTTCGCGGAAGCGGTCGGCCTGGTCTTCTGAATCGTTGAGCTCCGAAAAGCCGTTCGCGATCTCACGGCCCGCGATGAAGAACTCGAAGCGATCCGTCACGAACGGATCGGCATCGTTTTTGCGCGATAGCGGCGACACTTCCGTCGGATAGCGAATAACGAACGTCGGCTGCCGAAGATGTTCTTCCCCGGTCTTCTCGAAGATCTCGATCTGTAGCTTGCCCGGCCCGTAGCTGTCCTTGACCGGAATGCCCAGTTTCCCGCAAACGCCGACCAGGTAGTCGCGATCCCGTAGCTTTTCCGCATCGAGATCCGGGTTGAATTCGAGTATGACTTCCTCGACGGTCTTACGTGGAAACTGCGAGCCGAAATCGAAGGTCTCGCCCTGGTAGTCGACCCTGGTCGTTCCGAGCACGGCATCGGCCATGCCGTGGAGCAGCGCCTCGGTCATGTCCATCAGATCGGTGTATTCGGCGTAGGCGCGGTACAGCTCGAGCATCGTGAATTCGGGATTGTGCTGCGTCGAGACGCCCTCGTTCCTGAAGTTGCGGTTGATCTCGTACACGCGCTCGAATCCGCCCACGATAAGGCGCTTGAGGTTCAACTCTGGCGCGATCCGGAGATAAAGCTGCATGTCGAGCGCGTTATGGTGCGTCGTGAACGGCCGCGCGATCGCGCCGCCCGGCGTCGTCTGCATCATCGGCGTCTCGACCTCGAGATAGTCCTGAGCATCGAGAAAGGCGCGTATGTAGGCGACGATGGCCGACCGGCGGCGAAAGACCTTACGACTCGACTCGTTCATGACGAGGTCGACGTAGCGCTGCCGGTAGCGCGTCTCCATGTCCGCGAGACCGTGGAACTTCTCGGGGAGTGGCCGCAGGGATTTGGTCAGCAAGCGGACTTCGTCGGCCATGACGGTCAACTCGCCGGTCTGCGTTTTAAACAGCTTGCCGCGCGCGCCGACAATATCGCCGACGTCCCACTTCTTGAAGCCCGCGTAGACGCCTTCGGGGAGACGGTCGCGTTCGAGCCGTACCTGGATCTGTCCGGAACGGTCCGCAAGCTTGATGAAGCTCGCCTTGCCCATGACGCGCTTGACCATCATGCGGCCCGCGACGCTGACCTCGACGGCTTCCTCGACGAGATGCTCGCCGGAATGCTGTCCGTAGGTCATCAGCAGTTCGTCGGCCAGCGCATTGCGCCGAAAATCGTTCGGGAACGGATTGCCCGCTTCGCGCAGGCCGTCGAGCTTGGCACGCCGCTCGGCGATGAGCTTGTTTTCTTCGGCGGCCTCTGCGTTTTTGGTTGCTTTGTCTGTCACGTTTCTTTACGCCGGGCTTGCTTAGAGCCCCTGTTTGAGACTGGCCTCGATGAAGTTGTCGAGACCCCCGTCAAGCACGGCCTGAGTGTTACCGGTTTCAACGCCCGTGCGCAAATCCTTGATTCGGCTCTGGTCGAGCACGTAGGAGCGAATCTGGCTGCCCCAGCCCACATCGGCCTTGCTGTCTTCGAGTGCGCTGGCCTCGGCCCGGCGTTTCTGCATCTCGAGTTCGTAGAGCTTGGCCTTGAGCTGGCTCATCGCCTGCGCTTTGTTCTTGTGCTGCGAGCGGTCGTTCTGGCACTGCACGACCGTGTTCGTCGGCAGGTGCGTGATACGGACCGCGGACTCGGTTCGGTTCACGTGCTGGCCACCGGCGCCGCTGGCGCGATACACATCGATGCGCAGGTCCGACGGGTCGATCTCGATATCGATATCGTCATCGACTTCCGGGGACACGAACACGGATGCGAACGACGTGTGGCGGCGGTTGCCGGAATCGAACGGAGACTTCCGAACGAGCCGGTGCACGCCCGTCTCGGTGCGCAGCCAGCCGTAGGCGTATTCGCCGGAAAGGTGCACGGTCGCACTCTTGATGCCGGCGACCTCGCCGGCCGATGCCTCGATAACGTCGGCCTTGAAACCATGGGCCTCGGCCCATCGCAAATACATGCGAAGCAACATTTCTGACCAGTCCTGCGCCTCGGTGCCGCCGGCGCCGGATTGAATATCGACGTAGGCATTGTTCGCGTCCATCTCGCCCGCGAACATGCGGCGGAACTCGAGCTTGCCGAGCTGCTCTTCGAAGCGCTCGAGGTCCGCCTGAATCTCGGCGACTGTGTCTTCGTCGTTCTCCTCGGCGGCAAGGTCCAGGAGGTCGGCGGCATCGTCGAGACCGGTCGCCAGCTCGTCGAGAGTTACGACAACGGATTCGAGCGCGGCGCGTTCCTGTCCAAGCGACTGGGCTCGCTCGGGGTCATTCCAGACGTCGGGTTGTTCGAGCTCGCGCTGAACCTCGGTCAGGCGCTCCTGCTTCTGATCGTAGTCAAAGATACCCCCTTAACGCGTTTGAGCGTTCACGAAGGTCGGCGATTGCCTGTTTGATCTGGCTGGTTTCCATGGCGAGACCGCGACGAAGAAAGCGCGCGATAGTATCACCGATCGCGGGTTTCCACAGCGCCAACGGCCCCGATCTGCTCGACGACGAGCTGCGCCCTCGAGGCGCCGCGATACTCGTTGACGTCGAGCCGGTAAGCGAGTTCGACCGGGCCGCGCCACTCGGCGCCGGCCTGATTGAATGCAATGGCATCGAGCGCAAGGTCCGAGCCGTCGGGCCTTACGCGCATCTTGAGGTGCTTATCCCCGACCGTGCGCTGTTCGAGCACCGTGAACCGCCCATGCCAGACCGGTTCCGGGAAGCCCGAGCCCCAGGGGCCCGAATCACGAAGGTTGCGGGCAAAGCGTAGCGACAGCGACTCGGGAGACAACTCTCCGTCGGACAGTATCGCGCCCGAAAAGTCGGCGTCGGGGTAAATCTTTTTGAGCGTCACGCTCGCCGCGCGCTGGAAGGACTCGAGCGCGCTCTCTTCGATGCTCAGGCCGGCAGCCATGGCGTGGCCACCGAACTTCGCGATCAGCCCGGGGTTCCTGACGCGAACGGCCTCCAGCAGGTCGCGTGCGTGCACTCCCGGCACGGACCGTGCCGAACCTTTGAGCAGGCCGTCGCGGTCGCGTGCGAATGCAATGACGGGCCGATGGCAGCGCTCGCGAACCCGGGCGGCAACGAGACCCACGACGCCCTGGTGCCATTGGCGGTCGAATACACACACACAGGGCGGCAGGTTGTCGGCACGCATCTGCTCGACGTAGGCAAACGCCTGGTCGCGCATCTCCGCCTCGATCGTTCGGCGCTCACGATTAATGTGATCCAGCGCTCTTGCGTGCTCGAGGGCCGCCGTCGGGTCATCCGCCAGCAGACACTCGATGCCGATCGAGATGTCCTCGAGACGCCCGGCCGCGTTGATCCGTGGCCCGGCTGCGAAACCGAGGTCCGTACTGACGACGTCGGCCAGCCTGCGGCCCGCCACGTCGAGCAGCGCCCGGATGCCGGGCACGGTGCGGCCTGCCCGAATTCGCTTGAGCCCTTGCTCGACGAGTACACGGTTGTTGTGATCAAGCGGCACCACGTCGGCCACAGTCCCGAGCGCGACAAGGTCGAGGTAGCTCGCGGGCACGCGCGCGGCTCCGGCCTGGCCGGAAGTCTCGAGCGACCGACCCAGCGCCGCGAGTACGTAGAACGCGACGCCGACGCCCGCGAGGTTGCTACTCCCGAAGGCACTGCCGTCGAGATTTGGATTGACGATGACGGTCGCGTCCGGAACGTCGGATCCCGGCAGGTGATGATCGGTGACGAGTACGTCGATTCCCGCGTCTCGCGCACGGCGAACGCCGGCAATGCTGGATATGCCGTTGTCGACCGTTACGATCAGGCGCGGCGACTCCCGAGCGGCAACTTCGACAATCTCGGGCGACAGGCCGTACCCGTAGTCGAATCGATTCGGGACGAGGTAACCCACGTCCGTGAACCCATAGGCCTTCAGGCAGCGCAGCATCAGGGCCACGCTCGTCGCACCGTCGGCGTCGAAATCGCCGACGATCGTGATGCGGTTGTGTTTGTGTTGTTCGAGAAGATCAACCGCGGCTGCAACGTTGCCGAGCGAGCCAACGGGCAGGAGCCTGGCAAGACCGTTGTCGAGTTCCTCGAGGCTCGTCACTCCGCGATTCGCGTAGACACGCGCGGTAACGTCGTCGACGCCCGCGAGTGCGGCCAAAAGATCGGGGGACGGCGGGCGCCGTTCGACGACGGGCCTCACGTCGATGCCCCGACGCGTAGTTCGGGAACGGGGCTCTCCGTCCGCCAGTAGCGAAAACGATGCGCGCGCCGCAGCGTTACCTCGAGGCCGTTGGCGAAATGCAGCCGTACCTCGTCGAGATGCCCGGCATGGAGGGCAGTCCGGAGCGCGTCCAGCGACGGCTCGAGCAGCGGCTCGACCTCCGGCACGAACGGCAACAGCGTTGCAAAACCGCCCTCGGTGATCGACACGCATTCGGCCACCGATACAGGCAGCGCCACCATCGACGCGCCGGCGCGGCGCCAGAAACCGATCAGCAACGGATCGTTCGTAAACAAGGGCGGCAGTGTCTGGCGCTCGACCGCCGGCAAAGTGCCACCGCCCCAGATCCACAGCGAATTAGCCGGGAACAGCCCGGCACTGACCCGTGTGCCGTTCGTCGGGTGATCGTGCAGCGCCATTTCGATCTCGGAAAGCCGCTGCCGATAAACCGCCGCCGAAGGCCCGGTCGGCATCCACTCGTTGGGAATTCGCTGGTCGACGCCCGCCGGCGACAGGGCCGCCGTTACAAACGGCGAATCGGAGCGGATGTATCCATAAGCGCCGACGCGGGCAAACGCGAAGTCGCCGTCGGCGGCAAGCGTGTCCTGGAGATGATTGAACAGTCCCCGGAATTCGATTGCCGCAAGTTCACCGGGCGCAAAGGCGTGCAGAAACAGATGGTCGAGACGCGGCTCGAGATACACGGGATCGGCGCCGGCCATCCAGACCGCCGGCGTATCGCCCGTTTGGCCGTAGAACCTGAGGCACGCCCGTCCGTCGGCCGGAACGCTGGCGCCGACGAGTCCCGCCAGCGCATCGACGGGGTCGATCGCCGAGTCGACGTGCGACACGTCGCCGCGGTAGAGCCAGCGCGCGAGCGTCGGGTCGGCAAGCGAATTGACGTCAGGCAGCGGCATCCAGACGGCAGCAACTCTCGGCTTTCGCGAATCGCTCATCGGCGGCCGCCGGTTCCACCTGTCGCCGCGTCCGGCGTGGCGGTATGATCAAACTTCATTCCGCGAATGGTAGCGGAAAAGCCGCGCCGGCTTGCCCCCTCTTTAGCCACTGCCTGGACGTCTTAGTGAAATTCAGTCGCGAAACGCCGCATGCCCGGATGGTGACGAATGTATCGGCCGAAGGCTTGAGGATCGGCGAGGCAACCTACACGGGCACCCTCGCGCTTACCGCGGACGAGCTGATCGCCGACTGGACGGCAAAGAGCGTCGCGATGCTCGAGCACGACGACTTCAGGACGCTTCTCGAGGGGGATCCCGAACTTGTGTTGCTCGGGACTGGCAACACGATCGAGTTTGCACCGCGCGAACTCATCTTCAGTTTCGCGCGGCGGGGCGTCGGTCTCGAGGTCATGGATACGGCTGCAGCCGCTCGGACCTTCAACGTACTGATCAGCGAAGGCCGCCGCGTCGCGGCCGTCCTCTACGTAACGAGCTAGTCGAGCGCGAGCTCGCTCGACAATCCCTCGCGTTCGAGATTTACGCGGAGTCGCGTTAACGCATCGATCTGGATCTGCCGCACTCGCTCCCGGGTCACACCCATTTCCGAGCCAATCTGTTCGAGCGTGGCGCGGCGGTGGCCGTGCAGGCCGAAGCGGCGTTCAACGACGGCGCGCTGCTTTTCCGACAATTCCATGACCCAGTGGTCCACGAGCTCATTGACGGCATCGCGATGTGCGCATCGCTGCGGCTCGCGTTCGCGGCGGTCGGCCAGCCGGTCGACGGGATCGCTATCGTCGTCGCCGCCGCTGCCGGGCCGAAGCGTCACGCGATCGTTCAATGCCAGCAGGCGCTCGATATCCGCAAGTTCCCGCCCGGTTTTTTCGGCCAGATCGCGCGCCGTCGGTACGCGGCCCGTTTCCTGCCGCAGGGACCTCGCCACGCGCAGCACGCTGTTGATGTCCTTGGTTACGTGCACGGGCAGACGCACGGTCGCGGCCTGGTTCATGATCGCCCGCTCGATCGTCTGCCGAATCCACCACGTCGCGTAGGTGGAGAAGCGAAAGCCGCGCTCGGGGTCGAATTTCTTGACGGCGTGAATCAGCCCGAGGTTGCCCTCCTCGATCAGGTCGAGCAGGGGCAGACCGCGATTGATGTAGCGTCTCGCGATACGAACGACGAGCCGGAGGTTGCTTTCGATCATGCGCTGACGCGCCGCGTGATCGCCGCGCTGGGCCAATCGTGCGTAGTGTTTTTCTTCGTCGGCAGTCAGGAGCGGCGACGCACCGATCTCGGACAGGTACAGGTGAGTCGCGTCGGCCCCGCTGGTGGGTCGATCCGGCCTGGGTGGTGGTCTGACGCCGCCACCGTTGATAGATGCTGCGGCCACTCTCTCGCTCCTGTCACCCGCAAACTGCGGACAACCAGGCCACGTTGGCGTCGATCTCTCGTCGATCTGCCGTCGATCTGTCGGCTACCGCGTAGGCAAATACTGTCGCGGATTGACCGGCTTGCCATTGCGCCTGATTTCGAAATGCAGTCGCGGCTTCCGTTCCGGCCCTTCTCCCATCGTCGCTATGCGCTGGCCTTCCTTTATTGCTTGGCCTTCTTTGACCAGCAGCGACTTGTTGTACCCGTAGGCACTGAGATAGGTGTCGTTGTGTTTGACGATAATAAGCTGACCGTACCCGATCAGTCCACTGCCCGCGTAGACAACGCGGCCCGGTGCGGCTGCGCGAACGGCCTGGCCCGCGCGGCCGTCGATCAGAACACCCGTCCCGGGCCCCGGCGTACCGCCGAAATTGACGTCGATCCGTCCATCGGTCGGCCAGGACCAGTCCGGCGCCGGCTGCTCCGGAATCTTCGGCAGCGGCTTTGGTTTCGACGCCGTCCTGCCGGCGCCCTGGCGGCTCGACGATCCGCCGGCGGGTGCCGAAAGCCTCAGGACCTGGCCAGGGTGAATCAGTGAGCCGTCACCGAGTCCGTTCCAGCGCGCGACGTCGTCGGGATTCTTGCCATAGCGAAAGGCGATCGAGTAAAGCGTCTCGCCCTTCCGCACCTCGTGCCGGTCCGAATCAGGGGAATCCCAACGAACGGC
>JAAUXX010028905.1_pt1 | contig 12182 bp, 14 predicted proteins | sample 7278111 | NCBI WGS metagenome assembly JAAUXX01 (sample SAMN14350116, study PRJNA611818) | marine sediment metagenome | isolation source: surface marine sediment (1.8m) | place: French Polynesia: Moorea | collected 2018-08
GTCGCTGCCACGCAGCGGCAGGTTCATGTTTGCTAGCGGATGGGCAACAAGCGCAGCGCGTTAGCAAAAGAAAATTGCAGTAAACAGTGTCAACTATCTTGAAAAACACCGATTTCAACATCAAGATGTATCCATAAATCTCTTTAAAAAGCGGAATCCAATTTTCATATTCACCTTGGCTTCCAACTATAACAATAAACATATTCATGCTTCCTCCTCCCATCAGAAGAAAACCAAATATGACGAACAAAACAAACTTAGTGAATTTTGATTCAAATTTAATTTTGCACCAAATGAAACGAAGGAGCATTATGATCGGTATTAGAGACAGAATTAGGCCTATACCAGCTATAAAATTGTTAATCTCAGATAAAATTAATATTCCACCGAGGAATAAGCATATATTCCATAGCATAAAAAACCATAGCAGTAATACTACCCATACTTTTTCCTGCCCTTTCAAAGTTTTAATAGCAGATTTTTTAATTAACGAAAAGGAGGGTTTGAATACTTTGTATTTAGTATTATCTTGTTCTAATTCGTTCATTTTTCTTAAATTAACTTCTGTTAGATTGATTCACTGATCTTCACTATGAAATTATTTTAAGACATAGTAACGATGGCCCATGAAGTCAAGCTAGATAGATTTGATATGTTTTAGCGTCATACAAGTGTGCTCCAAGTGCTGTAGAGGGATATCAAGATCCAGTGCCAGGTGATAACGTAGGGAATGATCTTGTTGACCTAACCAGATAAAAAGATCTGTATCACTGAGTGGAGCAATGATTTCCATAGATTGAGGCGATAGCTTTTCGATACGTTCTTTTATTTTGGTCATTTTCATAATTTCAAATTAAACAGGTGGCGGAGCATATTTGAGAACTAACATATCACTCCGGGACTTAACGACTTTTCCTTCTGCCTGCGGGTAGATTGTGCAGACTTCGTCTACCGTTTTATAAAAGTGATACTTAAGATTTTCTATGGTGTTATAGCGGCACTGAAATATTTGATGCATTAACTCCCATGAAACCCTAATTTGTCGTCTAGGGATGGAGGGTAACAAACTCACCAAAAACATATACACGTTCCAAAAATGACTTCTTCTATCTGTACCAATTACATGCCTGAAATCCACAGGGAAACCAACCCGAAACATAAAATTCGGATTTACAAACATGTAGCCTGTTTCTAATTCACCGTCATTATTCCGCCAGTTTACAAACAGGTTGTCACTTTCTTTTACAACATCATAACTCGCTTCTGAATTGTCCCCAGGTTTGAGAAACTGGTAACTGGTTTTATGTATCCTGATAAATTCAGTAAAAATCGGATGCTTACCCTGTTGGCTTTTGGTAAAGCGATATCCTAACTCTTCCAAGGTCGCTTTTCGGCTCATTTCAGGGGGAAATAACATGACATTTTCGTGGTGGTGTACCTGAGAGAAGATATAGAGCAATAAGCGCCTGGCGTGGATGCCTTGCGGGATGCCATAAGGTATTTTTCGTCCCGTATCGGCATCAACTAGATGTGTATGGTTTTCTGCTCGCACTCTAAGCGTGCTTTCAGGTGCTTCAATCCGTAACTCCAACGGAGAGTCTTTTACATCGGTTTTATTGATTGGTAAGGCTATAAAGATAGCGACCAGAGGATGAATCGGCACCCTTCGGTGGTACAAAGTATCACCCATCTTGTCCTTATTAAGCTCTCCAGATAACAATTTTTTACGCAATTCCGGAGGCATTAATACAGGAAAATGAGGTTTTTTAGGGAACTCAATCCGTTTTTTCATGTTAACACTATATCAGTGTTGACACGCGATTTTAACGCCCTTTACCTTTGGGCCTGTCAATGTCGTAAACCGACTTAGGGAGTTTTGAGGGTTGTGGAGCGTTATTGGAGCCATCGGGCATGGGTGAATTCTCATCAATAACTGCCACACCAGCCCTCAGTTTTCTTATGATTTCAGGGTCTGGATCTTCGCCCAATTCCTTTATTACTTCTTCTGTCGCCCGTACAACATCTTTGTAATCAGCATCCGCGCTTACTACGACCCGTGGTATTCCATCACTCTCATTTTCATCCGTCATTTGCCCTCATGGGTTTGAGTTTTCTTTCTTATTTCACCATACATACAAAGCCTTAATTAAAGGTTAACACCCGTAAAAAAGGCTTGTTTTTCGGCTCAAAATATCAGTATTAACACGCATATAAATTGTTTTAAATCAACTATTTACATGATTTTTAAGTTGTGCTTAAACTAAAAATATGACTGATTTCATTACTGCACTTTATCTCTCGAATTCTGCCATTGCGTGCATTGCCTACCTCCCCCAGTGCATGACGCTCTGGCGGATGCTACGCACTGGAAAAGTGAACAAAAGCGTGTCACTGGCAACCTGGGCCATGTGGAGTTGGGCCTGTTCGGTGACGGCCCTGTATGCCTTCCTCAACCAGGATGATTTTGCATTCAGGCTCATCAGTTTTGTGAATGTGGTGTTTTGCATCGTGACGCTTGTGTTAACCGCTCTGGTACATCACCGGACGAACCGCAACCTGGAGAAACAGACTCATGACAAATGATGATTTAGACAGAAATCTGGTGATGCTCAATGAATTCGATGGCATCACTCTGCGACAGGTGTTTGAAGGGACGATGGTATGTGGCACTTCCGGGAGTGGAAAGACCTCGACCACTGCTCACCTGTTCGCCCATGCCTTCATCGATGCAGGTTTTGGCGGATTGGTTCTGACCGCCAAGACGGACGAAAAAGACCAATGGCGTGAATGGGCCAGAGCCTGTGGCAGAGAACAGGATCTGGTGATGTTCAAACCGACCAATCCCTATTTTTTTGATTTCATGGAACGGGAAGCCAAACGGCAAAACGGGAGTGATACCGAAACGGTTGTTGGTCTGTTTATGGTGATTATTGAAATCGCCAATGGTGGCTCTATTCAGTCCAAAGAGAGCTACTGGATTCTCAGTATGAGAGCATTACTTCGTAATGCGGTGGACATCCTGAAATGTGCCGGTGAAGTAGTTTCTATCGAAAATTTATATTTTCTGATTATCACTGCACCAACGAGTACTTCACGATTAGGTTCTGAAGAATTTCAGAAAGACAGCTATTGCTTTCAATGTCTGAGCACGGCTACCGACAATTTTGAAAAACTCACCAATGGTGCAGATAAACCGATTCATTTTGAAGATTTTGATATTGCCTTCAAATACTGGACATACGAGTTTCCTAATCTCGCGGAGAAGACACGTTCTATTATCGTGTCCATGTTTACCAGTACTGCTGATTCTTTTCTGAGGGGTAATCTAAAAAAATTATTTAACACCGACCCTCTCAAGCAGGAAGCCTACCCTGAACTCGCTCGTGAAGGAAAGATCATCATTCTGGATTTACCAATCAAAGAATATGAACAGCTGGGTGTGATTGCTCAGGGGGCCTATAAATTATGTTTTCAGAAAGCCATGGAACGACAGAGAGTACATGTAGAAACACCCAATGTATTTCTGTTTGCTGATGAAGCCCATTTTACACTCACTTCTTATGAAGATTCTTTTCAATCAACGGCGAGAAGCAGCCGAATAGCAACGTTTTATCTCACGCAGAGTATTAGCAGTTTACACCTGAATTTGGGTGAGAACGCCCAGCACAGAACAGAAAGCCTGCTGACAAATCTTGGAACCAAGATATTCCATGCTCAGGTCAATAATGAAACGAATCTCTATGCCGCAAAACTGATTGGTGAAGACTGGATGGTACAAAGCTCGTCCAGTTCATCCATCAATCAGGAACATCAGGCACAACTTAGTGCCAGCCTCAGTGAATCCCGCAGGTTCATCGTAGAACCCATTGCATTCACACAGCTCCTCCGGGGTGGCTCCCTCAACGACTATATCGGCTCTGCCATTGTGCATCAGGTAGGACGCACCTGGTCAACCGGAGAGAACTTTCTGGAAGTGTTTATGAAACAGGAAGGATTGGGAGGTGAAACTATGAATAACTAATACCTCTCTCACCCCCGTTCATTACTTTATTTGTTAATCACGAGGAAACGACTATGAGTTCACTAAATAATCCAGCACATCCACATAATGTGCAGAGCTTTGATCAGTTTGCGGATGTCTCGAAATTCCTGACAAGCCCTGCACAGATGACCACCGCTCTGATACATTTTCTGGGGGCATTTTTCTTCAATATTTTACGGTTGGCCTGTGTGCCTGCAGAAACCATTTTCAGAAGAAAATTTGGCGAGCGTCACTTTAATCTGTACCTATATATCGGCGGTACAATCTGGCTGATTATCTTTGCAACTGGATGGTTAAATATACCGGCTATGATGGGTTTTAAAGGTGATGGATTAATCCCTAATAGCATCATCTTTACTATCATTGCGATCATTTATTATGTGCGGATGTTTATCTATTTATTTGTTCAGAAGCACGGAGCCATTGATACCAAGCAATATACACGGTATGACGGTAATCCTCTGTCACTGTTGTACAAGTTACCGTTTGCTAATGATCGTCACGGTAAGCCCCGTGAAAATCTGATTCGTCAACTAATAGAGCCAGCATTTCTATTCATCCTGGGGCTAGTCTGCACTCTCATTATTAACCCTCAAACCGGTACCTGGTTGATCGTCTCAGCCTTCTGTATGGCCCTCAAAGAATACGCACAGGCACAGCATACCCGCAACATTCTATTAGATCAGGTCGATGCGGATATTGCTGCCCGTTACATTGGCGCAGCCATGCAGGGTGAACCTCCAACGGAAACCAGAGGCGTGTATATCGCTGGCATTTCTAATGACGGTGAAGACCGAGCTTATTTACGGGATCTAGCAATGCGTAATCAGCAAAAGTATGCGCAGCAGAATTCTGCTACGACCACCCATTGAAATGATAAGCACACCTGTAAATCTACACAAAGATTTATGGGTGCACTCAACACTACGAGGACAACATTATGGCTACTTATAAAGATCAATTACACAAAATTGTTGAAGACAGTTCATTCCCTGCCAGTCGTGCAGAAGATATTAAACATGACCTGAAAACCGTCTTTGAAGATGGGTCTGTATTCGGAGAACTGGTCGGGGAAGTTGCAAGTGCGGTTATTGGAAAAATGATTCAAAAAACCGGTCTGGATGATGTCGTCACTATGACAACGGAGGGAATTAAAGACGTGGTAAAAGAAGCGGTTTCAACAGTACTGGAAAGTAACGTTCTACTTCAACAGATGAGTGAAGATTTTGCCCAGAAACAGGCGGATAGAACCATGGGTGTAGAACAGGAACGCGGTAAGGAAATGGGAGAATAACGTATGCCAAACGATCATCAATTTTTTGAAGAAAAGCTGTCCTCTATTCGAGCAGCTTTAATGGAAAATTACGGTTCATCTGAAACATTTCTCTATGAGTTTTCGGTAGCTGTTGAAAATGAAATGACAGATATGGAGCCTTCGGAACAGGAAATATTCTTGTCACTAGCAAAAGCTAAAGGATATGTGCCTTCCACCCATTTCGAAGGCACATTATTTGAACATAGCGAAGATAGTGAGCCATTCCAATGAGAACTGTAAAGAGTGAAGTAGTAAGCAGAAGCACCATCTCCAAGCCCCGATTTTCGGGGCCTGTACTGTTGCAAAAAAACGCCTTTAACCACTTAAAGGGGAGACGTCTGTTCTTACAGCTTTACTCTTTTTTGTGGCTTCGTATGGTAAACCCGTGATTGTGATTATGGGGAAATAAACAACATGCTACGTGTGTATCAGTCTACCAGTGCGGCGCAGGCCAAGGACTATTTCAAGAGCGAATTGATCCTTGGTGATTATTACTCCGAGGGTCAGGAAATCGCTGGCGTGTGGGGTGGTAAAGCTGCGGATATGCTGAACCTATCTGGCACGGTAGATCAAGATGCATTCAATGCACTGGTCGATAATAAATACCCCGAGACCACTCCCTTTGCAGGCGACAAGATTACCCCACACGACAAACCCAATAGAAGGCCCGGCTATGACCTCAATTTCCATGCACCAAAGTCGTTAAGCGTACTGTACGAATATTCCCAAGATCCTGCATTACTCCATGCGTTTCGGGATGCGGTACAGAATACAATGAAAAGCATTGAGGAACACATGCATGTTAGGGTACGCAAGGATGGTAAAGACGAAGACAGGAAAACCGGTAATTTAGCCTATGCGGAATTCGTGCATTTTACTGCGAGACCGGTCAATGAAGAATCCTCACCCGACCCACACCTACACGCACACTGTTATGTACCGAACCTTTCCTATGACCCTGTTGAGGAAAAGTGGAAAGCTGGACAGTTCGGCGAGATCAAAGGCAATGCATTTTATCATGAGGCAGTGTTTCATGCTCATTTATCAAACGCTTTGTCTGATATGGGTCTGGATATTACCAGGGACGGGAAGTTCTGGACCATAGAAGGTATCGACAAAGACACTTTGAAAAAATTCTCTCACCGTACCGAACAGATACAACAAAAAGTGGCTGAACTTGGTATTACATCTGAGACAGGAAAATCGACCATCGGGGCCACGACACGCAGCAAAAAACAAAAAGGCGTCACCCGCGAGAAACTCCGCGAAGCATGGTGGCAACGATTAGATGACGATGAAAAAGCAACACTCGATAATTTGAGCAAATTTGAGCCTAAAGATGAATCTGCACCACCGGATATTACCGGCGAGGAGACCATTGAATTTGCATTAAAACATCGTTTAGAAAAACGCTCTGTCGATTCAATCTACCGCATAAAAGAGACAGCACTGCGTCAGGGGTTTGGCGAAGTGACACCGGATCAGGTAGAGGCTGTATTCAACACGCACGAAGATCTGATTATCATCGGTGATAACGTTACAACCAAAGAAATCCTTTCTCAGGAAAATCAAATTATCGCCTTTACCAGAGAGAGCTATGGTAACCACCCCCAACTTAATCCTGAGTTTACGATCGGTGTAGTGACCGATCACAAAAAAGGCCAGCAGTTTGAACTGGAACAGGAGCAGGCTAAAGCCGTTCAAAAAGTGCTGACCAGTCGCAGCCGTATTCAAGCCATTGAAGGCAAGGCTGGAACAGGAAAGACGACTACCCTATCCAAAATCATTGAAGGCATCGAAGAGGCGGATGGTGGTGCCACCATGTTAGCACCCTATGCCAACACGGCCTATAAGGATCTACGAGAGGATGGCAACAGTTATCGGAATGAAGTTTTGCAACAGGCAACCACGTTAGCCAGTTACTTTCAGAATGAAAAAATCTGGGAGCAAACCAGAGGCAATACGCTGATTGTGGATGAGGCCGGACTGATGAGTGTGGACGATATGCATACCCTATTCTCGCTGGCAAACCAGTTTGATAATCGTGTGCTTCTGGTTGGCGATACATCACAGCATAACTCTGTGATGCGCGGTGATGCCTTTCGGATATTACAGGAAGAAGCCGGTCTGAAACCCTTTAGTCTTGAAAAGATCCGCAGGCAAAAAGGTGATTACCGAAAAGCGGTTAAAACCATCTCCGAAGGGAAACTGGTAGACGGATTTAACCAGTTAGATGATATGGGCAATATCCAGGTCATTGAAGATGATGAAACTCGATATAAGACGCTTGCCAAAGACTATGCGGATCTGGTGCATAACAAAAAAGAATCTGCTCTCTCTATCGCACCCACGCATGCGGAAGGTGACAAGGTAACGGATGCTATTCGTGATGAGCTGGCCTCCCGCAAGATCCTTAAAAAAGAAACGGTGAAAACCCGTTACAAAAATACCAATCTGTCAGAAGCAGAAAAAAGCGATAGCTTTTATTTTGAAGAAGGTCAGATGGTACGCTTCCAGCAAAATAGCAAAGGAGAGCATGGAAGAATCAATCGCAGTGATCAGTTTACCGTGTCGAGAACCGACAGAAATAATGTCTGGATTAGTGACGCACAAGGTAAGGAACAGCAACTGGATTTATCTAAACCGAAACGGTTTAACGTTTATGATAAAGAGGACATACCGCTAGCAGTGGGTGATGTTATCCGTATCACCGAAGGGCACAAATCCAAAGAAGGCAAACAGCTCAATAATGGATCGATCTATACCATTAAAAATTTTACCAAACAGGGAGAAATTACCTTAGATAATGGCTTTGTTCTGGATATGGATAAAGGTAATTTTAATCATGGTTATGTGACTACCTCTATCGCCTCTCAGGGTAAAACGGTACAGCATGTATTGCTAGCACAAGGAACAAACTACGGAGGAGCTGCCAGCGCTGAACAATTCTATGTATCGGTATCACGCGGTAAAAAAGCGGTAGAGATCTATACCGATGATAAAGCAGTGCTACGTGATCAGATTCAGCGCAGCCATAAACGCCTAAGCGCTACCGAGCTAGTAAAAAATACTTGGCAACAAGCGACCGACTTTTCTGCTACCAAAGACAATGTGATCGCTCAGCTTGAGTATTATGCGCGTCAATTTATGGATACTGCCCAGAACTGGCTGTCTCAGTTTCAAAGAGGCCATCAACATACTGAACCTGAACATCATAAATGGCGTGATCTCGTATCACAGCAACAGATGAATGATCATCCTGATAGGGAGATCTCCCTATGAAGCCATTGAAAAAAATACCGGTAAAATCCCACCGTAAAGTTCTGGAAAAGACAGAATCCGTATCAACAAAACACAAGGAAGATCATCCTGTCGGCCACCATAAACAAGCATTAGAGCAGCGCTACGATTCGACCGGAGGTGACAAATATGGTTTTAAGACAGAACCCAGTCCCAATGCTTCACCCTCGATCAAGTTTATTCCAAAAGACGGATCTCCTTTTGGATTTCCCTATGCCTATTTACAGCATTGGTATTTTGAGAATGAAAATACCGAGCTAAATCTGATTTACTCGCAAGGCATCGTCAAAATTACTGGAGGAAATCTTGGCGAATTATTTAATCAGCTAAATCAGTACAAGATTAAAGAAATCTACGTCACCGGCAAAACCGCTAATGTAGATAATCAAACCAGCATTGAATCCATCATCGTAAAACGCTACCGGGAGATAGAACTATGAATGAGCATATAGTACACCCCCAACCTCAGGCTATTAATCTTGAAAAAATGACGACGGATAAGATTAAAATTCTTCGTCAACAATGCAATAAGGAACTCGATAAAAGACACAAAGAAGAAGTCCGAAAGTTTAAGGCTGAATTCAAGCGAAAAGCAGAAAAGTACGGGCTTGCTGTAACGGTGGAAACGAAGAAGTAACCGTTACCTAATCCTTACAGACGCATACTGTGACCGTTTCTTGTGGAAAAGCTACTGCTGGAGATACTTAACGAGCTGAAGTCTCTACGTTCTGACAGTGCAGAACTGTGGAACGTCGATGATATCGCTCACTATGTACGGCTCAGCCGTTCCTCAGTACAGTCCCGTATTATCTGCCGAAGGGATTTCCCTAGAGCGGTTCGTATCCCAACCGATAACGGCATGGGCGGCAGACGGTGGTATGCTAAAGAAGTAAAATATTGGATTTCAAGAAATCGTGAGCCTTTATAGAATAAAAATCTCTTGTAATTATTAGCATTCAAATTATAGATTAAAGTCATTTAATTTAAAAATTTGAAACCTTGTACTTCATGCCATACATAACGATATTATTTTCGATATTAATTTATTTTTTTTGTTCTTTTGCTACTGCAGAAGAAGGATTCGTAGAAACTGTATGGAACGATTTAAATAAATCTTCGGAATATTTGCACAAAGAAAACTTATCTGAAGACGAAAGAAAAGATGTTTTGAAATTTCTACATCATTCTGATCAACGTGTCCGAAATATATCTATGTCCACTTTGGCTGCGCATTTCACCAGATATAGTGAATTTAAAAAACCATACATAGACAGCCTATTTAATGCTCATGGTAAAAAACCTTCCAATGTAAGCTTGAATGAAATACCACCGCTTTCCTCTGGCTTAACAAAATACCTGCTTACTAAGATCATTGAGGCTTCAGACAAGCACCTTGAAAGTAGAGAAAATAAAAAATACAGTCTCGATTATTTTCATCTTATAAACAAAGTATCTTTCATTTTATCAAAAGAATCAGCCGAAACTTCAAATGAACTCTCAACCAACCCTCTATTGAAGGAACTAATTTCAGATAAATCGGGAAATAAGAAACCATTACATCAGATAATTTATTCAAAGCCCTACCTTAGGAATTTCCCTGTCATTTCAAATAATGAGCTGATAGAGATCATTGAGAACCCTAAAATGGATGGTCTTTGGCTTAGCTCAATATTGGTGCCAGAATATGGAATAATTCCTATGAGTGACAGCATTGAACATCTATATCCAAAGACAGAGAAGATGGCTTCTTTTCTTTTCAATTATGCCAGTAGATATAATAAAGGAATTTTTGATTTTTTAAAAACTAGAAGCCCTCTCGCCGACCAGAGACTTAATGCAATTAGTCTACTTGGTCGGACCGGTATTATTTCTGTTAGTTTTTTAGACAAGCTGCTTGATCATAAAAATGACGATATTAGATTATTTACTACTTCAACACTCGGTTCACTCCATGAGTTTTCTATTCCTGCGCTTCCCAAATTAATTAATCTTGCTATCAATGATAAAAATATATCAGTTAGAAGATATGCATTAAAGTCGATAGGAAATATTGGTGCCTACCATCCAGATGCCGTAAAGGTCATAGTAGAGTCATTAAGCGATCCAGATAATAGCATTAAATTTAGCGCATGCGAATCTTTAAAAAATTTTAGGGCCTATGCTAAAGGTTTTCTTACAAAAATAAGAAAACATGAAAATAGTGAAGTTACCATACCGCATCTAATGACCGGAGGAACCAGAAAACTATCAGATTGTATTAAATATGCAATTAAGCTAATAACAGCTAATTAAATAATTCCTGATAATGGTTGCTATCAATTACATTCGTACTGCCAATTATCTGACTGGATATACCACGAATATAGGCTTCCCAGGTGATACGCTTTCCGCTGAGGCAGATCTGTTCTCGGTCTCGCTCAATATGGCCCTGACCAATGACATAGACTTCAGCTTTTGCCGCAGGGCAAATAACTGATACACGGCAATAGAGATTATCAAGCAAATAGTAATGATATTCCTTGTCTTTACTCATGAGCAGTTTTGCCACAAGGCTGAGATTAACATGGTGTATATTGTTTCTCCAGAAATCGATTGATCCGGCTTCACAAGACAGGTTCAGTAAGTGCATTTACGCAATATAGTGCGTATAATACGATATCTGTTTTCACCTCGTAAAGAGGCTATCTTATGATCCGTATATTTAGGAAGTGGATGTTGGTATGCATCGTTCCGATACTAATCGGGTGTGCCTCCCCTACCCGAATCATCGAGCAGTTGGAGGCAGACCAGGATTCACCGGAATATTTTATTCAGGTGTGTCCTGAGAATTTTCCGGTTCGTTAAGAATATTCATGATGCGTAAGGTCTTGCCTTTATCGCGTTCAATTTCATGACGGATCGCCTCGATAGACATATCCATAGTCATTTGCAGGCCGTGCCAGACCTTCGCATCACCGGGCGGTTCATCTTCACTATATTGCAGGCGATAAAAATAGTCGTTAACAAAGCGCAGACTGTTCTCTACCATGTACAGGGTATCAAGAATATTACCCTGGATAAGTGGGTTACTGGGCGTAGTGGTCATCATTCACCTCCTTATTCTCATCTTCCTCAACACTATCCAGTTTGCGCAAATCATTTCCTAGCAATTCTAGAGCATGCAATATATGCATGCTCCGGTCAGAAAGTGCTTGCGTATAAACAGGGAGTGTTTTCCCTTCCAGCGTGATAGCTTTTTCAGAAAATTCTACTGCAAAGTAATAGCTTTGCAGTGCGTTGTGTAAATCCAGATACGCGGTGCGGATGAGTGTAGTTAGCTCTATTGGTGAATGACCACTGGAAAAATCCGTAACGGGATTTTTCAGGGCTTTTAACCGGTATTGTGCTTCTCTGGTCTGTTGTAGCTTAGAGGATTTCTTGAGCTTCCTGCTGAGTTTTCGTTTTTCATAACGGAGTGCTGCAATAGATTGATCAATATTTTGACCAAGACCATACAGGACTTCTTTTTCGGGATGCATATCAGAA
>JAAUXX010002967.1_pt1 | contig 12157 bp, 12 predicted proteins | sample 7278111 | NCBI WGS metagenome assembly JAAUXX01 (sample SAMN14350116, study PRJNA611818) | marine sediment metagenome | isolation source: surface marine sediment (1.8m) | place: French Polynesia: Moorea | collected 2018-08
AGCCCCTCGTGGATCGACTTGCCCGCATCCTCCTCGAGGTGTGCACGCGTAATGCCTATGCGCTTCGAGTCGCCGTTTTCGAGATCGATGAAGAGTTCGCCATGCTCGACGATCGGCAGCTCGTACTGGCTGATCTGGTAGCCCTTCGGCAGGTCCGGGTAGAAGTAGTTCTTCCTGGCAAAGACCGAGCGACGCGCCACCGTGGCGTTGACCGCAAGCCCGAACGCCGTCGCCATGCGAATGACGGACTCGTTGACGACGGGCAATACACCCGGATAGCCGAGGTCGACGAGGCATGCCTGCGTATTCGGTTCGGCGCCGTAAGCAGTCGGCGCACCCGAGAATATTTTCGATTGCGTATCGAGCTGCGTATGGATCTCGAGGCCAATGACGACTTCCCAGCTCATGCGTAGGCCTCCGGGCAGCGCGTATGCCAGTCGGTTGCCTGCTGGTAGCTGTGGCCTGCGTTGAGCAGAGTCTGCTCGGCGAAGTGCGTACCCACGAGGTGCAGTCCGACGGGCAGCTCGTCGACGAATCCGCAGGGTACGGACATTGCAGGCAGCCCCGCCAGGTTCGCACCGATCGTGTAGATATCGTTCAGATACATCGTGATCGGGTCATCGGTCTTGGCGCCGAGCTCGAACGCCGGCGTCGGCGCCGTCGGCCCGGCGATGACGTCGACGTTTTCAAACGCCTTCCGGAAGTCCTCGGCAATCAGTGCGCGTACCTGCTGAGCCTTCAGATAGTAGGCATCGTAGTAGCCCGCCGACAGTGCGTAGGTGCCGGTCAGGATGCGCCGTTTCACCTCGGCACCGAAGCCTTCGCCGCGACTGCGGCAATACAGGTCGAGAAGATCCTCCGGCTTGTCGGCGCGATGACCGAAACGCACGCCGTCGAAACGCGAGAGGTTTGACGAGCATTCCGCGGGCGCCACGACGTAGTAGGTCGGCACCGACAAATCGATGTTCGGCAGATCGACCTCGGTCAGCACGGCGCCCTTCTCTTCGAGGACCGCCAACGCGTCGCGTACGGCCTTGCCCGTCGCTGCATCGAGGCCTTCGTCGAAGTGCTGCCGGACGACGCCGACTCTGAGGCCCTTGATGTCGCCATCGAGCTCGGCCCGGTAATCGGGAACGGGGTGATCAATAGACGTCGAATCGCGTTCGTCGAAGCCCGCCATAACGCCGAGCAGCATCGCCGCGTCTTCGACGCTGCGCGTAATCACGCCGGCCTGGTCGAGACTGGAGGCGAACGCGATCATGCCGTAGCGCGAGACTCGGCCGTAGGTCGGCTTGATACCGACCGTGTTCGTCAGGGCCGCTGGTTGCCGAATCGAACCACCCGTATCGGTCCCCGTCGCGGCGGGCGCGAGACGCCCGGCCACCGAGGCCGACGAACCACCCGACGAACCGCCCGGCGATCGGGCGAGGTCCCACGGGTTCCTGACCGGTCCGAAGTAACTCGTTTCGTTCGACGAGCCCATGGCGAACTCGTCCATGTTCGTCTTGCCGAGCATGACGACACCGGCCGATGCCAGTCGGTCGACAATCGTTGCGTCGTAAGGCGAGATGAAGTTGTCGAGCATACGCGAGCCACAGGTCGTCTTCACGCCGCGCGTGCAGAAGATGTCCTTGTGCACGAGCGGCAGGCCGTCGAGCGCGAGCGCGTTGCCGGCGTTGCGGCGCTCATCGGCCGCCCTGGCGGCGGCGAGTGCGTCATCGCCCGTCACGGTAACGATCGCGTTGAGCGTGGCATCGTGTGTGGCAATGCGATCGAGCAGCGCCTCGGTGATGGCCACGGCCGTAAAGTCCCCGTTGTCGAGGCCCGCCTTGAGCTCGGCGAGCGTCAGGGTATGCAGAGCTGCACTCATCGGCCGATCACTCGATGACCCGGGGCACGAGATAGAGACCGTCCGCAACCGACGGCGCGTTTTGCTGGATATGGTCCCTGTCGTTCTCCTCCGTCACCTGGTCGGCACGCAGGCGCTGCGCCGCGTTGAGCGGGTGCGCCATTGGCGTGACGCCCTCGGTGGGTGCTTTCGAGAGCTGGTCGACGAACTCGACGATGCGAGACAGCTTGTCGACCGTGTCGGGAATTTCGTCGTCGGCAACATGCAGACGAGCCAGCATGGCGATATGCCGGACCTGATCTTTATCGAGTGACACGGGTGGTTTCCGGGGTGGATTTCACAGTGTAAATGTGCGCCCTGTTCGGGCCGCTCGCAATGATACACGCCGCCTTGTGCAATGTCGTGGGCATTGCTAGATTAAGGTGTTTACCTCGCTTTGGCCCCGCCACAACATGCTCAAGAACATTCTGGGTTATTTCTCGAATGACCTGTCGATCGATCTCGGCACCGCGAATACCCTGATCTACTCCCGTGGGCACGGCATCGTGCTCGATGAACCGTCCGTCGTCGCCATTCGTGAAGACTCGGGCCGAGGCGGCCGCATCGTCGAGGCCGTCGGCGCAGAGGCCAAAAGCATGCTCGGTCGAACACCGGGCAACATTACGGCGATCCGGCCACTCAAGGATGGCGTCATTGCCGACTTCACGGTCACGGAGAAAATGCTCCAGCATTTCATCCGCAAGGCGCACGGCAGCCAGTACTTCCGGCCGAGCCCGAGGGTGCTGATCTGTGTGCCCTACGGTTCGACCCAGGTCGAACGCCGCGCAATTCGCGAGTCCGCCGAGGGCGCCGGGGCGCGCAAGGTGCACCTGATCGACGAACCGATGGCCGCCGCGATCGGCGCCGGCATGCCCGTGCATGAAGCCCGCGGTTCGATGGTCCTCGACATCGGCGGCGGCACGTCGGAGGTTGCGGTCATCTCGCTCAACGGCATCGTCTACGCCGCCTCGGTCAGGATAGGCGGTGACCGTTTCGATGAGGCGATATCGAACTACGTCCGCCGCAACTACGGCATCCTGATCGGCGAGGCAACCGCCGAACGGATCAAGCATGAAATCGGATCGGCATTCCCGGGTCAGGAGGTCCTCGAAATTTCGGTCAAGGGCCGCAACCTGTCGGAGGGCGTGCCGCGCAGCTTCACACTCAACTCGAACGAAATACTCGAAGCACTGCAGGAACCGCTGCAGGGCATCGTCGGAGCCGTCAAGGAAGCCCTCGAGCAAACGCCGCCTGAACTCGGCGCCGACGTCGCGGAACGCGGCATCGTGCTGACCGGCGGCGGCGCGCTCTTGCGCGACCTCGACAAGCTCCTGATGGAGGAAACCGGCCTGCCGGTCGTCATCGCCGATGAACCACTCACCTGCGTAGCGCGCGGCGGTGGTCGCGTCATCGAGCTAATCGACGAACACGGTCCGGCGGTTTTCGGACTCGAGTAATCGCAACGTAGACTGCGGCTCAGGAACCGATGGTCACTGTACGCAGCAACGGTAACGTCCCCGCCAGGGTCCCGGCACTGGGTTTCAAGGCCCTGGGCCTCGTCATCCTGTCGATCCTGATCATGTTCGCCGATACGCGGGGCCAGCACCTGTCCGCCGTTCGGCAGACGATTGGTGCGGCCGTGTTCCCGCTGCGTGTGATCGTCGACGCGCCCGCGCGCTTCTTCTCGTGGGCCAGTGAATCAACGGTCAGCCGTGAGGATCTCGAGCGCGAAAACCGGCGCCTCGCGAGCGAGCGACTCCTTATTGATGCCGAGTTGCAAAAGCTCACGGCCCTCGAAGCCGAGAATTCGAGGCTCCGTGCCATGCTCGGGGCGCGGCAGCGCGTCTCCGCGGACGTTCGTGTGGCCGAGATCATGGCCGTGGACGCGAATCCCTACCGCCACACGCTCGTGATCGACGTCGGCACGGCAGACGGCGCCTATGACGGACAGGCCGTTATCGATGCCGACGGCGTCGTCGGCCAGCTCATCGACCCGGGCCTCAAGACTTCGCAGGCCGTTCTGATCAGCGATCCGGGTCATGCAATCCCGGTCGAGGTCAATCGCAATGGGCTCAGGACCATTGCCTTCGGCACGGGCGAGATCGACGTACTCGACCTGCCTTTCCTGCCCAACAATGCCGACATCGAGAATGGCGACCTGCTCGTGACCTCAGGTCTCGGCGGCAAGTTCCCGCCTGGGTACCCGGTGGCCGTCGTCAGCGGCGTGACGCGCATTCCGCAGGAACCCTTCGCCGACGTCAAAGCCGCCCCGGCGGCGACGCTCAACCAGGTGCGCGAGATCATGCTCGTCGAAGCGGCCGATCCGATCGAATCGGCGGACCCGGTCGACGCGGACGTGCCGCCCGAAACCAGCGAGGTCGCCAGCAATGAGTAGCTCGCGACGGCCACGCCACCTGCCTGTTCTCGGTTCGATCGTGCTTGCGCTGATGCTCACGATGGTGCCGCTGCCCGAAGCGATCGATTCCTACCGCCCCGACTGGGTTGCGCTCGTCCTCATCTACTGGACGATGATGCTGCCGCAGAGTTACAGCGTCGGCACGGCGTGGCTCGTCGGCCTGATCCTCGACGTGGCACAGGGTACCGTTCTTGGTCAGCACGCACTCGCGCTCGTTGCGATCATCTTCCTGACATCGCGTTTCCACCTCTTGATGCGCGTATTCCCGATGTCGCAGCTGACGGCCACCGTGTTCGGCATGCTTGCCGCCTATCAGTTCCTGCTGTTCTGGATCAATGGCGTTGCGGGTGTCGATGCACCGGCCGTGAGCTACTGGGCACCCGTGATCACAGGTACGCTGTTCTGGCCGATCGTCGCCGGCTTCCTGTCCGGCCTTCGCTTCAGAAACCTTGCGCGAGGCTGACGTGGACCTGCTTTCACCCATCAAGGATCACCACTCCGAACGCCGGCTCTTCATCGCCCGGGTCCTGCTGTCTTCGCTTATTGGCGTTTTGCTGCTCGGGATCGTCGTGGCAAGGCTCGTTCAGCTGCAGGTGATCGACCACGAATACTTCGCGGAGCGTTCGCAGGGCAATCGCGTTCGTATCGAGCCGGTGCCGCCGATTCGCGGCCTGATCCTCGATCGGCGCGGCCGTGTGCTCGCGGAGAACTTCCCGGCCTACCAGCTCGAACTCATTCCCGAGCAGGTCGACGATCTGAATGGCACGCTGACGCGGCTCGCCGATGCCGGCCTGATCGACGCGGAGGAAATCCCGCGGATTCGCGAAGCGAGCCGCAGCGGCCCGAGGTTCAAACCGGTCACGCTGAACCCGCGGCTGACGGATCGGGAAATCGCCAACTTCGCGGTCGAGAGGCCCCGTTTTCCGGGCGTCGATTTCAAACCGCGGCTCGTTCGCTACTACCCGCACGGTGAGGCCGTCGCGCACGCCGTCGGATACGTCGGGGCGCTGTCCACCGAAGATCTCGAGAAGGTCGAGGCCTCTCGCTACGCGGGCACCTCGCAGGGTGGCAAGACCGGCGTCGAATCGAGCTACGAGTACGAACTGCATGGCGACGCCGGCTACCGGCACATGGTGACGAATGCCCGGGGACGCCAGCTATCGACCGACACGAGCGACGTCCTCGACACCTTGCCGGCAGACCAGCCGCCGGCACCCGGCGACAACGTCTACACGACGCTCGATCTCGACCTCCAGCTCCTTGCCACAAAGGCGCTCGAGGGTCGCCGCGGCGCCGTCGTCGCGATCGACCCCTGGACGGGCGATATCCTGGCACTCGTCAGCGCACCCTCCTTCGACCCGAATCTCTTCTCCATCGGCATGTCGACCGAGGACTATCGAACCCTGATTCGCGATCCCGAGAATCCCTTGTTCAACCGCGCCGTTGTCGGCGTCTACCCGCCCGGGTCGACGATCAAGCCGATGCTTGCGCTCGCCGCGCTCGAGACGGGTGCGACAAACCTGACACGCAAGACGATGTGCAGGGGCTTTTTCACATTGCCGAACAACACGCATCGCTATCGCGACTGGAAACCCGAGGGGCACGGCCACGTCGACATCTCCGACGCCATCTCGCAGTCCTGCGACGTGTACTTCTACGAGATCGCCAACGACATTGGCATCGACACGATGCACAACTACCTCGACCAGTTCGGCCTGGGGCAGAAAACCAGGGTCGACCTGCCCCGCGAGAGCGAGGGTCTCGTCCCGTCGACGACCTGGAAACGAGAACGATTCCGGGGCCGCGACCGCACGGATCAGCGCTGGTACGACGGCGAGACCGTCATCGCGTCAATTGGCCAGGGCTACATGCTCGCGACGCCGCTGCAGCTTGCAAACGCAGCCGCTGCGATGGCCACGCGCGGCATCCGGTTTCAGCCGAGACTCGTCGCAGCCTACGAAAACCCTCTGTCCGGTCAGCGCCGCATTCTCGATTCGCGCCGGGTCGGCGTCGTCGATATCGAAAACGAGTTCTACTGGGACACAACCATCCAGGCCATGCAGGACGTCCTGCAGGGTGAACGCGGAACGGCGCGTGCGGTGGGATACGGCGCACCATACGCTATGGCTGGCAAAAGCGGCACGGCGCAGGTCTTCAGCGTCGCCCAGGAGGAGGAATACAACGAGGAAGAGATCGACGAGTTGCTTCGCGATCACGCGCTCTTCATCTCGTTTGCACCGATCGAGGATCCGCAGATTGCCGTCGCCGTCATCGTCGAGAACGGCTCGAGCGGCAGCCGCGTGGCCGCGCCAATTGCCCGCGCGATGATGGATCTTTACCTCGGGTACGAAGCCGATGCGCCTGATTGAAACGCAGCGCCTGATTGGCGGAACGGCAGCGCTAGGCGGCTACTCGCGCCTCTTCGGCCGGCTCGGCATCGACGGACCGCTCTTCAGCGCGCTGTTGATCATCGCCGCGTTCGGGCTCGTCGTGCTCTACAGCGCCGTCGGCGAAAACATGCGTCTGTGGACGAATCAGTTCATCCGCCTGCTCGTCGCGATTGCCGCCATGATCGTCATGGCGCAGTTCCACCCGGACTTTCTCCGGCGCTGGACGCCGTGGGGCTATCTCGGGGGCATTGTGCTGCTGGTCCTCGTGCTCATTGTCGGCGACGTCAGTCAGGGCGCCCAGCGCTGGCTCGACATCGGCATCCGCTTTCAGCCGTCGGAGATCATGAAGCTTGCCGTGCCGATGATGGCAGCCTGGTACCTGCACGACCGCCAGATACCGCCGTCGCTCAAGGACCTCGTCATGCTCGCCGTGATCATCGTCGTACCGACTGTGCTCATCGCAAGGCAGCCCGACCTCGGCACGTCGCTGCTCATCGCAGCCTCGGGCGTCATTGTCGTCGTCCTCGCAGGGCTTCCGATTCGCTTTATGCTTGGCCTCGCCGTTGCCGCCGTGCCGGGCGCGCTCGTGCTCTGGCATTTCATGCAGGACTACCAGAAACAGCGCGTACTGACGCTACTTAATCCTGACAGCGACCCGCTCGGCGCCGGGTACAACATTATCCAGTCAAAGATCGCGATCGGCTCCGGCGGGCTGTTCGGCAAGGGCTGGACGAACGGCTCACAGGCCCAACTCGAGTTCCTGCCCGAGCGCGATACGGACTTTATCTTCGCCGTCGTCGCCGAAGAACTCGGCCTGTTCGGCGTGCTGACGTTGCTCACGCTGTACATGTTCGTGGTCGGCCGTGGCCTGTACATCGCGACCGTGGCGCAGGACACCTACTCGCGGCTGCTCGCCGGATCGATCAGCCTGACCTTCTTCGTCTACGTGTTCGTCAATACCGCCATGGTTACGGGACTCGTACCGGTCGTCGGCATACCGCTACCGCTCGTCAGTTTTGGCGGCACGTCCATGGTGACGCTGCTGGCCGGATTCGGTATTCTCATGTCCATTCATTCGCATCGGAAGCTGCTACCGCGCTAATGAAGACACTTCGCGCTTTGGGCATAGCGCTATTGTTGACATTGACGACTCCTGCCTTGGCGATCGACACGACCGCCGAGAACGTGCAGGCGTTCGTCGATCGCATGGTCGCCAAACACGGTTTCGAGCGGGCCGAGCTCGAAGCCACACTCGCGCGCGCCGAACGCAAAGACAAGATCCTCGAGGCGATCGCGCGCCCTGCCGAGAAAACCCTGACCTGGGGCGAGTACCGCAAGATATTCATCACCGACGAACGCGTCGCCGCCGGCGCCAAGTTCTGGCGCGAGCACGAGCGCGAGCTTCTGAGCGTCGCGGCCGACACGGGCGTGCCCGTCGAGATTCTCGTCGGCATCATTGGCGTCGAGACCTACTTCGGCCGGATTACGGGCAACTACCGGGTCCTCGACGCGCTGTCGACGCTCGCGTTCTACTACCCGCCCCGATCGACGTTCTTCACGAAGGAGCTCGAAGAGTTCCTGCTCCTGTCGCGCAGCGAAGGTATGGACGCGACCGAACCGACCGGTTCTTACGCAGGCGCGATGGGCCGCCCGCAGTTCATGCCCTCGAGCTATCGCGCCTACGCCGTGGATTCGACGGGCGATGGCCGACGGGACATCTGGAACAACTGGTCGGACGTTGCCGGCAGTATTGCGAACTATTTCATCGCGCACCGGTGGCGCTCGGGCGAGGAAGTGGCCGCGCGCGCGACACTCTCGGAGCGTTTCGAGGGCCCCGTCCCCGAGAAAACGCTAAAGCCGCAGTCGACCGTCGCCGGCCTGAGCACGCAGGGCGTCATGTTTGCGACCGACCTGCCAGACACGAGCGTCAGCCAGCTCATGGAATTCGAAGGCAGCGACGGCATCGAGCACTGGGTCGGATTCCACAATTTTTTCGTGATTACGCGCTACAACCGCAGCACGATGTACGCGCTCGCCGTCCATCAGCTCGGTCAGGAAATCGCCCTCGAAGTCATGTCGAACGCGACGGCCGATGCCCGATAGGCGCGGCATTGGCTACTTTCTTTGTGCCGCCCTCGCGGCAACGCTGATCGCAGGCTGCGGTGGCAGCGCCGTCAAGGACGGTGCGCCATCGGGCTCCGCGCGCCCTTCCTCGACGACCGCGAACCGAATCCCGGGACCCGAGCCGCTCAGCCGCTACGGCAACGGGCCCACCTACGAGGTTCTCGGCAAGCGCTATCGCGTCATGGAGTCGAGCAACGGCTATCGCGAGCGCGGCGTTGCATCCTGGTACGGGACGAAGTTCCACGGCAAGCTCACCTCGAATCGAGAGGTGTACGACATGTACGCGATGACGGCCGCGCACAAAACGCTGCCGCTGCCAACCTGGGTCGAAGTGCGGAATCTCAGGAACAATCGGACCATCGTCGTGCGCGTCAACGATCGCGGCCCGTTCGTGCACAATCGCATCATCGACCTCTCCTACGCCGCCGCGAGGCAGCTCGATATGATCGGCGACGGCACGAGCATGGTCGAGGTTCGGGTCCTCGATTTCGATGCCCCGGCCGGGAATCGCACGGTCCGCGCCGTGACGCCGGCCGAACCGCCCGCCACCGCCGGCAATCCGCGGTCGGGGAACGACATTTTCGTGCAGGTGGGGGCGTTCGGCAGCCGCGACAATGCCGAGCGGAGAATGGCCTACCTTCGCCAGCACGATATCGGCAACGTCTCTATTCTTGCAGACGCGAAGCGAACGCCCGCGCTCTACCGTGTCCAGATTGGTCCCGTGGCGAATGTGTTCGAGTACGACCGGATAGTCGACAGTCTCGCGGGCCTCGGCATCGACGACCCCTACCTCGTGACACGCTAGCGAACGCCCGGCAGGGCCTCGCGAGTGTGTTTACAATACGCCGCCTTTGATAATCGCTACCGAATCCATGCGCCAGAAACTCCTGATCACCGTCGTTTTCCTGTTCGTCGCCAGCGCGGCCTTTGCCCAGCAGCGGCCCGTTCCGTCGCCCCCGGTCATTGGCGCCAAGAGTTACCTCGTCATCGACGGGACGACGGGGTCGACGCTCGCAGAACTCGACCCGGATATGAGTCTCGCCCCGGCGAGCCTGACCAAGCTCATGACGGCTTACGTCATCTTTGACGCGCTCGCGGCCGGCCAGCTCACGCTCGAGGAAATGGTACCGGTCAGCGAAAAGGCCTGGCGTATGGACGGTTCGCGCATGTTCATAGAGGTTGGCAAGGAAGTCAGCGTCGAAAACCTGCTGCTCGGCATGATTGTCCAGTCGGGCAACGACGCCAGCGTGGCGCTGGCCGAGCATCTTGCGGGATCCGAGTCGGTGTTCGCCGAGATGATGAACCAGTACGCGCGCCGGCTCGGCATGATGTCGACCAACTTCGTCAACGCGACGGGCTGGCCGGCCGATAACCACTACACGACGGCGCGCGACCTGTCGAAGCTCGCCCAGGCCATCGTCGCCAACTTTCCGGAGTACTACCGCTGGTACTCGGTCAGGGAATTCACGTGGAACGAGATCACCCAGCCGAACCGGAACACGCTCCTGTGGCGTGACGATTCGGTCGACGGCATGAAGACCGGCCACACCGAGGACGCGGGGTACTGCCTGATCTCGTCGGCCGAGCGAGGCGACATGCGCGTCATCTCGGTCGTCATGGGCACGGCCAGCGCCAATTCGCGCATTACGGGCAGCCAGTCATTGATCAACTACGCCTTCCGCTTCTTCGAGACCCGCCTCTTGTATAAGGCCGGTGACGCCATTACATCTGCCCGTATCTGGAAATCCGCGAATGAAGAGACGCCCCTGGGCGTAGCGGAGGACCTTTACATTACGGTGCCGCGCGGCGCCTTTGACGAACTCGATTCGACGCTCGATATCCCGGCCACGCTCGTAGCGCCCGTCGCTCAGGGTGAGCCACTCGCGGAGCTGGCCGTGAAACTCAACGGCAGCGAGATCCTCCGCGAACCCGTTCGCGCGCTCGAGGACAACCCGAGCGGTTCGTTATGGCAGCGTATGCGCGACAGCGTCTCGCTATGGTTTGAATGACATGACGACTGAAGAGACCCTGCTCGAATTCCCCTGCGACTTCCCGATCAAGATGATGGGCCGCGATTCGGATGAGTTTCGCGCCACGGCACGGCAGCTCGTCGAGAAGCACGTTGGCCCCGTTGCCGATGACTCCGTGCAGACCTCGGTCAGCGCGAACGGCAACTTCGTGTCGGTCACCGTAACGGTCACGGCCACGAGCAAGGAGCAGCTCGACAAGATTTATTACGACCTGACGGCCAACGACGACGTCATCATGGCGCTGTAAGGGCGCCGCCCTGATCATGGGCCAGAATCACCCGCTCATCGTTCGGCAGCTCGGTCTTGAGGACTACGAGCCGCTGTGGCGCCGTATGCAGGCGTTTACGAACGAGCGTGATCGCGAGACGACTGACGAACTCTGGTTCACCGAGCATCCGCCGGTGTTCACGCTCGGCGTGAATGCCGCGCCGGAGCACTTGCTCGCGCCGGGCGACATACCGGTCGTGCAAATCGATCGAGGCGGTCAGGTTACCTATCACGGCCCGGGTCAGCTCATGGTCTATCCGCTGATCGATCTCAGGCGCCGCGGCATAGGCGTACGCGATCTCGTCACCGCACTCGAGGAGAGCGTCGTGGACCTGCTCCGCGAATGCGATGTCGAGGCGCACGCGAAGAAAGACGCCCCTGGCGTCTACGTCCGCGACGTAAAGGTCGCGAGCGTTGGCTTGCGCATTCGCCGCGGCTCGAGCTTTCACGGCATGGCGCTCAACGTCGATGTCGATCTCGAGCCGTTCTCGCGCATCAACCCCTGTGGCTTCGAAAACCTCGAGGTCACGGACCTCAAGCGGCTCGGCGCCGGCGAAGATCTCGTTGACGTGAGTGAGCGCCTGCTGCCGCACTTCGCCGAACGCATCCGTTCGAGCATGGATGATATCCGGGCGGCTTGATGCACCCTCGGGCGATGCTCTGGCCTCGCCGACGACACCCTGAAACAACATGATGCAAAGCGTAGCCTTGGATCATCTAGACTCCGGCAGTTTACCCACGATCGGAGTCAGCAATGCGGACGCTCCTGTGCTTCCTGATCCTGACGTTCGGTTCTTCCGGCGCCCAGGCGGCAGAGTTTCGCCTCAAAGACGGCAGTGTCGTCTTTGGCAAGATACTGAGCCTCGTCGATGGCGACGACCTCGTAGTCGACACAGCACACATGGGCGAGGTGACGATCGAGTGGAGCTCGGTCGAGGAGATCCGCGGCACGCAGGTCGTCGACGTCGTGACATTCGACAATCGCCGATTCATCGGCACCGTGTCGTTTGACGAAAGCGGCGTGACGATTTCCGGCGAAGAC
>JAAUXX010003710.1_pt1 | contig 12152 bp, 11 predicted proteins | sample 7278111 | NCBI WGS metagenome assembly JAAUXX01 (sample SAMN14350116, study PRJNA611818) | marine sediment metagenome | isolation source: surface marine sediment (1.8m) | place: French Polynesia: Moorea | collected 2018-08
CGAGGGGGACTGGCGGTATCTTGGTTCTGTGCAGGCGAATCCAGCGATTCACAACAATTTGTGCCATCACTGGTTGGTTGAAAATGTTGAAGCAGTACAGGCGCCTACGCCGGATGCCGGTGAAGCGATTCGTGTTCATCTAATGACACTGGATGAAGTCAGAGAATCCGTTGCTGTCGGCAAGTTGCGACACCCGCTAGGCCTATCGGCACTAACTCGCGTTTTTCCGCTCTGGGAGCTTCCATATGTCCCGGCTGTGAGCTTCTGACCCACAGCGGAACCTCTCGAGATTCTGAGTTGCATTATGCTCAAGAGATTTGTCTTCGCTGTGATAGCCGGTTCCGTCACGATGCTGTTGGTCGGGTTTCTGCTGTACGGAGTCCTGTTCGCCGGTCTATTTCGCGAAGGAGCCCTGACCATTCCCGGAGTCATGAAACAGCAGCCAGAGCTTCTGTGGATACTGGTAGGTCAAATCGGATTCGCCGTGTTGGTCACTCTCATCGTTCACTGGCGCGGCGCAACGTCGCTCGCCCGTGGCGCCTCTACGGGTGCAATAGTGGGCTTTTTAATGGCCCTCGGCTACGACTTTGCCCAATACGGCACGTCGAATCTCTGGACCTTGACAGCAACACTGCTGGATCCACTCATTACCGCAGTACTAGTGGGTTCAGCTGGAGGCGTGATCGGATACGTGCTCGGCCGTATATCCGCTTAGCCCGGCGGCCAAAGCAAGCTGCCGTCCAGCGATGCCGCCGAAAAGCAGCTATCATGCCGGCCATCGTGACATCGACTTCGGAGACGAACACATGCACAAGCTCTGGATAGCGGCCACGCTCGTCGCGGCGCTCGCAGTGCCCGGCCAGGCGAACGCCTGGAAGCCGGCAAAGATAGATTCGGAGGCCAACAAGGCGCTGCAGGTCTTCTACGACGATGTCGAGGGTGGTGACGTGTTTCTCAGGAAAGCAGCCGGCTACCTGATCTTCCCTAAGGTCTACAAGGCGGGCATCGGCATTGGCGGCGAGACGGGCGAGGGCGTACTGCGCTCAAGTAGCGGCAAGGCCATGAACTACTACCGCACGACGGCCGGTTCGATCGGCTTCCAGCTCGGTGCTCAGGCGAAGTCGATCATCATCGTCTTCATGACCGAGAAGGCGCTGACCGATTTCCATAACTCTTCCGGCTGGAAGGTCGGCGTGGACGGCTCCGTTGCGCTCGTCGATATTGGCGCGGGCAAGTCGATCGACACAGGGAACATCAAGGATCCGGTTGTCGGCTTCGTCTTCGGCTCCAAGGGGCTCATGTACAACCTGACGCTCGAAGGTTCGAAGTTCAACAAGCTCAACCCGGACAAGCGCGAGGACTAGCGTTCGACGGTGGCCAGGAAACCTAAAGAAAAAGGCCCATCTTTCGGTCAGCGCGTTGGCGAAAACATCAACGCGCTCGGCGAGCTGGGCCGTACTGCCGTCAACGAGCCCGGCAACTTGCCGCGGCGCGCCGAGGGCATGTTCCGTCGCTGGTTTCGCAAGGTCTGGGAAGTGCGGGGCGGCGGCCTGTACGCGACCGGCTTCGCGGCGTTCTTCATCTACTTCGAAGTCACCGAATTCATCAGCAGCGATATTCCACAGATCTTCTCGACCAATCTCGCGAGCAGTGAAGTCATCGGGCTCATTATCGATTTCATCATCGACACGTTCATGAACTTCGTTGCGGCGCTAATCTGGCCGGTCCACATGATCGCATTCGCGCCGCCCTGGGGTGCCGTCGCGCTGGGCATTCTGTTCCTGTTCTTTGATCAGTATCTCAGGCCGCACATCGAGGCCTGGATGGCAAAGGACGACGGCGTGGCGAAGGCCCCCGTAAAGGAAACCTAGTCTGCGTCCGACAGCGCGGCCAGCTTTTCCTGGTCTTTTGCGTTCTCGGCAAAGCGATCCTGCCATTTCGAGCGGTGTGAAGCCGGGCTGACCTCCACGGCCGTCACCTTGTACTCAGGGCAGCTCGTGGCCCAGTCGCTGTATTCCGTCGTGACGACGTTTGCGCCCGTTTCGGGATTGTGGAACGTCGTGTAGACGACACCGGGCTGGACGCGCTCGGTGATCGTCGCACGCAGCGCGATATCGCCCTTGCGGCTCCTGAGCGACACGAGATCGTGCTCGCGAATGCCGCGCGTTTCCGCATCGGCCGGATGGATCTCGAGCAGGTCTTCGTCATACCAGATCGAGTTGTCGGTCCGGCGCGTCTGCGCGCCAACGTTGTACTGCGAGAGGATGCGGCCGGTCGTAAGCAATAGCGGGAAGCGGCGGCTCGTGCGCTCCTCGGTCGGTACATAGTCGGTCTCGACGAACAGTCCCTCGCCGCGAACGAAGCGGTCGACGTGCATGATCGGTGTGCCAAGCGGCGCGTCGTCGTTGCACGGCCACTGTACGCTGCCGACCCGATCGAGAAAATCGAAGCTCACGTTAGCGAATGTAGGCGTCAGGGCGGCAATTTCGTCCATGATCTCGGCACTCGACTCGTAGTGCATCGGATAGCCGAGTGCATTTGCGAGATCCTGCGTGATCTGCCACTCGTCCTTGCCCTGGCGCGGCGGCATGACCTTGCGCACGCGATTGATGCGCCGCTCGGCGTTGATGAATGTGCCGTTCTTCTCGAGGAACGAGGTGCCCGGCAGGAATACGTGGGCAAACTTCGCGGTCTCGTTCAGGAACAGGTCCTGAACGACGACGCAGTCCATGTTGCGGAGCGCGGCTTCGACGTGCTGGGTGTTCGGATCGGACTGGGCAACGTCTTCGCCCTGGATGTATATGCCCTTGAATTCGTCGGCGCAGGCGGCGTCGAACATGTTCGGAATCCGGTAGCCGGGTTCCGCGTCGAGCGTGACGCCCCAGTGGTTCTCGAACTGACCACGCACGGCATCGTCGCCCACAGGGCGATAGCCGGCGAGTTCGTGCGGGAAGGACCCCATGTCACAGGAACCCTGCACGTTGTTCTGGCCGCGCAGCGGGTTGACGCCCACGCCGCTGCGGCCGAGGTTGCCCGTCGCCATCGCGAGGTTCGCCATACCCATGACCATCGTCGAGCCCTGGCTGTGCTCGGTAACGCCAAGGCCGTAATAGATCGCGGCGTTCTGCGCGTCGCCGTAGAGTTTCGCGGCGCTGCGAATGGCATCGGCATCGACGCCGGCAAAGCTCGCGACGTGCTCGGGTGAGTTCTCTTCTTTGAGGATGCTAGCCTTCCATGCCTCGAAGGAATCGAGATCGCAGCGCTCGCGGACATAGTCTTCGTCAACGAGACCAAGCTCGACGACCGCGTGGGCAATTGCGTTGATGACGGGTACGTTCGTGCCGGGCAGGAGCGGGAGGTGGAAATCGGCTTCGATGTGCGGCGAGCGGACGAGGCCGATCTGGCGCGGATCGAGCACGATCAGCTTCGCGCCCTGACGGAGCCGGCGCTTCATCTGAGACGCGAATACAGGGTGTGCGGCGGTCGGGTTCGCACCGATGACCATGATGACGTCCGCATCCATGACGCTGTCAAACGGCTGCGTTCCGGCCGAGGTGCCGAGCGTCTGCTTGAGGCCGTAGCCCGTCGGCGAATGGCAGACGCGAGCGCAGGTATCGACGTTGTTGTTTCCCATCGCGGCGCGCACGAGCTTCTGCACGACGAAGACTTCCTCGTTCGTGCAGCGCGAGGACGTAATGCCGCCGATCGACTTCTGGCCGTGCTCGGCCTGGATCTCTTTGAACCGATTTGCCGCAAATTGAATCGCCTCTTCCCACTCGACCTCCTGCCACGGGTCCGACGTCGAGTTGCGGATCATGGGTTTCAAGACCCGGTCGCGGTGGCTCGCATAGCCCCAGGCGAAGCGGCCCTTGACGCAGCTATGGCCGTGATTGGCCTGGCCGTCTTTCCACGGCGTCATGCGCACGACCTGGTCGCCTTTCATCTCGGCCTGGAACGAACAGCCAACGCCGCAGTAGGCGCAGGTTGTGATGACCTTGTGCTCGGGCTGGCCGTGATCGACGATCGACTTCTCCATGAGGGTCGCGGTCGGGCAGGCTTGAACGCAAGCGCCGCAGGAGACGCATTCGGAATCGATGAAGGCCTCGCTCGCGCTGGCTGACACTTTCGATTCGAAGCCGCGCCCTTCGATCGTCAGCGCAAAGGTCCCCTGCACCTCGTCGCAGGCGCGCACGCAGCGCGAGCAGACGATGCACTTGCTGGCGTCGAACTGGAAGTAGGGGTTGCTGGCATCGACCGGTGCGTCGAGGTGATTCTCGCCCTCGAATCCGTAGCGCACATCACGCAAGCCGACCGCGCCCGCCATATCCTGCAATTCGCAGTCGCCGTTGGCCGCGCAGGTCAGGCAGTCGAGCGGATGGTCGGAGATGTACAGCTCCATGACGTTGCGTCTGAGATCCGCGAGCGCAGGCGACTGGGTCCGGATTTTCATGCCGTCCTCGACCGGCGTCGTGCAGGAGGCCGGGTAGCCTTTACGGCCTTCGATTTCGACAAGACACAAGCGGCATGAGCCGAATGCTGCGAGGTTGTCGGTTGCGCAGAGTTTGGGCACCGCGACGCCGTTCTCACGTGCCGCGCGCAGAATGCTCGTCCCTGCGGGGACCGTAATCAACTTGCCGTCGAGTTCGACCTTGACCGTGTCGGTTGACGGGCTCGCCGGCGTGCCGAGATCGGTCTGCCGGACAGGATTGTTCGTTGTAGCCATTAGTTCACACCTCGCGGTGAAAAATCTTCGGCAAAGTGTTTGAGTACGCTCTGCACCGGATACGGTGTCATCCCGCCCATCGCGCAGAGCGACGCGTTCTCCATCGTGTCACACAGTTCGACGAGCAGGTCGTAGTCGGCGGCTTTGTCCGCGCTGCCGTTCCTCAGCCGGTCGATCAGTTCGGCACCGCGCGTCGAGCCGATCCGGCAGGGTGTACATTTGCCGCAGGACTCGAGTGCGCAGAATTCGAAGGCATAGCGGGCCATGTCGGCCATGTTCACGCTGTCATCGAATACGACGACGCCGCCGTGACCGAGCATCGCGCCGACATCCATAAACGCGTCGTAGTCGAGCGGAACGTCGAGTGCGTCGCCCGGCAGGTAGGCGCCGAGCGGGCCGCCGACCTGCACGGCCTTGACCGGTCGGCCGCTTGCCGTCCCGCCGCCCCAGTCGTGGATGAGTTCCTTTAGCGTCGCGCCGAACGGGATTTCGACGAGGCCGCCTTTCGCAATGTTGCCGGCAAGCTGCACCGTCAGCGTGCCCTTCGAGCGCCCCTGGCCGAGCGCGGCGTAGGCGGCTGCACCGTCGGCGAGAATGCCGGGCACGGACGCGAGCGTGATCACATTGTTGACGACGGTGGGCTTGCCGAACAGACCCGCAATCGCGGGCAGTGGTGGTTTGGACCGAACGATGCCGCGTTTGCCTTCGAGGCTCTCGAGCATCGCGGTTTCTTCGCCGCAGACGTAGGACCCGGCGCCCAGGTGCACCTCGATATCGAACTCGAATCCGCTGCCGGCAATGTTGTCGCCGAGCCAGCCGGCACGGCGGGCGCCGTCGATTGCCCGCAGCAGGATCGTCTCGGCCAGCGGATACTCCGAGCGAAGGTAAACATAGCCCTTGCTTGCGCCGACGGCGTAGCCGGCTATCGCCATGCCTTCGACGAGCGTCAAGGGGTCGCCCTCGATGAGCAGGCGGTCGGCGAACGTGCCGCTATCGCCTTCGTCTGCATTGCATGCGATGTACTTCTGCGTGGCGTCGGTCTCGGCGACCGTGCGCCACTTGATGCCGGCTGGAAACGCAGCGCCGCCGCGTCCACGCAGCCCACTCTCGACGACCGACTCGAGCACGGCGGCGGGCCCCATTTCGAAAGCGGCTTCGAGCCCGCGGAATCCGCCATGGTCGCGGTAGTCGTCTACCGAGAGCGGATTGGTCAGGCCCGTACGGGCGAAAGTCCAGCGCTCTTGATCGCGAAACCAGGGCAGTTCGTCGACAATGCCCACGTAGAGCTCGTGCTCCTCGCCTTCGAGAAGTCCTGCCGCAAACAGTTCTTCGACCGCCGCGGGTGTGACGTTGCGATACGCGACGCGGCCACTGGCAGATTCGACCTCGACAAGCGGCTCGAGCCAGCTCGCGCCGCGGGAGCCGTTGCGTACGAGCTCGACACCCGTTTCGCCAGCCTTGAGCGCGGCCTTGCCGAGTCGTGCGATCTCAACGGCGACCTCGTCCGCGCCAACCGATACGGCCGCGGTTTCGCGTGGCACGAATACGCGAACGCGTTTCATGAGACAGACTCCGTGACGTCGGCGAGCAGTCGTTCGAGCAGGGTGGCGTCAACCCGACCCAGTGTTTTCCCGTCGAACATGGCGGCGGGACCCAGCGCACAGTTGCCGAGGCAGTACGCCGGTTCGACGCTGAGCGCGTCGCTATCCTTGCCCATCTCGAGTCCTGCGATCCGCTCGGCCGCTTTGGTCAGCTCCCGCGCCCCCACGGCCTGACAGGCTTCAGCCTGGCAGATTTTGAGTACGTGTTTGCCGGGCGGCGTCGCCCGGAAGTCGTGGTAGTAGCTGACTACCCCGTGAACGTCGGCGCGCGACAGGTTCAGCGCATCGGCGATGAGCGGGACAGCATTGCCCGGAACCCAGCCGAAGCGCTTGATGAAGTCCGCGAGGATTTGAACGAGTCGCTCCGGCTTGCTGGCGTGCGCTTCGAGAATCGCCTCCGCTGCAGTGATGCTGTACGCCTGCCGATTCACGGTTTCAGCCTCCCGCCCGCCGTATAGATATTGAACGAATCGCCGCGCAGAAATCCGACCAGCGTCATGTTGAATTCATCAGCCAGCCTGATGGCGAGACTCGAAGGTGCGCTCACGGCTGCTAGGAGCGGCATGCCGGCCGACAGCGCCTTCTGTACGAGCTCGAAGCTTGCGCGGCCGGACACCATTACGCCGAACGCACCCGCTTCGAGCCTGCCGTCAAGCAGCAGCCTGCCGATGACCTTGTCGAGCGCGTTGTGCCTGCCGACGTCTTCGTGAACGACGTACACATCGCCGTCGGGCGTGAACGCCGCGGCCGCATGCAGACCGCCGGTCGTGTCGAAGGTCTTTTGTGCTGCCCGAAGCTTGTCGGGCATTGTGAGCAGCACGCGCTCACTGAACAGAGGCAGGCAAGGATCGACCGGTTCGATGCTCGCATTGCGAATCGCGTCGAGCGATGCCTTGCCGCAAACGCCGCAGCTCGATGTCGTATAAAAGTGGCGCAAGAGGCGCGCCTCATCGAATGCGACGTGATCGGCGAGCTCGACGCGAATCGTATTGACGTTGCCGGAGTCCGGCGCGGGCAGTCCGCAGGGTTCGATAGAGAGAATGTCGTCGGGTCCGTGGACAATAGATTCGCCCACAAGAAAGCCGGCGGCCAGCTCGGCGTCTTGTCCGGGCGTACGCATCGTGATGGACAGGCTCCGCGCCGTTCGGCCTTCGGCTGTACCGTACCCGAGTCGAATCTCGAGCGGTTCCTCGACGGCAACTTCGTCAGGGCTCGCGTGGCGAGCACCGGCCGTTGACCGTTCCACGTTTATGGCAAGGCTCGAACTCCCCATCTTTTCCTCCAGCCCTGAGCCATCATTCTAGCAGTGCCGGACCTCAACGCGCGTTGTATCGCGTCGCCCTTATGTCGTCTTTCGGCTCCAGGATGGCGGCGCGAACTGCTGCAAGCGGCGCAGCATCGTCGAATGTGACGCGCCCGCCGGCGATATCGATGCCCAACTCCCTGAAGGCTTCGGTGTAGTCAGGAAATCCCGTGGTGTTTGCGTAGCGGTCGTAAAGCGGTACGAAGACGTCGGCATCCGCCAGTTCGTCGAGTTTCGCGAGCAGTTCCGTGCCGGACCAGGTTCGGTCTGCAGGAAGACAACAGGACATTAATTCGCCGAGCACGGAGTCGAGCGACTGGCGGCCGTCGCTCTGACGTCGGAGTTCGAGGTCGGCCATCAGCGCGAGTACGGCGCCGCTCCAGTAGACCTTCATCGTCGCTCCGCGCTCGCGTCCGTTCGCCGCAGCGTTCGGCGACAACTCCGGGCGCGAACGGCGGCCTCGCTCGAAGCCTTCGTAGAGCTTCTGCCAGGCACGCTCGGCGCTGTACTGTCCCGCACGCGCCATCAGCACGTTCTGGAAGTACTGTGCAAAACCCTCAGAGATCCAGCGATGCCTCGACGTCACGTACGGCAGCATGAAGTGACTGAATTCGTGCGTTGCGGTCCAGTCGTCGTAGAAGCGTTCCAGCGGTGCGTTTTCGTTGACGTAGAACTCGACCGTTTCACCGCCGTCGCGCATGACGCGGCCGAACGGCACGGGCGAGCTCCTCGAATTGCGGCTACCGCCAACCGGCACGATGACGGCATGCGGGCTTGGATTCGGAAATGCACCGTAGGCATAACTCACCTGCGTTGCCGCCGCCTGCAGCCAGTCGATGAGCTTGACCGGCGCCCGGTTGCCACGGGGCTTCATGACGGCGATCCTCAGAGTGGCCCCGGGAATAGCCCGTTTTGCCTCGACGAAGTGACCCATCGCGATCGGTGCGGCGGCATTTTCAGGCGAGGGCGAGATCGTGTAGTGCAAGCCGGTGTCGTCGAGCGCTTGCCACGGTGGCGAGACCTTCATACCCTCGGGCAGGTCGAACGAGACCGTCATGCGGTCCCGGTCTTCGGCGGGCGGGCGCCAGAGCCACGTCGATGCCGGCACGAGTACGTTGTGCCGGTCGAGGTAGCGATTGCGCCGCTCGTTTCTCGTCGCGGCTGTGAGGTCGATGCGGTACTCAACGCAGTCCGCCGCTGTGTTCGTGTAAACGCGCCGCCCATTCTGCCTGAGGCGCGTACCGTCGCAGGCCCCGATTTGCTCGAGGTAGCTCGGCGCGCTCCGGGAGCGAGCGGACAGCCACCTGACGGGCTCGTCGAAACGAGCCGTCACGTCGAGCGTCGTGAGCCCCGGATCGACGCGAACGTCGTAGTGCACATTGCCGGCAAGCGCGCTGCTTGACGTCAGGACGGATAGCCAGAGCAGGGTTAATACGCACTCTCTTTTGTAAATGAGAATCATTGCTATTAACAAGTGTGAGCCGTGTGCATCGGGTTCCCGGTGTCGAATGAACCGTAAATAGCTAAAGCGTTGATTTTATTGACTACTGTACACTGCCCGGCGGTTTCGCGGCCGGTTGGGTCGCAGCGAATTCGCGCCGATTGTTTCCGTTTGTAAACCGTTTTGCTGGCGTTCAGTTTCGCTCGCTAGAATCCGCGCTCGATTAAAGCTTTAGAACGAATCTTGACCGAAGGTTCAGGGACCGCAAGCGACGCTTGTCGCAACACATCGAACAGGAGATATCCGTTGAACAAGATTGCACGCCGTAAATTCATTCAGCTGTCAGCCGCCGCGGCTGCCGGCGCGGTCGTCATGCCTTCGCGCCAGGCAGAAGCTCAGGACCTGCCGCAGCTCACCGAAGACGATCCGATGGCCCAGGCCATGAAATACGTTCATGACGCCAGCACTGTGGATGCGGCTTCGCGTCCCAACCCTGCCGAGAGTCAGATGTGTTCGAACTGCGCCCTGATCCAGGGTGAGGACGGTCAGACGTGGCGTCCCTGCCAGATCTTCCCGGGCAAGCTCGTCAACACGAACGGCTGGTGCTCCGTCTGGGCGCCCAAAGCCTGAGCGGCGAGGAAACCATCGCATGTCGAAACGCCAGCCTTCGTGCTGGCGTTTTTTTTTGACGGCACTGTGTAGAATCGAGCGTACTCGAAACGCTCGAAGCTGGAGAACCCGTCGTGTTTGAAACGCTCGACACGCTACCCCCTGATGCGATTCTCGGCCTGATCGCCGAACACAATAAAGACCCTCGCGAAAACAAGATCGATCTCGGTGTCGGCGTCTATCGAACGCCGGCCGGGGAGACGCCCGTACTCGACGTCGTCAAGGTGGCGGAGCAGCGGCTGCTCGACAAGCAGACGAGCAAGGCGTACATCGGTACCGCGGGCGACCCGACTTTCAATGCGGCGATGCAGGCCATGACGTTTGCCGACCCTGCGCTCGACGACCGGTTGACGACGCTGCAGGCGCCCGGCGGCTCGGGCTCGCTGCGCGTCGCCGCCGGTGTGTTGCTCAATGCGAATCCGAATGCGGCAGTCTGGGTCAGCGAGCCCACCTGGGCGAATCATGTGCCGCTCCTCGGCGGGGCCGGGCTGACGCTCAAGCCGCACCCGTACTACGACACGGATCGGCACGTCATCCAGATCGACGCGATGCTCGAGACGCTCAAGACGGCGCCGAACGGCGACATCGTCTTGCTACACGCCTGCTGCCACAATCCTTCCGGCCTCGACCCGAGCGAGTCGGAATGGCGGGCGATCGCCGACGTAATTGTCGAGCGCGAGCTCGTGCCGTTCATCGACATGGCGTACCAGGGTTTCGCCGAGGATGTCGACACCGACGCGTTCATCATCAGGCACCTCGCCGAGCGTGTACCCGAGATGATCGTGTCCAATTCCTGTTCCAAGAACTTCGGCCTGTACCGCGATCGTGTCGGCACGGTGTCGTTCCTGTCTGCCGATTCCGCGACTCGCGACGTCGTCCACTCGCAGGCCTCGAAGACCGTTCGGACGATTTACTCGGTGCCCCCCGATCACGGTGCCGCGGTCGTCTCGATAATTCTGAACGACGCTTCGCTAAAGGCGAACTGGCTCGTCGAGCTCGCCGAGATGCGAGAGCGCCTCAAAGCGATGCGTGGATTGTTGAACGACGCACTCAAGACCAAAGCGCCGGACCACGACTTCTCGCATCTCGTGCGCGCAACGGGCATGTTTTGCTTCCTGGGCGTGAGCAAGGAACAAGTCGCCCGGCTCAAGTCGGATTACGGCATTTACATGGTCGATTCGAGCCGTATGAACGTTGCGGGTATCACCGAGGCAAACGTCGACTATCTCGCGTCTTCGATCGCCGCCGTGCTGTAGCGAGGCTTACTCGCTGCCGGTCAGGGCATCGAGGTAATTGAAGAGGAGCACGCTGCCGGGCTCGATGCCGAGCTTTGCGGCCCCGCCGCCGTTAATTTCGAGCACAAACTGCGAGTGCTCGCCCGGGTAGATGCTTCTCTGAGACTGCGGCTCGGCGTTTTCGTGGATGTAGGAAATTTCGCCTGATTCGCGGGCGAATACGATGTCCAGCGGGATGTACGTGTTCTTCATCCAGATGGATACGTACTGTTCCCCCGGGTAGATAAAGAGCATGCCGCTCGTATCCGGCAGGTCACGAACGAACATCAGGCCGCGCGCCTGCTGCGGTCGGTCCAGCGCCAGGTACACGTCGAATCGCCAGCAGGCGTGCGTCGCTTCGACAAGGAGCACATCGCTCGTGAACGCCTCCTCGATGGGCGGCCGGTCCTGTGCCGAGGCGCCCCCCGCGATGGCGAGAAGTGCCAGGAGCCCGGAAAGTTTTTGCAATGTCTGGCGTCCGAACTTGTCAGTAACCCGGTCATTGTCGCTGAAAGTGAGCTCGATGTGGGCTCAAAGCCGGTCTTTTGCCCGGGTCTTTGGTTGGAACGGACCTGGATCCTCTCTAAAATGGCCGCCTTTTTTGAGCCCAGGGACCTGACAGGGGAAGGGAATGAGTGTTGTTGAACAATTTCAGGCGCTGGAGCAGCATGCGAGCAGGTTGATTATCGGGCAGGCGCACCTGATCAACCGGATGTTGATCGCGCTCCTGTGCGATGGTCACCTGTTGGTCGAAGGAGCGCCCGGTCTCGCGAAGACACGCGCAATCAAGGTGCTCGCCGAGAGCATCGAGGGTGACTTTCACCGCCTGCAGTTCACACCGGACCTGCTGCCAGCCGACCTGACAGGTACCGACATCTACCGGCCGCAGGAAGGAACGTTCGAGTTTCGGCCGGGTCCGCTGTTCCACAATCTCATTCTCGCGGACGAGATCAATCGTGCGCCGGCGAAAGTGCAGTCGGCACTGCTCGAGGCGATGGAAGAGCGTCAGATCACGGTTGGCGACAAGAGCTACCCGCTCGATGATCTCTTCATGGTCATGGCGACGCAGAACCCGATCGAGCAGGAGGGCACTTATCCGCTGCCCGAAGCACAGCTTGACCGATTCCTGCTGCACGTCGAG
>JAAUXX010035382.1_pt1 | contig 12129 bp, 12 predicted proteins | sample 7278111 | NCBI WGS metagenome assembly JAAUXX01 (sample SAMN14350116, study PRJNA611818) | marine sediment metagenome | isolation source: surface marine sediment (1.8m) | place: French Polynesia: Moorea | collected 2018-08
ATTTATGATGATTGCATATGCAATCATCATAAATCAAAGACCTGACCCCAAGTTTTAAATCAAAGACCTGACCCCAACTATCTCTAAAGAAAAGACGTGACTTCGATGATTCTCTCCGCTGTCAAATCGCCAGCGCCGCAGGAGGCTTCGCTGCGAATGGTGTAAAAACTCTGCGGATTGCCCGCCGCCGTCGCGGTTGTGCAAAAAATATCGCTGCTACAGGCCTGCAAACCGAGGGCCGTGAAATTGAGCGTGCTGCCGTTGAGCGCGATGCAATTGGCGTCGGCCACCGCGCGGTCGCTGACGTCGAACAATAACTGATGCATGCCGTAGTAGGCGCCGCTCTCGGCGGCGTAGAAGGCCTGCACGGAAAGCCCCTCCACCACCACGGCCTGCGAGGATTGCGCCGCCATATCGCTGATGGCAATGGCCAGGACCGCGATCCCGACCACGACAATTGCCGCCAGCGGGATCAGAAAGCCCCGCGAACGCGCGCGAGAAAACGGTTTTTCAGGGGACATTGCGCACCAGAATCTGTTGGTTGAGGCTCACCTGCGCGCCGCCCTGGGTGAAATCGAGGGAAATGCTGAGAGAGGTATTGATATCCTCCGTGCCCTGCGACAGCAAAAAAGCCTGGGAACCGGTGGCGACATTTTCCGCCATGGTCGCACTGGCGCCGCCCGGCGGCGCATCGGTGAGGGCCGCGGTCGACAGCCCGTAGCCCGAGTAGCGCAGCAAGGTCGTGCCGAGCAGGCAAAAGCGCCGGGGATCATCGGCGATAAACACCCGGCGAGTGAGGGAGTTGCGAGCAAAGCGGTGGGCGCCCGCCAGCGGAATCGCCGTGTAGGTTGGCCCCACTCCCAGGGCGCCAATGCCGACGCGGCCGTTGGGGCTGCCGACGGCATAGATTTCCGCGGCGTCAAGGGCGCCGACGCTGACGTGATTGGCGCTGCCCAGGCCCAGGCTGAACGGCGCGGTATTAATGGTCGCGATGGCGGGCGCCATGTTTTCCGCGTCCGGCACATCGCCAAGGTAGCTGGCGCCGGCCACGACGGGCAATAGTTCCACGCAATTGCCCGTCGCGCTCACCCGCACGCTGTTGGGCAAGGCAATGCGGATCTGCCGCGTCATCTGCTCGATCACCAGCCGGCCACGGTTGATCAACTTGCTGCGCGCCTGCACGTCGTTGTAACTGTTGATGGTGCTGACAAGAAAACTGCTGCCGATGGCGCTCAGCAGGCCGAGTATCACCAGGACGGCGATCAGTTCGATCAGGGTAAAGCCCGGTTGGAAAAGCGGTTTGTTCACTGGCGGGACCGGCATATCTAAAAATTGGTTTTGTAAACGCTCAAGATCAGGTCACCGGCCCCGGGCACCGTCGCGGTCACGGTGATTCTTCTGGCCTGGGCGGCGGCTATGCCCAGCTCACCGCCCGCCGCGGCGACACTGACGGTAAGCGTATGATCGGGATCGCTGGTGTTGACGAAGCCGTTGTAGTCGCCGATATCGTCGAAGTCGGCGTCGGCGACGATGCCGAGGCAGGTCGCCCCCAAGGCCGTGTCGCAGGCGGGTACGCCCCCGGTGGGAGTATTCTCATCGAATTTGCGCGCCAGGATTGCGTCCAGCTGCGCCTGCGCCAGTTCCAGCGCACGGGTCCTGGCAACGGGGTCGACACTGTTGGCGACCGCGTGAGTATAGACGCGCACCAGGGCGGCAAGCGCGATGCTGACGATGACCAGGAAGACGAGGGTTTCAACCAGGGTCACCCCGCGACAGTGCGTTCGCTGCATAAGCTTATGGTGTAGGTTTCAATTGGCGGTGCTTTAACTATAGCAAGGACCGCGCATGGCGGAGGTGTTTAACCAGCCAGTGATGATAAACAGAAAATCCGGCTGCGCGCCGTTGTCGCTCCCCGCCGTATTCGCGCGACGGGGAGCACATGGCGGGAAAAAAGCGGTCTCAGTTCTGCGAAAGATCTACCGACTCTTCGGCACTATCTTCCTCTTCCTCGTCAGCCGCTAACGACGCCAGGTTGGCTTCGGCAATTTTGGTGTAATCCACATCGCGCACCTTGAAGATAATATCGCGGTCGTTGCGGCGCACGTAGTGGCCGTCGTCGTCGCTGGCGAACTCATAGGTCCAGGTGGTCTCGCCCTCGCTCACCCGAATCTCAATCGCCTTGTCCATGGCGACATCATCCGCCACTTCCTGCACGCGGATGTTGGTAAACACCGAAGAGATTTCATCGGCCCGCGCCGCGTCGAGTTCCGGCGCGTCGTCCGCCACCACCGCAGCCTGCACCAGTTCCCATTTGTCATCGCGCTTTTGCAGCTCAAAGTCGGCGCCTTTGATGCCCGCCACATCGCCGACGCGCAGCACCGTTTTGTCGAACCAGTCCTCGTGCCTGGCGGGGACCTCGTGGGCGGCCAGTTTTATCGCATAGATATTATCGTCGCCGTCGAGGCGGGCGTGCACGCTGCGGTAGCCCGGTGAGGTGCCGAGGTACAGCGTATTGACCCGCTCGCTCTGCTTGAACAACTCGATTTTGCGCTGAAAATTTTCCGCACCCACTTCGAAGCGCGTGTGACTCGAGCGGCTGGTGGCCACCGGCCAGCCGCTTTTGGCGCTCACCACCTTGCCCATCGCCTGCTCGAACTTGTCGGGGTTGACCGGCAGTTGGCGATAGTCCGGCAACTGCCAAGCGGCGTCCACTTTTTCCAGCGTAATGGCCTTGTTGTCGTTATCGGCAATCACGACCTTGTCGAGATCGGCCGCCACAAGGCTCAGCAGCGTTTGCTCGCTGTCGAATTCCCCCTCCCTCTGACCGCCGATATACAAGCCCAGGGCCGCCACCAGTTGCACCACCAGCAGCCCGCTTAACCAGATTTTTAACTTCGCCATATCGAGCCCCCTTTTAAGCAGCTAACAGTTGTTGGTATTCGCGGCGACGAATCCTGCGACGCAAGCCCTGCACCACCGCCACGATAACAATCGCCAGCGCCGCCAGGAAGTAGTTGAGGTATTCCCAGAACGCCTGACTGTCGCGTTCCATCGGCGGCAGCGTGCGGTTGAAGTGGCCGCGCGAGCGAATGCTCAGCAGGCCGGCGTCTTCCAGCGACCAGTCGATGGTATTGGCGGCCAGCTGCAGAGTATTGAGATACTGACTCCCCAGCGCTGAACCGAGCATGCCGACCACTTGATCGCGCAGAAAATCATTGGAGCTGAAGACGATAATCCTGGCCGCCTCGGAGGACTTGGCGATCACCCCCGACATCTCAAACGTCGCGTCCTCTTCTTCGCCTTCTTCGGCGGCTGCCTCCTCGGCGGCGGCGTCTGCGTCCGGCTGTTGCAGCAGGGGCGAGGGCTTGCCGGCGAAAAACGAATCGAAGCGCCCGGCGCTGATCACGCCGAGTAGCTGTCTGCCCTGCTCGCCCTGGGGACGATAGGGCGACACCGCGCCGTCGCTCATTTTCGGCATGATGTCGGTCGAGGTGGACAGCCAGGAGGCGGGCGAACTGTGCACCAGTTCGGTGAGAGTGCGCACGGCATTTTTTTCCGCGTCGACGCGGATGGGCGAGGCCCAGGTCAGGGTCATCTGCGGAATATCGGCGGTGATCACGCTATCTTCACTGAGCCCGTCGCCGCGCACGTCGACGAAATAGGGGTAGTCGAGCATGCGCAGTTCCTGCAGGCTGAAGCCGCCGACATTGCGCGTTACCGGCACTGGAAAGGCGGCGTTCTGAGCGTCCACCACCAGCTTTTTGTCGATCTCGATGCCGTGATGGGTCAACCACTCCTGCAGGCCGCTATTGTGCTCCTGCAAGCTCATGCGGGTGCGACTCAAGCTGGCGCTGTAGGGCGAGGTGGCCACGATCACGGTGCCGCCCTGCATCAGAAACTGATCCACCGCAAACAGCTGTTTCTGGTCCAGATCTTGCGGCGATACCAGCAACAGAATATCGGCATCGCCCGCCACCCGGCCGCTGGCCAGATCTTCCTGCTGCACGTTCAGCTCGGCGCCCAGAAACTCCCGCAACTGGTTGAACTGCGCCCCGCCCATGCCGTACATGGCCATTTGCGGGTTGGCAGGCGGCGTCACCAGCGCCACGGTTTTGGTGAAGCCGCTGGCGAAGCGCTTGAGCGCGGCGTCAAAATTCCTTGCAAAGCTGTCCTGGGATATGTCGTCCAGGGGAATCTGCACCACCTGCTCGCCGCGCGCCAGGGTCAGGTAAAAATAAAACGAGTCCTGACTGAAAAGACTGGTGGCCATCGGCTTGAATCCGAAATCCTCGCCGATCTGCTTGGCCAGAGCGCCGCCGTTCGCCTCCGGTTCGGCAAAGCTGACCTTGAGGCGGTCACCGGATTGCGCCCGGCGCTCCTCAACCACGCGTTGAATTTGCGCCTTAAACGCCTGCAGTTCCTGCGGCAGCGCCGCATCCGCGGACACATAGGCGTTGAAGCTGACCTCGCCCTCGATGGTGTCGAACAGATTACCGCCGGCCTGGTAGCTCTTCAGCACCTTCTTGATCGCGCGGGTCAAGTCGTGTTCGGGGTTGCGCAGCTGCACATCGATATCCGCTTCACTGCGCGCCTTGACCTCGATCAAGTCGCTGAAACCCAGGGTTTCGTGCTCATCGCCGTATTTGACCAGGACGTTGAAATAGGAACTGACGATCGACGCTTGATAGCGGTCGGCCACTTGGAAGGGCACCGGCTGGATACCGTATTTCTGGTTGGCCTCTTCCTCCAGTTCCGGGTTTTGCGCCGGGTCGATAAACTCCACCCGCACTCTGCCGTCGCCGGCAATTTCATATTCGCGGATCAGATCGCGCAATTGCGGCACCAAGGGGGATAACAGCGGATGGGTCTTGCCACTGAAATAGGCGCGCAACAGCAGCGGTTCCTGCAACTGTTGCAGATAGGCGTCGGTGGCGGCGGAAATCGAATACTGCTTGCCCTGGGTCACGTCGAGGCGCAGGCTGTTAATCTGGCCGAGCCAAAAGTTGCCGCCCACGGCATTCAGCAGCAGCAACGCGGTGACACTGCGCCAAGCGGTATGATTGGGCTTGCTGATGCCACTGGCCCAGCGCTCGCGCTCCAGGGCATAGGTGTTGAGGGTGAGAAAGACCAGCATGATGCTCAAGTAGTAATAGAGGTCGCGCAAATCGACCACACCGCGGGTAATGGCGTCGAAACGCGAGCCGGTGCCCAACAGGCGCAGCCACTCGGCCATTTCATAACCGACGAAGCGGGTCAGCATCTTCGCCCCCAGCAGATAGATTACACCGCACACCGCTACCGAAAGAATCAGGCTGACGATCTGGTTTTGCGTGCGCGCGGAGACGAATAGACCGATGCTCAAATAGGCCGCCCCAAGCAGAAAAGTAGCGATGTAGCCGGCCAATACCGGACCCCAATCCAGGTCGCCGAGCAGCGCCACGGTCAATGGCAGCGGCAGCGTAATGGCAAGGGCGATCAACAACAGCGCCAGGCAGCCGGCGAATTTGCCGACGACGAAATACCACAGCGGCAGCGGCTGGGTGAGCACGTATTCGAGGGTGCCGGTGCGGCGCTCCTCGCTCCACAAGCGCATGGTCAGGGCGCTGCATAGAAAGATCAACAGCAGCGGCATCCATTCGAACAAGGGGCGCACGTCGGCGATATTGCGGGAGAAAAAGGCCTCGCCCCAGAAAAACACAAACAAGGTGATGGCGGCGAAGGCGGTCAAAAACAGATAGGCGATCGGCGAGGCGAAAAACAGGGTGACTTCTTTTTTGGCCACGCGGGCGATCAGGGCGCGGGTGGATAACTCAAGCTGCATGGCTGACCTCCTGTGCGCTGGTGCCGCGGCTGACTTCTTTGAACAGGCTCTCCAGGTCGCGTTTTTCGCTGCTCAGTTGATAGAGCGACCCACCCTGGGCGACGATGGCCTGCGCCAGCTCGGCGCTCAATTGCTCGTTATTCTGGGATTCATCGAGAGTCACCCGATAGCCGAATTTGTCGCCGTCGTCGGTGGTCAGTGTTTCCAGTTGTTGGTATTGACACGCGGACAAGGCGCTTTCCAGCGCCGGGCGGTCGAGCGAACACTTAAGCTCGATGCGATTGCTGTGGCTGAGCGCCTCCAGTTTGGCGTCCACCACCAGCTCCCCACGGTTGAGAATCAACACGCGATCGCAAATGGCGTCCACTTCCTGCATGATATGGGTCGATAGAATGACGGTGGCGTCGGCGGCGATTTCCCTTATCAATTCACGCATGTGCTCGGTTTGGGTGGGATCGAGGCCATTGGTGGGCTCGTCCAGAATCAGCAGTTTGGGCTGCCCGAGGATTGCCTGGGCGACACCGACGCGCTGCTTGTAACCGCGCGACAAGGTGTAGATGGGTTCGAGCAACTTTTCGGCAATATCGGTGGCGGCGACGACGCGCTTGATTTCCGCGCTTTTCCGCTCGGCGCCAATGCCCTTCAACTGAGCGGCGTAGTCGAGATAGTCCGCCACGGTCATCTCCGGGTAGAGCGGCAGGTTCTCCGGCAGATAACCCAGATCCCGTTGCACCGCATTGGCCGCGGTGGCGAGATCGATGCCGTTGATGCTCACCTCGCCCCGGTCCGGCTCCAAATAGCCGCTGAGCATTTTCATAATGGTGGTTTTGCCGGCGCCATTGTGGCCCAAGAGGCCGACAATCTCACCTTTCTCGATGTTGAAACTGGCATTGTTTACAGCAACGAAACTGCCATACCGACGAGTCAAATTGCTGACTTGCAGCATAGTGCGCCTCCTACTTTCATCGCGTTATTTAGAGATTTGCCTCGGCGCCCGCGGCGCGCGAGTATAAAACCGGCCTTTAGATGAGGGCCATTTGAAAAAGTTCAAGCCTTTCAAGCACATCGCCGATTTTTCAGGCGCCAAAAATGTGCTGTGGGTCATGTTCTCAGAGCCGCTGTTGCACAGTCGCAAAAAGTACCGTCTCACGGCCGAAAAATCTTCATCAATACCTTGAAGACCCGCATTGCAGTACCCAAGTTAAGCTTACAAACGATTCCGCTGTCTGTCATGAATCGTCATGCAACCCGACTCTGGCACAACCACGGCGCAGGAGCATTCATTATGACTACGCATTCGACACTGCAAAAACTCAATCCCTGGAACTGGTTTAAGCACGAGGAACCCCACGCCTCGGACACCACGCCGATTCCCGTCAAGAAGGGCGAGCTTACCCGAAGCGCGCGACACCTCGACAGCCCGATGTCACAATTTCACCGCGAAATCGACCGCTTATTCGAAGACACCTTTCAACGCGCGGGCTTCGGCGGCCGCTTGCCGCGGCTGTTCGAGAACAATGAATTCCGGCCCGACTTGAACCTGGCCAGTGAAGACGATAAATATATCCTAACACTGGAAGCGCCCGGTATGAGTGAAGGGGATATTTCGATTGAGGTTAAAGACGATATCCTCACCATCAAAGGCGACAAACTGGAAGAAAAAGAGGATAAAGACAAACACTACTATCGCATGGAACGCAGGTACGGCGCGTTTCAGCGGGTGCTGGCGCTGCCGTCCGATGTGCAGGCCGATAACATTGAGGCCTCGATGAAACACGGCGTGTTGACCATCGAGCTCCCTCGCAGCGCACTCAGCGATGAGGGCGTCAAAAAGATTCCAATTTCGCAGTAAAACCCCAAGCGGTCATGCGCGCCTGTCGGTGCGCTTTTTACCACGCGAGTAATTTAAGAAGGAGGAGGATATTTTGATTGCCCGCATGACTTGGCTATGGCTTTTTTTCCTGCTGCCGGCAGTTCAGTCTCACGCCGCGCTGCCGGTCACCGATGGCGATGGGCGCGAACTGCCCTCGCTGGCGCCGATGCTGAAGCGCGTCAACCCGGCAGTGGTGAATATCGCCACCTTTTCGCGCCAGCAGATTTATAACCCCCTGCTCAACGATCCGTTTTTCCGGCGCTTTTTCGATATTCCCGACACCCGCCGCCAGCAGCCCAGAAAACGCCAGCGCAGCGCCGGCTCGGGCGTGATCGTGGACGCGGCCAACGGTACGGTGATGACCAATTACCATGTCATCAAAGATGCCGACGAAGTGCAGGTAGCCTTGATAGACGGGCGCGCTTTCGAAGCCGAGGTGTTGGGCACCGACCCGGAACTCGACATCGCGATTCTAAAAATCGCGGCCGACAACTTGGCGGAGGTGCCCATGGCCGATTCCGCGCAGCTGGAGGTGGGCGACTTTTCCGTCGCCATCGGCAACCCCTTCGGCCTCGGGCAAACCGTCACCACCGGGGTGGTCAGCGCACTGGGCCGCAGCGGGCTCGGCATCGAAGGCTATGAAAATTTCATTCAGACCGACGCTTCCATCAACCCGGGCAACTCCGGCGGCGCGCTGGTGAATTTGCGCGGCGAGCTGATCGGCATCAACACCGCCATTATCTCCCCGGCCGGCGGCAACGTCGGCATCGGCTTTGCCATTCCCATCAACATGGCGCGCGCCAGCATGGAGCAGATTCTGGTGGCCGGCGAGGTCCGGCGTGGCCAGATTGGCGTCAACGTGCAGGATATCACGCCGGATTTGCGCCAGGCCTTTACCCTACCCGCCGGCCAACAGGGCGTGCTGGTCACCGGCGTATTGGAAGGGGGACCGGCGGACAAGGCGGGAATAAAACCGGGTGACATCATCGTTACCATACGTGGGGAAAACACCAAGTCAGCCAGTCAGCTGCGCAGTCAGATCGGCAGCGTGCCGATCGGCAAGACCTTCGACATCGCCCTGCTGCGCGACAAAAAGCGCAAGCGCGTGCGGGTGGAAGTGCAGGATCCCACCGAGTTAGCCGCCGCCTCCGGCGAGGTTCACCCCTTGTTGCGCGGCGCCCGCCTGGAAAACGCCAGCGCCCCGGACGCAGTGGCGGTGGTCGACCTGCGACCCAATTCACCGGCGATTTACAGCGGCCTGCGGGTGGGCGACATAATCTTCGGCGCCAACCAGGTACGGGTATACAACATTCGCGACCTGGCGAAGATCGCCAAGCAGGATCGCTCGCAGATCTTGTTGCACATCAACCGCAACGGGAATTCGTTTTATTTGGTGGTGCGCTAGTAGCGTTTTGGGGTCAACGTTTTGGGGTCAGGTCTTTGATTTATGATTGCTCTGCTTGCCGTCCAGCAGATCTATCTAAAAAATCATAAATCAAAGACCTGACCCCGCCTTCCCGCTGTTAACTCGCGATGCCGCAGCTACTGGTATCGCTATTATTGCCGGTGTTGGATTCGCTCACGCCGTCGGCCGCGCTGGCGTTCACGGTGACGCGAAACGGGCAACTCTCCACCACACAGCCGGGGCGAATGGGAAACGACAGCTCCGTTTGCATGTCCGGCTCCAGCGCCGGCGTCGTGCGTTCTTCAACCACGCCGTCGTCGGTGTATTCCACCCGCGTGGTGGTCTGCGCCGCCGTTTTCCGTCGGCGGCGCGACGGCGGGCGGATCTAAATCCTGCAGGCGACGTGGGCGCCGGCAAGACTCACCGGACCGCCGCCGAGAATCAAGCGTTCGAGGGTTTTCATCTCGCGCTGCGCGTCCAGCAAGGCCGGCGCGGCGGTGGGCCCGAGTTGCGGGTTGCCGGAGAGGGAAATCGGGTCGTTGGGGAAGACACAGCCACCGACATCCGCCACCAAAGGGCGCACATACAGCACGCTAATTGCGCTTCCCTGTTGCGTGACTTCGTCTCGATAAAATTCAGCCTGCCCCGCTACATGGAGGTATCGGCACAATTGAAGGCTGCCAAGCCTTTGGTTGTGCGAGAAAAGCAAAAATCGCACTGTTTACTTCTCGTCAGTTACAAAAGGCCGGGAGCCTTTTGCAACAACCTATTAGCAGTAACATGTAAAGTTTATAGCCATTGCCATTTGGCCGCCCAGCACGATGACACCGGAATATGGTGAATAATGCCTTGCAAAAAAATTTTTACCCGGCTGTCATCATGTTTTCTATTAAAAACCCGCGGCCATGCCATCTTTGCGCGATTCCGACGCGCCGTAATACACCTGCTGTTCGCTGTCATACATAATCGCCTGGTAGCCGCCATAGCCGCCCACACCGTAACGAACCTGATGACCTTTTTGCATCAGCCCACGAACAACTTGATACGGAACGCCACTTTCCAGTTCGACATAACCGCCATCCTGTAAAAAATCAGCGGCGCCCTGGGTGGGATCGCTGGATCCGAAATGCTGCCACCGCGGCGCGTCGCCGGCCTCCTGAATATTCATGCCGTAGTCGACGATATTGATCAGCACCTGCACGTGCCCTTGCGGCTGCATGGCGCCGCCCATTACGCCAAAACTTATAAACGGATTTTTATTTTTGGTGACAAAGGCCGGAATAATGGTGTGAAAGGGACGCTTGCCCGGCGCGTAGGCATTGGCGTGCGTTGGATCCATGGAAAAAAGTTGACCGCGATCCTGGAACACAAAGCCCAGCCCCGGCACCACCACGCCGGAACCCATGCCGCGGTAGTTGCTCTGAATCAGCGACACCATATTGCCCTCGCGATCGGCCGTGGTCAGATAAATCGTATCGCCGCCAGACAGCGCCGGATCGCCGGCCACGACGCGCGGGGCGGCGCGTCCGCCGATCAATTTTGCTCGCTGTTTGCCGTAGGCAGCCGACATCAGCCGGGTGATCGGTTGGCGGCCAAAGTCCAAATCGGCGTAGAATTTTGCCCGGTCTTCAAACACCAGCTTTTTCGTTTCGATAAGGGTATGCAGCGCTTCGATACTGTTAAACCCCATCGTCTTCAGATCGAAGTTTTTCAGTATCTGCAACATTTGCAAGGCCGCGATGCCCTGCCCGTTGGGCGGCAGTTCCCACAGCGTGTAGCCCTTATAATCGACGCCCAGTGGTTGCACCCACTCAGAGCGATGGTCCGCCAGATCTTCATAGCGCAGATAGCCGCCTTGCTCGCGCATAAAGGCATCGATGCGCCGCGCGATTGCGCCGCGGTAAAACGCGTCGCGCCCGCCGGCGGCGAGCATCTGATAGGTATTGGCCAGCGCTGGATTTTTGAAGATCTCACCTTTTTTCGGCGCCCGGCCTTGCACGGTAAAGTGTTCGACAAAGGCGCCCGCTTGCGAAGACAAGCGGGGCACGGATAAATTCCAGTAATAGGCAATCAGTTCACTGACCGGAAACCCCGCATTGGCGTAGTCGATGGCCGGGGCGAGAATATCCGCCATCGCCAACCGGCCAAACTTCGCATGCAGCTCGAACCAGCCGTCCACCGCACCGGGAACGCTGATCGGCAGCATGCCGTAGGGAGGCAAGCCATCCAGCGACAATTTTTGCAGCTCGATGTTGAGCTGCTCGAAACTCAAATTTTTGGGCGCGCGGCCGCTGGCGTTGAGGCCGTGGAGTTTTTGGCTCTCAGCGTGCCACACCATGGCAAATAGATCGCCGCCGATGCCGCAGCCGGTCGGCTCCATCAGACCGAGGGCGGCGTTGGCGGCGATCGCGGCGTCGATGGCATTGCCGCCGCGGCGCATGATATCCAGGGCGACCTGGGTCGCCAGCGGTTGACTGGTGGCGGCCATCGCGTTGGGCGCGATAACCTCCGAGCGGGTGGCCTCCAACCTCCCGGTCACGCGGTCGCCGGCCAGGCCCGGCATCACCGCGACGAAGCCGGCAATCAGTAAACAAAATCGCATATGCGCCTCATTGGTGATTCTACGTCGTTCGCCCCCAGAAACGCGCACCCGCTTTTTCTGGAGTCGAGAATAAAGCTACCGGGTTGATGGCTCTGGTGACAATCCAATCGCGCACAACCCGCCTGCCAATAGACGCTTGAAATCGCATCGGCATCAATGCCCGTTGAATCGATAGCGTGGCCCGGTTACCACCCGCTGGCGCAGGGATGTGTTGTCATTTTCGATGACACTACGCCATTGAAAATGCGAGAAAAGAAAAATCACACGTTTTTATTAACCCGGCATTCAAATATGTCGGGTTAATAGCGGTGCAGGGAAGCACCGCCGCGAGTCGGAGACGCGCGCGAACCGGGATGCCGGACCACCCTAAAAACAAGGAATTTCACACAATTTCGCCCGTTTTTAAGGGTGACAATTAAATAGGTCAG
>JAAUXX010009040.1_pt1 | contig 12098 bp, 9 predicted proteins | sample 7278111 | NCBI WGS metagenome assembly JAAUXX01 (sample SAMN14350116, study PRJNA611818) | marine sediment metagenome | isolation source: surface marine sediment (1.8m) | place: French Polynesia: Moorea | collected 2018-08
CCACCTATGGTTTTCTTGTCCCGACGAACGCCTTTTTTATACTGATCAAGTACATGAAGAACATGCTCCCTGAGATTGACGGTCGGGCCTTTGGCTATGTATACATCAGCATCCAGATCAAGGATTTGACGATTATCCTCCAAAGATGTTGAGGAATGTACGGCGATAAAGAGATCTTTAAGTTTCTTATCCTCGCGGATGATTTTACATAACTGATCGCCGCTGACCTTTGGCATGATGATATCGGTAAATAAGATGTCAGGCTGCTCAATATCCAACTGGACGAGTGCAGCAAGGCCATCGGGTGCAATAGTTACCTGACATCCTTCTGCCTTGAGGTGATGGGATATGAGTTTTAAAATTGTTGGATTGTTCTCAACTACAAGAACTTTTAGCACATTTTACTCCGTCTGGTAAAAGGCTATGCTATAACCTGAATCTATTGTGAATCGTATTTAACGCTAGGCGGCTATCTCCTGAGTCCTTAACGCAACCATACCATACCCGGCTAGCTATTGTCTAATCCAAATGCGAAAAAATGCTATCGTATCAGTATTTTCGAGGGTTATTTGCTGACAAGATCGAGAAATTCAACTTCACTGATAATATGCTTCCCCTGATCTTTGGCTTTTTGTAGTTTTGAGCCAGGTTTGCTGCCTACAACCACATGGGTAAGCTTTTTGTTTACTGATGTTGCAACTTCTCCACCATTTTCAACCACCATTTTTTTTGCTTCATTGCGTGATAGTGTATCGAGACCACCCGTGAAGAGGAAGCTTTTGCCTGCCAGTTTCCCCTGACTATTCTCTACCTGACGGGCAGGTGACACCCCAAGTTCTTCCAGCTCCTGGAGGAGTTTTTGGGTCCTCTGATTCTTGAAATAATCGGCAAGACTGGTTGCGGTTTGCTCACCAATGCCATCGATTTCGAGAAGATCCTCGACCTTGGCCTCAGCTAGTAAACTCAGTGACTCAAATCTTTTTTCCAACAGTGAAGCGGTAACCTCACCAATAAATCGTATTCCAAGGGCGGCGAGGAGTTTAGCAAGAGGTGGATTCTTTCGTTCAGCAATTGCTGCAAGGACATTCTCCGCCGATTTTTCGCCCCAGCCTTCCAGGTTGGCTATTTTGTCCTTTTCAAGTGAAAAGATATCGGGAATATCTTCTATGATCTTTTCGGCAAATAGCTGTTCTATGTTTTTTTTACCAAGACCTTCGATGTCGAGTCCTGCCTTGGAACTGAAATGGGATAATGCCCTGAGTTTTTGAGCCGGACAGAGAGTATTTGGGCATCTGGTCACCGCCTCACCTTCTTTTTTTACCAAAGTATGCGAGCATACAGGACATGACTGCGGTGGGACGATTATTTCTTCGCTGCCGTCTCGGTTCTCTGCAATCGGCTTGACCACTTCCGGTATTACATCTCCAGCTCGTTGAATAAGAACAGTGTCGCCGACACGGAGATCCTTTCGTTCAATTTCTTCGTGATTGTGTAGTGTTGCTCTGCTTATTGTGGCACCGTCGACATTTACAGGTTCCAGCACGGCAACCGGGGTAACAGCACCTGTTCTGCCAATCTGGTATTTGATGTCCACAAGTTTCGTTGTAGCCTGGGTTGCTGGGAATTTACAGGCAACTGCCCAGCGTGGAGCCCGGGCCTTATTACCCAGTCTGCTCTGGAGCTCAAAGGCGTCAACTTTTACAACCATTCCGTCAATTTCGTAGGGCAAATCGTGACGTACCTCCAAAAAATCGTGGTATGCCTGAATTACTTCCTCGATTGTTTTACAGTATCTGGTCATTTCATTTACGGGCAAGCCCAGATCCTGGAGATCTTTGAGGAGAGCATACTGGCCAGCGCTTTTTGCATCTTCCGGAACCGATATGCCATAAGCGTAGAAGCGTAGCGGACGTTCAGCGGTAATCTTAGGGTCCAATTGGCGCAGTGACCCGGCAGCCGCATTGCGCGGGTTGGCAAAAAGCTGTTTGCCATTCTCCTCCTGAATGCGGTTGAGTTTGGCAAATCCCACCTTGTCCATGAATACTTCTCCACGTACTTCCAGAAGACCACTGAAGCTATTGCGCAGCTTTAGCGGGATGGCTTGGATGGTACGCACCTGAGCGGTAACATCTTCACCGATCGCGCCATCGCCTCTGGTGAGAGCAGTGACCAGCACTCCGTTTTCATAAATGAGTTCCACTGCCAGCCCATCGAGCTTTGGTTCGGCGACATATTTCAACTGATCAGTCGTGTTGAGAAAGCGCAGCAGGCGCTGCTCAAACTCAAGGATATCTTCATCGTCATAGGCATTTTCAAGGCTCAGCATGGGAATGCGGTGGGCAACCTGGTCAAACTTGTCAAGCGGCAACCCACCAACACGTTGACTGGGGGAGTCAGCGCTTGTCAATTCGGGAAAATCTTTTTCGATGGTGAGGAGTTCCTGGAAAAGAGCATCATACTCCCCATCGGAAATGGTGGGAGTATCGAGGACGTAATAGCGATAGGCGTGCTCACTGAGCTGTATCTTCAGCTCAGTGAGTCGTTTTTTGCTGTGCTCCAGGCTATGCAGGGTCATCGAGGAGTTTTCCGGATTTAGCTATATTTTCACGAGCTACCTCATCAATAAAAATAAGAATGCTTTCCGGCGGCTTATTGGCGACCTCTGAGATCACTTTGGTAACTCCTTTACTCATCTCTTGCTTTTGCTCTCGTGTCAGTTCACCTGCAACACGGATATTTACATACGGCATTTCGTTCTCCTTGATCATAAAGTTAGAAAGAGCGTACTGGATAGTACGTCCTCATTGTTCTTGAATAATAAAAACAGAAAGGCTATTTTGTCGAGACTAATATTTGTCTGTTGTCGTTTACTAACAATTCCAGGAAGATCATGAAAATTTTAGTAACTGGTGGTGCTGGCTACATCGGTAGTCATACGTGTGTGGAACTGCTCAATGAGGGGCATGAAGTTATCGTTGTTGATAATTTGTCTAATTCAAGTCACGAATCGCTGCGACGGGTGGAGGAACTCACCGGTAAGAGCGTTGATTTTCATGAAGTGGACCTTTTAGACAGCAAGAAGCTTGATGAGGTTTTTGCTGACTCCCCGGGAATTGACGGAGTCATTCATTTCGCCGGTTTGAAAGCGGTTGGTGAATCTGTTGAGAAACCGCTGCTGTACTATAACAATAATATCAAGGCTACCTTGAATCTCTGTGAGATCATGACCAGACACAATGTCAGGAGCATTATATTCAGCTCATCGGCCACGGTTTATGGAGACCCGGCTTCGGTGCCCATAGTTGAGGATTTTCCTTTATGCTGCACCAACCCCTATGGCAGGACAAAACTGATGAGTGAAGAAATTCTGACCGATTTATGTATAGCCGATAAGCGTTGGAGCGTGGTTTTACTGCGCTATTTTAATCCAGTGGGAGCCCATGAAAGTGGTCGGATCGGTGAGGATCCCGGGGGTATTCCAAATAATCTGATGCCCTATGTTTCCCAGGTGGCTGTGGGAAAACTCAAAGAACTCTCAGTTTTTGGTGATGATTATCCGACCAGAGATGGCACCGGAGTTCGGGATTTTATCCATGTTGTGGACCTAGCCCAGGGACATGTTAAAGCTCTGAAGAAAATCAAATCAGGTGAAGGGGTTTCCATCTACAATCTCGGAACCGGTAAGGGGTATAGTGTGCTTGAAATCGTCAATGCTTTTGAGGAGGCAAGCGGCAGAGCTGTGCCCTATGGGATTACCGACAGAAGACCAGGAGATATAGCGGAGTGCTATGCCGATCCAAGCAAGGCGTATAATGAGATTGGCTGGCGGGCGGAGCGGGGGTTGGAAGAGATGTGTGAGAGCGCTTGGCAGTGGCAAAAGGATAATCCGGAGGGTTTCCCAGATATCTAACGTTTAATAGTTGTCGATAGAGCTCTAGCATTCCGTATTACAAACGGTTTAGAATTGTTCTTAAATTGAATGGTTAAGCCATAACTTGCTAGTTATCATGGTTTGTTTTTCTAGCGGAGTAATAAGGTCTTAAGCATTGTTATTGTGTGATAAATTATCTTTTAATGTGCAAATTGTGCTTGATAAAAAGGTTCTCTTGTGATACCAATCACTTTTAAAAAGAGGATAGGGCATAATTTGCACAATGGCACAAGAAACATACTCAACAGTTATATATGGGTGCGGCAATCAGATTATGGGGGACGATGGTTTTGGTCCCGCGGTGATTGACGCCCTGCAATCTTCATATACCTTGCCCCCGGATGTTGCTGTCATTGATGCTGGGACGGGGATCAGGGAGTACCTGTTTGATTTTCTGTTGATGACCGATGGCCGTCCCCAGAAGATTATAGTCCTTGATGCCGTTGATTTTGAGGGTAAAGCACCGGGTGAAGTCTTTTTAATCAGTCCTTCAACCATTCCTGCCAAAAAAGTCCATGACTTTTCTCTTCATCAATTTCCCACAGTAAATCTTCTGGCAGAGCTTGAGGAAAATACTGATATTGATGTTGATATTATTGCTGCACAAGTGGAATACATACCGAGCGAAATTGAACCTGGGCTATCATTAAAAATGCGTGAGGCTATACCTGTTGCCTGCGAAAAGATATTTCAACTTCTGACTGGAAACAGCAATTCAAGGTGATCAAGCATGATGTACGAATTTAAAGTCAGCGAAATGGCCGAAGAATTTGGGGTGCATCGAAATACCATAAGAAACTGGATAAACGCCGGGACATTGCCGGCCAAAGAAGGTCCAGGTAGAAAATATCTTATGAAATTCGAAGACTACCAGGAGCTTTGTGAAAAGTTTGGGAGAAAACCCCATATCAGGCCTAACAGTCATGTTGACCTCGAAACGGTTAAATCATTAGAAGAAAAAAACTCAGAGCTTCCGGTGATAGAGCTGGGTTCCTTCCCAAAAAAACTGTATGACGATCCCAAGTGGGCAGATATCTGCCTTACCTGTGGCACCTGTGCGAGTGCTTGTCCCATAGCCGGAGTTGACAGCCTTGACCCAAGGAAAATTGTGCGCATGGCGTTTCTAGGGATGGATGAAGATCTCATCCAGTCTGATTGGCCGTGGAAATGCACTATGTGCGCTAAGTGCGAAAACGTTTGTCCGGCAAATATAGAGATTGTTGAGCTTATGCGCAGAATTCGATCTCTGCGCCATCGTGATAGAGTTCCCGGGCCGATTCACAACGGGGTTATAACCTGTCTTGAACGCGGCAATAACCTGGGGATTCCTAAAGAGGATTTTATCCAGCTGTTGGAAGGTTTAGGACAAGAATTAGCAGAAGAGTCGTGTCCTGGATTTGCTACACCAATTGATGTTCATGGTGCTCGTCTTCTTGTCCAAGTTAACTCCAAGGAGCCCTTTGCCGAGCCCGATGATCTGAAATGGTGGTGGAAAATATTCTATGCCGCAAATGAATCCTGGACAGTTTCATCGGAAAACTGGGAGGGAGTCAACTGGGGACTTTTTTCCGGTGATGATGAATCCATGAAGACAGTTGTCGGCCGTATAGTCGACAATATGCGCAGACTAAACTGCGAGGTCCTGCTTTTACCAGAATCCGGACATTCCTACTATGCCACTCGGTATGGCCTAAACAGGTGGTACCCGGATGCTCTCAAGGAATTTAAAATCATTACCCTCTTTGATTTATTGTTGGGATATATTCGAGATGGTCGGATTCGTTTGGATCAGACCCGTCATAAACAGCGAACGGTCTTTCATGATCCTTGTAACTACGGGCGTAAGTCCCAGAAGGCATTTGGAAAGGCATATTATGAAGAGGGTCGCGAGATAACTCGTGCATGTTGCGCCGATATTGTTGAAATGGAGCCCAACAGGGAGACAAACTACTGTTGCGGAGCAGGTGGAGGAGCGTGGGCCATGCCTTTTGCCGCTGAACGTATCTATTATGGCAGAATGAAAGCCAGACAGATTACCGAAGCAGAAGCAGAAATGGTAGTAGCTGCGTGTCATGGCTGCAGGGACCAGCTTAAAAAATCGCTGTTGCAGGAATTTAGTCTTGATGTTGAGGTTAAATACCTTTGGGAACTGGTTGCGGATTCTCTGATACTCCCGGAATAATACTATAGAAATGTATACCAACGAAAGAAGCAGATTTATATATCAACCTTTAAGGTTTGGGGATTTGGATATAGAGGAGATATATCATGTTGAGTGAGACTTTGAAAGTCGGATCTGTCATGGTTGTTGGCGGCGGCGTTACAGGAATGCAGGCTGCCCTTGATCTGGCCGATTCAGGTTACAGTGTCTATCTGGTGGAAAAGTCTGGTGCCATAGGTGGTGCAATGGCGCAGTTGGACAAAACTTTTCCAACCAATGACTGCTCTATGTGTATCATTGCCCCCAAGATGGTGGAATGCGGCAGGCACCCAAATATCAAGATACTGACTCTCAGTGAAGTTACGAAGATTACAGGAAATGCCGGGAATTTCAGAGTTACTGTAAAGGAGATGCCTCGTTATGTTGATATAGAGAGATGTATCGCCTGCGGGGTATGTACTGAAAAGTGTCCGAAATCAGTGGATAGTGAATATGATGCGTCAACAGGCAAGCGCAAGGCGATCTATGTCAAGTATGCCCAGGCGGTTCCTTTGAAATACCAAATAGATGCCGATTCGTGTATCCGCATGAAGAAGCCCGAGGCCTGTGGTATTTGTGAAGAGGTCTGCTTTGCTGAAGCAATTAAGTTTGACGATACTGAAAAGATCCATGAAATTCCGGTTGGTGCTCTTATCCTGGCACCCGGATACGAGACCTTTGATCCAACCGCGGCTGGTGTCTGGGGATACGGCAAATTCCCCAATGTAATAACTTCCATGCAATTGGAGCGTTATCTTTCAGCCACCGGGCCGACTGAAGGTAAGCTGATCAGACCATCAGATGGTAAACCGGTACGGAAAATGGCATTTCTGCAATGTGTAGGCTCACGAGATGAAAACCTTTGCGGCAACAGTTACTGCTCTTCGGTGTGTTGCATGTACGCAATTAAAGAGGCTGTTGTTGCTAAACAACATGTACCTGGTTTATCTGCATCAATCTACTATATGGATATGCGGACCCATGGTAAGGATTTTGATTCTTACATGGAGAAGGCTAAGGCGGAGAGTGGTGTACGTTTTGTCCGCTGCCGGGTTCATGGAGTTGAACCGTTCTCCAAAAATGGTGACCTCAGGCTGCACTACATCAATGAAGAGGGACGTCAGGTTGAGGAACTTTTTGATATGGTCGTGCTCTCTGTTGGCCTGACAACACCAGACCATGTTAAGGAACTGGCAGAACTCGCTGGTATCCAACTCTCAGTAAATAATTTTGCCTCCACCTCAGATTTTGCTCCGGTAAAGACTTCCAAAGAGGGGATATTTGCCTGTGGGGCATTTTCAGGGCCAAAAGGGATCCCTCAATGCGTTGTTGAAGGTTCGGCTGCAGCGGCTTCGGTTGCTGGAACCTTCTCACCCGAATTAAGCGAAGCAAGCGCAATACAAAGCTTCCCGGAGGAACGTGATGTCAGTAATCAAGAGCCGCGAATAGGTGTCTATGTCTGTCATTGCGGATCAAATATCGCCGATGTGGTCAATGTTCACGATTTGGAAGAATATGCATCTTCACTTCCTGGAGTTATCTATGTTGAACGAAATCTATTTTCCTGTTCCCAGGAAACCCAGGAGATTCTGACAAACTCGATTCGCGAAAAAAACCTGAACAGGGTCGTGATTGCCGCATGCACACCACGCACACATGAGCCACTTTTTCGGGAAACTCTTAAATCCGCAGGCATAAATGAATATCTGGTGGAGATGGCAAATATCAGAAACCAGAATTCATGGGTACATGAAAACAAAGAACAAGCAACTGAGAAAGCAAAGGATCTCGTGCGAATGGCAGTTGCCAAAGTTGCTTATTCCAGACCACTGCAACCCATTGCCGTGCCCATCACCCAGAAAGGCTTGGTTATTGGTGGCGGAATTGCTGGTATGACTTCAGCGCTCAACCTTGCTGATCAGGGCTACGAAGTAGACCTGGTAGAAAAATCAGACAGGCTAGGCGGAAATGCTCTTAACCTCAAGCACACCTACTCCGGTGTGCATGTTCCCATGCAGGTGGCAAAACTGATTGATAAGGTCACCATGCACCCAAAGATTAATCTCCATACCGAAACCGAGGTGAGTAAAGCCCAGGGATTTGTCGGCAATTTCAAAACCACGCTCAAGACCCTTGGTAGAAAAAGTAAGACCATTGAGCATGGAGTGGGCATTGTGGCTACGGGTGCAGATATTTTCAGGCCAACCGAATATGGATATAAACAGATTCGCTGCGTAGTCACCGCTATTGAGTTTGAGAAACTTCATGAACTTAAGGAAAAACATGTCAAGCGTGGCAAGTCGTTTGTTTTTATCCAATGTGTTGGATCACGGGAAAAAGGGCGAATGTATTGCTCCAAGGTTTGCTGTACTCATTCAGTACAGTCGGCAATTGAGCTCAAACGTGAAGATCCAACCCGTAATGTCTACATTCTCTTTCGCGATATGCGCACCTATGGAGAGCGTGAATATCTCTTCAAAAAAGCACGTGAGATGGGGGTTGTCTTTATAAATTATGAACTGCACGGCAAGCCACAGGTCACCGAGGAGGGGAAACAGATTATCGTAGATGTCTGGGATCACGTACTGCATCGACCTGTACGGATCAAAGCCGACATGGTGATTTTGGCCACTGCAATTGTTGCAAATACGGAAATTGACAAGTTGGCACAGCATTATCGAATTCCGCTCGACAGCAATGGTTTCTTTCAAGAGGCGCATGCCAAACTGCGACCGGTTGATTTCACCACCGAAGGAATTTTTACCGCTGGACTTGCCCAATATCCCAAACCCGTCGATGAGTCGATCTCGCAGGCACTGGCTGCATCATCTAGGGCAATGACTCTGCTTTCGAAAAACGAAGTCTATCTGGATGCCGTCAAGGCAGAGGTATATGATGAAAAGTGTGATGGCTGTGCCCTCTGTGTCGATGTCTGTCCGTATCATGCCATTTCCCTCATAGAAATTGAGCAGGAAGAAGGACAAGCACCTGTAAAGTTGGTCCGCATCAACAATGCGCAGTGTAAAGGCTGCGGAATCTGTCAGGCAACCTGTCCATTGAGAGCAGTTGATGTTGCCGGGTTCACCATGGAGCAGCTAAGTTCGCAAATAAAATCCGCTTTACAAAAATAGCTCTAAACTAACTTTGAGTAGAGAAATAAGGGATAAACGATATGAGCCATGAACCTACGATAATTACCTTCTGCTGCAATTGGTGTGCATATGCAGCAGCTGATCTTGCCGGCACCTCCAGGTTGAAATATCCGCACAATGTTCGGATCATCCGAGTCATGTGTTCCGGTATGGTCCATCCCGACCTGATTATAGAATCTCTATCTCAAGGTGCTGACGGTGTCATGATCCTGGGCTGTCACCTGGGTGAATGCCACTATATTGACGGTAATGAAAAAGCGCTGAGCCGTTCGGAAGTTATTAACGAGCTTCTTGAAGATTTTGGTTTTGAGGAAGAACGATTCTCCATTTTCTGGCTTTCTTCAGCAGAGCCGGAAAAGTTTGTTCAGGCAGTTACTGAAATGACTGAGCGTGTCAGACAATTAGATACTGCTTCATCTAATGGCAGTGAGCTGAGAGCGTAGAGCGGGAGAAAATGGCGTTGCGAGTTGCCATGGAGTGGTTGGGCTCCTGTTCTGGTTGTGAGATTTCATTTCTCAATATGGGTGAGGAACTCATCAACCTATTATGTAATGAGGTGGAAATTGTTCATGCTCCCTTGCTGATGGATCACAAATATCACGGGCAGTGTGGTGAAAGAGATACTGTTGAGCTTCCAGAAGCCGATATCGGGCTGGTTTCAGGTGGGGTAAACACTGTAGATCACCTTGAAATCCTGTTGGAAGTACGCAAGAAATCCAACTACCTCGTAGCCTTGGGTACATGCGCAACCCATGGTGGTATTCCTGCGTTGATGAACGGTAGAGATCAGCAGCAAAGCTGGCTGGAGATTTTTCAGGATAATACCACGGATCAGAGTATTGACGTACCACATGTTGAAGTCCCAGCACCGCTGGAGAGGGTTTATGCCTGCGACGAGAAGGTGAATATTGATCTTCTCCTTCCTGGTTGTCCACCTCATCCAATGCTCATTAGTGAAGTTTTACACGCCAGACTTCAACAAAGAGAGGCTGATATCCCAGGGAGATCGGTGTGTGATACCTGCCCCGTGGTCCGCGATGGTAAAGGAGATGTGACCGAGGTGAAGAGATTCACCCAAAATGCCAAATATGATCCGAATTCGCCAATTGCCCAAATGCGGTGTCTGCTGGAGCAGGGATACATGTGTATGGGACCGGTTACCCGGGCCGGTTGTACCACTAAAGGTTTGCCCAGATGCATCCACGCCCGGGTGCCATGCAGAGGATGCTATGGACCGGTCCGTCAAGGGAGTAATCAGATGCTTGATATGATGAATGCCTTGGCAAGTAACGGCATTGATTTTAAAACGGTAGTTGATCGTCGTTCACTGCTGCGTTTCAGCGGTGCTCATGGCCGGCTGCGACCGCTCAGGAAGAAATAGACTATGGCAACCGTTATAAATATCTCACCCGTCACCCGGATAGAAGGGCATGCGAAAATAGCAATTCACCTAAATGAAGAAGGCAACGTGGAGGATGCCTACCTGCATATTCAGTCTCTTCGCGGTTTTGAAAAATTTATTGAAGGCCGACCTGCTGAGGAGGTTCCACGGATAGTTAACCGTATCTGTGGGATCTGCCCGTGGATGCACCATCTCGCCTCGGTTAAGGCCGTTGATGGCGCATTTGGGGTGACACCAGCTGAGACGGGTCACCGTCTGCGTGAGCTCTGTCAGGTTCTGGCGCATATCAATGACAAGATTCTCCACTTCTTTTTCCTCGCTGCACCTGATTTTATCCTTGGTCCTGATACGGATTATTCCGTTAGAAATGTAATGGGTATCGTTAAGGCAAATCCGGAGCTTGCCAATCGGGTGGTGAAAATGCGTCAGCTTGGCCAGATGGTGCTGGAGCGTTTTGCCGGTAAGGCCATTCATCCGATTGCAGGTGTGGTCGGCGGGTTTTCCAAACCTATGTTGGAATCGGAGCGGCGCGAATTATTAAAAGATACGCATGAGCTTCTCGACTTTGCCATCTTTGCCTTGAACTATGCCAAACAGAATGTTTTTATCAGATATGCTGAAGAAATTAAGGATTACGGCAACATAACCACCGGGTTTTTAGCGACGGTTGATCCTGAGGACGATTCTTTGCGATTTTACGACGGTGTCCAGCGGTTGATGAAGGCGGATGGAAGTTGTATTGATTTTGAGGCGCTGGATTATGCAGAATATCTTGGTGAGCATGTGGAACCATGGGCGTATTCCAAGATGCCCTATGCAAAATGTTGGCAGGAGGGCTTTTCTCTTGATCTTGCCAGTCCCAAAGGCATCTATCGTTCCAATACACTGGCACGGTTGAATGTTTGTGAAAGGATATCCACTCCGCTGGCCCAGGCAGAGCTGGAGGAATTTCGATCTGTTTATGGTCGGCCTGCTCAACACACCTTGCTCTATCACCATGCCCGTCTGATCGAGTTGCTCTATGCCTGTGAGAGAGCCGCAGAGCTTCTTAACAAAGAGGAGCTGACAAATCCACATATCCGAAATAAAGCAGAACCCTGCGGCGGTCGAGGTGTGGGTATAGTGGAGGCACCGCGAGGCACTCTCATTCATGACTATACAACCGATGAGCATGGATGTATCCAAAGCGCCAATCTTATAGTTGGTACAACTCATAATATCGGTCCCATGAACATGAGTGTAAAGCAGGCTGCCCAAACTCTCATCAGGGATGGTAATTACGATCCGGCCCTGTTGAATAAGGTAGAGATGGCCGTTCGAGCCTATGACCCATGAATGTCATGTGCCACGCATCGTCTGGATGGCGGTCTACCAGTGGTCTTATCGTTCATAGACAGCGAGGGAAACACCATC
>JAAUXX010029176.1_pt1 | contig 12076 bp, 10 predicted proteins | sample 7278111 | NCBI WGS metagenome assembly JAAUXX01 (sample SAMN14350116, study PRJNA611818) | marine sediment metagenome | isolation source: surface marine sediment (1.8m) | place: French Polynesia: Moorea | collected 2018-08
GCGGCATAGGCCGATAGCCGGTACGCGACCGAGCCCCGCTGCTGATCCATCGAGGGGACGACGAAAACGTCGTCCCGCTCAAGTGCGAATGCCCGACTAACCCTGGTCGAGCAGCTCACGCAGGTTGATGACGGCCGCATTCGCGCGGGCAAGGTAGTTCGCCATGACGAGCGAATGATTTGCCGTAAGCCCGTAGCCGCTGCCGTTCAGGATGATCGGCGAGCGGATCGGATCGAGGCTCGATTCGAGCTCGCGGATGATCTGCCGGACGCTGACCTCGGCGTTCTTGTCTGCCAGTACCTGCGAAAAGTCGAACTCGGCAGCGCGGAAGAAGTGCACGAGCGCCCACGCCGTGCCCCGGGCCTCGAAAAATACATCATCGATCTCGAGCCAGGGCGTGCGTACGGACAGGCGGTCCGGCTGCGGCTGGGCTGCTTCGGCCGATGAGTCCATCGCGAGCGCCTCATTGATGCGGTCATCGGCGACGCTGTTGCCGAGCCGGTTCGTCAGACTGCCCAGGCGTTTCTCGACCTGGGCGAGCCATTCCCGAAGGTTGTCGGCCCGGGCGAAGAACTCGGCGGGCGGCTCGTCGAGGCCGATCAGGCGATCGCGGTAGCGCTCGAGTCCTTCGATGGCCTCGCGATAACGCGATTCGGTGCGAGGAATGATCCACGAGTTGTTGTCGAAAAAGAAGTTGGGTTCGGCAGCGGCGAGGTCCGGGTCTTCGCGCGACTGCGACTGGCTGCGGCTGTAGTCGTTGCGCATGACGCGTGACAGGTCCCGCACCTGCTGCAGCACGCCGTACTCCCAGTTCGGCATGTTGTCGAGAATCACGCTCGGGGGCATGCGGTCATTGGAGATGTAGCCGCCGGGCTTGTCGAGCAGCGTAGTCGCGACGCGAATGAGCGTGTCGGTGGTTGCATAGCCAACAACCGTGCGATTGTCGTCCACGTACTGGTTGACCCAAAAAACCTCGGGCGTCCGTGACCAGTAGATGTTGATGATCGTGCCAATCAGCAGCAGCACGCCGATGGAGATCAGGATGAGGTTACGCCGGGTGTTTCCTTTGAGCAGCTTGCTTGCGGTCGGATTGTTCACACAGAGATCCCATTGTTATTGGCATCGGGCGCCGTAAGGGGCCGCGTTAGTCTACTGATGTGGGGTCCTTCAGGCGACTGACAAGGGGTACACAGGCCGTCACGGCCGTCGCGGCGATCTCGACCCCGCCGAGTGCGCTGACCCGGCCCGTCGGCTCAGGATTGATCTCGGCGACGGTGGCGCCAGCCTCGGCGGCCATGTCGATCAGGCCGGCCGCCGGGAAGACCTGGGACGAGGTGCCAATCGAGAGGAAAACATCGCAGTCCGCCGCGGCCGCAAACGAGCGGTCGAGGGCGTCTTCCGGGATGCTCTCGCCGAACCAGACCACGCCTGGCCGAAGCCACGCGCCGCACTTCGGGCAGGAGGGCGGGGACCCGTTGCCATGCTCGTCGACGATCGTACCCTCGCGGAAGCAGCGATTGACGAACAGGTTACCGTGGAACTCGATAACGTCCCGGCTGCCGGCACGGGCGTGGAGCCCGTCGACGTTCTGGGTCACGAGCGTGAAGCGTGGCACGAGCTCCGCGAGCTCGACGAGCGACCGGTGGGCGTCATTCGGCTCGACGTTTCGCACGAGGTCACGCCTGAATTCGTACCAGTCCCAGACCAGCGCCGGGTCCGCTTCGAAGGCCTCGGGCGTGGCCAACTGGAGCGGATCGTACTTCGCCCAGAGCCCGGTTTGCGCGTCGCGAAACGTCGGTACGCCGGACTCGGCCGATACCCCGGCGCCCGTCAGCACGCAAACGTGACGAGCGGCCAGGAGGGCGTCGACCAGAGCTTGAGGGATCATGGGCACCTAGAAGTCGTAGAGCGAGCGGAATTGAATCTTGATGCCACGAAGCTCACCGGTTCGGCTGTAGTTGTACGCGAGGCCAAGGCGGTCGAAGCTCAGTGCCCAGATCCTGACCTGCTCGTCGCGCAGCCCGATCGCGGCGCCGATCTGCCAGTAATTGCCAATGGACTCGACGTCGTTGCGACGAAAGTCGAACTCGACGTCGTCGATGAAATCGGTGTAGGCGACGTGCCAGTGAAACAGCGTCTGCGAACTGGGGGAGAGCTTCCACGCGATCGGATAGCTGAACTCTACCGCCAGCGACGCGAAGGTGAATTCGTCCGATCGCCCCTCGTTTGGCGTGTATCCGGCAAACCCGAGGCTCGCCATGATGGTCCAATCGAAGTTCGGTCGCGGAAACTCTTTGCGTGCTCGCACTTCCGCGGAATAGGTGACAGCGCTTTTGTCCTCATCGAGCACGGTGCCGTATCCCACCTGGGCGAGCGGCCGGACGAATAACGTATCGCTCACCGGAATGTTCGCATCGACGCCGAAGTTGACGCTCATATTCGCGAGATTGCCAGGGTCGAGTGATCCGCCGATGTCCCCGAAGTCGAGACGCGTTACACCGATCGTGACGGGCAATCGAAACGTGTACTCGATCTTGCGTCGCTCGTCGACGATCGATTCCCCGATCCGCCAGCGTGGCGTCAGGCGGAAGACGAAGCCGTCGCGCTCGTCGGAAATTTTGTACCAGCCCGTTCCGAGAAAACCCGAGTACGCCCAATGGATCTGCGGATCGAACGGTGGTTCAATGAGCTGCGCCTCTGAACGCCCGGGCAGCAGCGCAACGACCATTGCAATGCAGGTAACGCGTACAATCATGGGGAATGCGAACGGGCTCCCTTGACGGACTCATCGAGTGTACCGATTGCGGCGTCCTGCCTACAGGGGATCGAGATGCTCGAACATCCGTATCGCGCGGCAACCAAAGCCGACGCGCATCAGCTCGCGGAACTCGTCAACATGGCCGGCGAGGGCATGCCCGTGTATCTCTGGACCAAGCTGCGCGAACCCGGTGAAGACGTCTGGGACGTGGGCCGCCGCCGCGCAGAGCGGGATGAGGGGAGCTTCTCCTGGCGAAATGCGGTTGTTCGCGAAGAGGGCGGCAAGGTCGCCGCGGCGCTGATCGGCTACCCGTTGCCCGATCAGCCGGAACCGGTCGATTACGCAGACATGCCGCCCATGTTCGTGCCGCTCCAGGAACTCGAGGATCTCGCGCCGGGCACCTGGTACGTCAATGTGCTGGCAACGTACCCCGAGCACCGCGGCAAGGGTTTCGGCAGCGATTTACTGGCTATTGCAGAAAAGATTGCACGCTCGGGCAAGCAACGCGGCTTGAGCATTATCGTTTCAGACGGGAATCCGGGCGCCGTGCGGCTCTATGAACGCACGGGCTATGTGCGCCTCGACTCGCGCCCGATGGTCAAGGACGACTGGGACAATGCGGGTGACAACTGGATCCTGCTGACAAAAACCCTCTGACCGAACGATCGAAGCAGCGGCCCGGCTGATCGCCGGGCCGCCGGCTCTTCTTCTTACGCAGCGAGCTGGCGAAGCACGTAGTGCAGAATGCCGCCGTTCTCGTAGTAGTCGCGTTCCTTCGGCGTGTCGATTCGAACGACCGCTTCGAACGTGATTGGATCGCCCGACTCGGGTGTGGCCGTAACGGTGACCGTCTTGGCGGACGGGTCGGTCTGCCCGGCAATATCGAAGGTCTCGGTGCCCGTGAGTCCGAGCGACGCGGCGTCCTCGCCGTCCTTGAACTGGAGCGGTAGTACGCCCATGCCGATCAGGTTCGAGCGATGGATGCGCTCGAAGCTCTTCGCTATGACGGCCTTGACGCCGAGCAGCAAGGTTCCTTTCGCGGCCCAGTCGCGCGACGAGCCCGTGCCGTATTCCGCACCTGCAAGCACGATGAGGGGCGTGCCCTCGGTCTTGTACTTGAGCGAAGCGTCGTAGATCGACATCTGTTCGCCGCTGGGCTGGTGCTTCGTCCAGCCGCCCTCAGTGCCCGGCGCGAGCTGATTTCGCAGCCGGATGTTCGCGAACGTGCCGCGCATCATGACTTCGTGGTTGCCGCGGCGAGAGCCGTAGCTGTTGAAGTCGACCGGCTTGACGCCCTCGTCCTCGAGGTATTTCGCGGCCGGGCTGTCGAGCGCGATTGAGCCGGCCGGCGAGATGTGGTCGGTCGTAACCGAGTCGCCGAGCAGTGCAAGCACGCGCGCGCCGTGTATGTCCGCAACGGGCGCAGGATCCGCCGTCATACCTTCGAAGTAGGGCGGGTTCTTGACGTAGGTCGAGTCGGCGTCCCAGGCGTAAATCTCGCCCGTCGGTACGTCGAGACCGTTCCAGTTTGCGTCGCCCGCAAAGACGCTGCCATAGCTGTGCTTGAACATGTCGGAATCGATGTTCGCACCGACCGTCGACATAATCTCTTCCTGGCTCGGCCAGATGTCTTTCATGAAGACGGGATTACCGTCCTGGTCTTCGCCGAGCGGATCTTCGAACAGGTTGACGTCGAGGTTGCCCGCGAGCGCGTAGGCGACGACGAGCGGCGGCGATGCGAGGAAGTTCATGCGTACGAGCGGATGAATGCGGCCTTCGAAATTTCGGTTGCCGGACAGTACGCTCGTTCCAACGATGTTGCCTTCCTTCACGGCGTCCGCGATCTCGGGCAACAGCGGTCCCGAGTTGCCAATGCAGGTCGTACAGCCGTAGCCGACCGTGTAGAAACCGATGGCGTCGAGGTCGTCGAGCAGCTCGGATTTCTCGAGGTAGTCGGTGACGACTTTCGAACCGGGAGCGAGACTCGTCTTGACCCACGGCTTCGACTTGAGGCCTTTCGCGCGAGCGTTGCGGGCGAGGAGGCCCGCGGCGACCATGACGGCCGGGTTCGACGTGTTCGTGCAGCTCGTGATGGCCGCAATCAGCACGGCGCCGTCGCGAATCTCGACGTCGTTGCCGTCGATCGTTGCCGCTGCCTTGCCACCGCCCTCGCGATCCTTGATCGCCTCGGCGAGGTGCTTCTCGTAGGTCGAGTCGGCAACCGAGAGCGCAATACGATCCTGCGGACGCTTCGGTCCGGCGATAGACGGCTCCACGGTCGACAGGTCCAGCTCGAGCGTGTCCGTGTAAAGCGCATCCGGCTGTCCGTCCTCACGCCAGATTCCCTGTTCTTTCGCATAGGCTTCGACGAGTTCGATCTGGCCCGCGTCGCGGCCCGAGAGTTCGAGATAGCGGATTGTCTCGCCATCGATCGGGAAGATCGCGCAGGTCGACCCGAATTCGGGCGACATGTTGCCGAGCGTGGCGCGGTCGGCGAGTGGCAGTTCGGCAAGGCCATCGCCGAAGAACTCGACGAACTTGCCGACGACGCCCTTGTTCCTGAGCATCTCCGTGACCGTGAGCACGAGATCGGTGGCCGTTGCGCCTTCCTTGAGCTTGCCGGTCAGCTTGAAGCCGATCACGTGCGGTATCAGCATCGTGATGGGCTGACCGAGCATCGCTGCTTCGGCTTCGATGCCGCCGACACCCCAGCCGAGGACGCCCAGGCCGTTGATCATCGTCGTATGACTGTCCGTGCCGACGACCGTATCAGGGTAGGCGCGCCGGACACCGTCCTTGTCGACGTCGAAAATGACGCGCGACAGGTACTCGAGGTTGACCTGGTGAACGATACCCGTGTTCGGCGGCACGACCCGGAAGTTCTCGAAGGCCGACTGACCCCAGCGCAGGAACTGGTAGCGCTCCTTGTTGCGCTGGAACTCGATCTTGTTATTGAGATCGAGTGAGTTTGCGGCGCCGTAGTTGTCGACCTGGACCGAATGGTCGATGACGAGTTCGGCCGGTGATAGCGGGTTGATCTTGTCGGCGGAGCCGCCGAGCTTGACGACCGCGTCGCGCATGGCGGCGAGGTCGACGACGGCGGGCACGCCCGTGAAGTCCTGGAGAATGACGCGGCTGGGCGTGAACGAAATCTCGGTGCTCGGATCGGCCTTCGGATCCCAATTCGCGAGCGCCACAATATCGTCGCGCGTCACGTCGCGGCCGTCCTCGTGCCGCAGCAGGTTTTCCAAGAGGATCTTGAGGGAATAGGGAAGGCGGTCTACGTGGCCTTCAGTTACCGCGTCGAGGCGAAAGATCTCGAGGCTTTCGCCGCCGACAGAGAGCGTCGAACGCGCGCCGAAGCTGTCCGTCATGTCGTGTCTCCAGGGTGGGATTTAGTGTTCTTGTGCGGCCCAAGGAGCCGCAGCGGAGCGGAATTATAGCCGAAGCCCCCGCTATCCGCTTCGTCAATTAGTCGCACGTGCCGGCAGTCCGGGCAGCAGGCGAGGTCGGGCCTAGCGGGCGGCCTCAAGTGCGGACCGGGGCCGGTCTGCGAGTCGCTCGAGCACGCGGTCGATGACGGCCCCGCCGAGGCAGCGCTCGCCGTCGTAGAAGACCACGAACTGACCGGGCGCCGCAGCCCGCTGGAGTTCGTCGAAGCGGACGACGAGTTCACCCCCGGCGGCCGTCTCTACGGTGCATAACTGATCTGCCTGCCGATAGCGAATCATGGCGGCGAGCCGAAGCCCGTCGGCAAGCCCGTCCGGCGGAGCGCCGATCCAGCTTACGTCACTCGCAGCCAAAGACCAGCTCATAAGCAGATCCGTGCTGCCCTGGTCGACGATAAGCGCATTGTCGGACACGTCCTTGTCGACGACGTACCAGGGCGCCTCGCCCGCGTCGCGCCGGCCACCAATGCCGAGGCCCTGGCGCTGGCCGAGCGTGTAGTACATGAGCCCATGATGCTCGCCGACCTTACGGCCATCCGGCGTCCGAATGGGGCCCGGGTTTGCGGGCAGGTAAGTACTCAGGAATTCCCTGAAAGGCCGCTCGCCAATGAAACAGATGCCCGTGCTGTCCTTCTTGCCGAACACCGGCAGGCCGTTGTCCCGCGCGATGCGGCGTACGTCGTCCTTGTCGATCGCGCCGAGCGGAAATACGGTTTCGGCGAGGGCGTCGGCGCTGACCGCGTGCAGGAAGTAGCTCTGGTCCTTGCCGGGATCCTTGCCCTTGAGCAAGGCCGCTTCGCCATCAACGGTCGTCCGCCGGGCGTAGTGGCCCGTTGCGAGCAGCTCGCCACCCAGGCGTTTCGCGTATTCGCGGAACGCGCCGAATTTGATCTCTCTATTACAGAGCACGTCGGGATTCGGCGTACGACCGGCCCGATACTCGGCCAGGAAGTACTCGAAGACCCGATCACGGTATTCGCGGGCGAAGTTGACGTGATGCAGCGGAATGTCGAGGTGTTCGCAAACGCGGCGGGCGTCCTGCAGGTCTTCGGCGGCCGTGCAGTAGCCGTCGTCGTCTTCCCAGTTCGTCATGTGCAGCGCATGCACGGTCGCGCCCGCCTCTTTGAGGAGGAGCGCGGCAACGGCCGAGTCGACGGCCCCGGAGAGTCCGAGGACGACCGTCTTGCCGGCGACTTGAGCATCGAGTGAAGACATCAGGGCAGTTTAGCATTCGCAGGCACGTCGATATTCGGGCCGATCGGCCGATGAACCCTGCGCGAAAAGGTGTCAGACCCCTTTTCAGGAAAAGGGGTCTGACACCTAAGTCCGATATGACCCTCGCAAGAGGGTGTCAGACCCACGGCTTGTCTCGATCGTGCAAGGTGCGGCCGTGCGAGATCGATCACGCGTCGCGGCTCGAGTTGTTTTGAGGGAGCCCGCGCTGGCGGGCGACCTGGACGCTAGACGAGGTCGGCGGCCGCCATAACGGCGGCGACATTCTTCTCGAGCGGCAGCATCCCGGTGATCAGTTCATCGGACTGCCGCTTGCCTTCCTCGAAGTCATACAGGCAGCGCAGGACAACAGGCGAGCGCAGCGAAGCCTCGGCTTTCTTGATGTCGTCGAGATCAAGCCAGCGTCGCGCGATAATGCCGTCGTCGAGTTTTGCGCTTTCGTTGCAATCCACAAAGTCGGCCGAGTAGACAATGCGCAGGAACTGCTGGCGCGTCTGCGGCTGTATCCACAGGTAAACGCCGATCAGGTCCTCACAGATTACCGTGCAGCCAGTCTCCTCCATGACCTCGCGAACGACGGCCTCTTCAGGTGACTCGCCGGACTCGATATGCCCACCAGGTTGAGTCAGTACATTGCGCCGGTTGGCGACTTCTTCTACGAAAAGGTATCGGCCCTCGAAGAGGACCACCGCGGCGACGGTGAGATCGGTTGGATACATTGTTGGCTGAGTGATTCGGTCAGATACCGAGTTGTCGGAATTCCATTTCGACTTCGCTGGCGGTCCAGATTTCGTCGAACATGCGGCTGTACAGCTTGGCGACCGCGGGCTCGTCCAGATCCGCAATGCCTTCCCACCGCTCGGCCTGAAGGCGATACACCAGCGCTTTCTGGTCCGCAATGCAGAATGACTCGGCGTGGGTCCGCAGATCTTCCCGGACATGACGGAACTCGATGTAGGTGTTGAGTCGTCGTCCGAGGTGGACGAAGTTGTTGCCGTTTTTGATCGCGCGAGTCGGGTCGGCTATCAGCACGCGGACACGTGAGTATGTCTGCGACAGGATCATGCGCTTGATGACTTCGAGGAACTCGGGGTCGTCATAGATCCCTGGCTCGAGATCGTGCGTGAAAATGGAAACCTTGCGTGTGGCCTCCCGTGCGACCCGGATCACAGCATGGCGCATCTCTTCTCGCGTCGAAATGACCCAGCGTTTGTTCTCGTTGTCTTCGTTGTAATCCATCATTGTCGGGCCGGGATTGCTCTCTCGCTCAGGGCACGATATTTCGTGGGCTTCCAGTGTAAGCCGGTGGGTCCGTATCCATTGTCGACTGTGTCACGTTTTTGGCTTCGTGGTGTCATCGTAGTGGTCGCAAAAGCCTTGCGCCACAAGGGCTTGAACGGGGCTTTGCAGGCTGGTCCTAGCTGCAGGGTTTCACATATGGCGCACGATCGTCAATCAGTCCTGACGGTTCGCCTCAGGGTCGAAAACGCCGGCACTCCAGAGGAATTCGAGCAGACCGGGTCCCCAGCCGGATGCCTGCCAGTGACCGAACGATACGGGATCCAGCACGCGTGTGCGGCACAGGGCTTCAATGGCCTCATGCGCGCGCGAATCCAGCGCCGCGCTGCGGCCGTTGGCGAACACCTGGGCGTCGGACCAGGCGAGCCGTGCCATCCCGTGGACGGCCAGGGGCATCTCGACGAGGGCCATGTTCCGCTCCGGATCCGGTGTCAGCCAGTCCTTGGGCGAGGTCGCAAATCGACCCAGTGCCTGCTCGGGATCGACGTTGGCGAGCCCGTGGCGGCCGAGTAATGCCGCGGCGCGTTCGATAGCCGCGCGCGACAGGAAACCCGGGCGGGACTCCGCAATGTCGAGGTCGGCGTCGCTGTAAAAGGCGTCGTCGCCTTCGACCGTCTGCCCGGCCAGCCCGGACACCTGTGGCGCGCGCATGCCGATCGAGTACGTGATGCAGAGCTCAGTCGCGACCCCGTGGTGGGCAACGCCGGGATTGAGATACAGGACGTCGCCCGGGTTGGCATCGCGCGCGTCGTCAGCATCGAAGGGTGCAACGAGCCTCACGTCCTTGCTTGCACCCGGGTCCTCGGCAACGTCCTGCTCTGTCCAGGACCAGTTTCGTTGGCCGATGCCCTGGACAAGAAACACGTCATAGTTGTCTACGTGCGGTCCGACGCTGCCGCCCGGCGCTGCCACACTGATCATGAGGTCGTCGATACGCCAGTCGGGGACGAACGGCACGGCTTCAAAACAGGCTCGGAGAGCCGGAAGGTGCTTTTCGACGTCCTGTACGAGCAGCGTCCAGTCCGATGTCGGCAACGCCGCGAGCAAATCTTCCGAAAAAGGACCGGACTCCATGCGGTAGATCACGCTGCCGTCGTCGTGGCGCTGGCTATGAACAAGGCGGCTCTCGACGTCGTCAAGTGTCGCAAGCCAGGCAAGTTCGTTGGCGTCGATGTCCGGCAGCGTGGCAGGGTCGATCGCGCCCGGCATCCACAGCGGGCGCTTCTGCCAGTAGCCGGCCAGGAAATCTGCCGCGCCGTCGCGCGCGAGCGGGGCGGGAAACGAGAGCAAGGCCTTCGCTCAGCCCGGGCGATTCTGCGCGAGTTCGACGGCGAGGCCAATATAGGACTGCGGCGTCAGGGCGAGAAGCCGTTCCTTCTCGGGCTCCGGAATCTCGAGGCTTCCGATGAATTCGTGCAGAATCTCTCGGGTCACGGCCTGTCCGCGCGTCAGCGCCTTGAGTTTCTCGTAGGGCTCCGGGATGCCGTAGCGGCGCATGACGGTCTGTATCGCCTCGCCGAGTACTTCCCAGGCGCTGTCGAGATCGGCATCGATCGCGTCGCGGTTGATTTCGAGTTTGCCGACCCCCTTGAGTGCGGACCGGATCGCAATGACTGTGTAGCCGATTGCGACGCCGAAGTTGCGCTGCACGGTCGAGTCGGTCAGGTCGCGCTGCCAGCGCGACACGGGCAGTTTCTCGGCGAAGTGGCAGAGTAGCGCGGTCGACATCCCGAGGTTGCCCTCAGCATTCTCGAAATCGATCGGGTTGACCTTGTGCGGCATTGTCGACGATCCAACTTCGTCCTTCTTGAGCTTTTGCTTGAAGTAGCCGAGTGAGATATATCCCCAGGTATCGCGGCAGAAATCGAGCAGCACTGTGTTGTAGCGCACGAGCGCGTGGGCGTACTCGGCTGTCCAGTCGTGCGGCTCGATCTGCGTCGTGTGCGAGTTCTGCATAATACCGATCGACTCGACGAAGCGCTTGCTGATCGCCTGCCAGTCAGCGTCCGGATAGGCGACGAGATGCGCGTTGAAATTACCGACCGCGCCATTGAACTTGCCGAGAATCTCCACCGTAGCGAGGCTCTGTTCGGCGCGCCTGAGCCGGGCGACCACGTTCATGAGTTCCTTCCCGACGGTCGTCGGGCTCGCCGTCTGGCCGTGCGTTCGTGACAGCATCGGCACGTCGGCGTACTCGCGAGCGAGGCTTTCGAGAGGCACTCGCAGCGCTCGCATCTCAGGCCGCAGCGCGTCATCCCTCGCAGAGCGAAGCATCAGGGCGTAGCTCAGGTTATTGATGTCCTCGGACGTGCAGGCAAAGTGGAGGAAGTCCTTGAGGCCGGACGTTTCCGGTCCGTCTCCCAGCTTCTCTCGAATGAAGTATTCGACCGCTTTGACGTCGTGATTGGTCGTCGCCTCGATAGCCTTGACGCGCTCGGCGTCGTCGAGCGAGAAACTGTCGACGATGTCGTTCAGCACGTCCTTCATGACCGACGAGAGCGGCTCAAGCTCCGCAATCGTGGGTTCGTCTGCAAGGCACTGCAGCCAGCGGACTTCGACGAGCACGCGGTAGCGGATGAGTCCGTACTCACTGAGGATTTCACGGAGGCTATCGACCTTGTCGGCATAGCGGCCGTCGGCCGGAGAAAGGGCCCGTAGCGGAGAGACTTTCATGCAAGGAAAACCGGTGTAGACTTGCGCGCGCAAAGCGCGAATCATACACGTTTTCCGAGAGGCTCCGGGCCTCGCCGCGCGCTCCCGGGCGTCCCTGAACCCCCGTATTTTCAAGAGATAACCGCGATGAACGACAAGGCTTACCGCACCGAAAAAGACAGCATGGGCGAACTCAAGGTCCCTGCCGACGCCAAGTGGGGTGCGCAGACGCAGCGCGCCTGTCAAAACTTCCCGATCAGCGGCCTGACGATGCCCCGCCAGTTCATCTCGGCACTCGGCCTCGTCAAGTGGGCGGCCGCGGGGGCCAACGCCGAACTCGGTCTGATGAAGAGCGACGTAGCGATGGCGATCCAGGGCTCGGCGCTGGCCGTAGCGGCCGGCGAGCACGACAAGGAGTTTCCGATCGACGTCTTCCAGACGGGTTCCGGGACGAGCTCCAACATGAATGCCAATGAGGTCATCGCCCACCTCGCGAGCGAGAGTCTCGGTGCCGACGTGCACCCGAACGATCACGTCAATATGAGCCAGAGCAGCAACGACGTGATCCCGACGTCGGTGAGCGTAAGCGCTGCGATCGCGATCAACGACAAGCTACTGCCGGCGCTCCAGCACCTGTCCAAGGTGCTTGCCAAAATGTCGGAGGAGACGTCGTCGATCGTCAAGA
>JAAUXX010027721.1_pt1 | contig 12067 bp, 6 predicted proteins | sample 7278111 | NCBI WGS metagenome assembly JAAUXX01 (sample SAMN14350116, study PRJNA611818) | marine sediment metagenome | isolation source: surface marine sediment (1.8m) | place: French Polynesia: Moorea | collected 2018-08
CCAGAGTATCAGGGCAGCGGGTGGCGCACCTTCTGCCGCCGGGAGCGGCAGTAGAGCGCCCAGGGACGGGTTCACAGCGTGTGCGCCACCCGGAGCCCTGATACTCGGGGGCGCCATGCCGGCAATGATTCACGTGTTTCATCGCCAACATCATGCGCAGATCTAACGTGACAAAGTAGAACTAAACCGCCGGTCCACAGACCGGCGGTTTCGACCACACCTGTCGTCGTGGGTCAATCAAGGATCAATAATGGTGACGCTGTCGAACACCGCTGTCGCCAACTCCTCGTTGTTGTGACTGGTTACCGCCAGGCCGACACTGACCGCGGCCGGCATGGCGATGGTGGCGCTGTCCACCAGGACCCAGGCCTGACCATCGGCCGAGACATAACCGCTGAACACATCCCCCTGGCGCACCAGCCGCACCCAGTAGGGGGCGGCCACCAGCGGCCCACCGGTGTGCAGTGAGCTCTCCGCGGTCGTCAGACGACGCTGGAAGGCGGCGCCGTTGCTCGGGGTCAGCGCCATCATGGCGTGGGCGGAGTCGGGTGTCAGGCTCTCGCGCATCATCACGCCGGCCTTGGTCCAGCCGTGGATATCGCTGCTGAGGCTGGCCAGCCGGGCAACGATCTCGCCATCACCGGTCAGCGTCTGATACGCGTAGCGGAAGCTATCGCTGGCGTCCCAGATATCGACCCCCGAGCCGTTCAGCGTCAGGGTGCCGCCACTCTGGCTGAAGCTGCCGGACGCCAGCACCGCGCCGATATCGTCGCTCTGCCACGCCGGTTGCAGCAGGGTCGTGGCGCTGGCCGGGTCGGACAGCAGCGACTCGTTGGACGCGGCGTCGAAGGCGCTGACCTGGTAGGTGTAGAGCGTATTGGCGATCAGCCCGGTATCCGAGAAGCTGGTGGTGGCCGCGGTGGCAATCGGCGTCGGGCCGCCGTCGCGGTAGATGTTGTAACCGGCAACGTCGATATCGCCCGGCGCGGTCCAACTCAGATCGATGCGGTTGTCGCTCACCGGCGTGGCGCTGTGGCCGGCGGGCGCGGCGGGCGGCACGGCGTCCGGTTCGCCGGTGTTGACGGTGATGTTGTCGAACACGGCGGTGGCCAGCTCTTCATAGGCGTGACTGGTGATGGCCAAACCGATATGGACGCTGCCGGTCATGGCGATGGTGACGCTGTCGACCAGGGTCCAGGCGACGCCGTCGGGGGAGACATAGCCGCTGAACAGGCTACCCTGGCGCACCAGCCGCACCCAGTAAGGGGCGGCGACCTCCGGGCCAGGGGTGTGCAGGGAGCTGGCCCCGGCGGTCAGGCGGCGCTGCACGGCGGTGCCGTTGAGCGGCGTCACCACGGTCATGGCGTGGGCGGAATCGGGCGCCAGGCTATCGCGGATCATCACCCCGGCCTTGGTCCAGGGGTGGGTGTTGGTCAGGCTGGCGACGCGGGCGATGATCTCGCCGTCGCCGGCCAGCGCGCGGTAGGCAAAGCGAAAGCTGTCGCTCTCGTTCCAGATATCCACACCGGAAGCGCTCAGGGTGATGACGCCGCCGGCTTCGCTGAAGGCGCCGGCCACGGCGACCCCGCCGATATCAGTGCTGGTCCACAGCGACGGCGCCGTCACCTGCCAGGTAAATTGCACCGGAGTGCTGCCGGTGCCGTCGCTGACGGTCACCGTGACCGGGCCGCTGCCGGCGCTGCCCGGCGCCAGCGTGCCGCTGATCACACCGCTGGCGGCGTCGATGCCGAGGCCGCTCGGCAAGCCGCTGGCCGAGTACGTCAGCGTGTCGCCGTCGGCATCGCTGGCGACAATGGGCAGCGACACCGGGTCACCCTCGTTATTGCTTTGGTCGCCGGGGTTGGTGACCGTGGGCGCGGTGTTGCCGGCGCCGGTGACGCTCCAGTTGAACTGCGCCGGTACCGCGTCGGCACCGTCGGAGACGGTCACGGTCACCAGCGTGACTCCCGCGCTGCCCGGCGCCAAGGTGCCGCCGATGACGCCGCTGGCCGCATCGATGGCGAGGCCCGCGGGCAGACCGCTGGCCGAGTAGCTCAGCGTATCGCCATCGGCATCGCTGGCGACAATGCCCAGCGAGATCAGCTCGCCTTCGGTGCTGGCCTGGTCGCCGGGGTTAGTCACCACCGGCGGCGTATTGAGCGGCGCGCTCACCGTCCAGGTGAACTGGACCGGCGTGGCGTCGACCGCGTCGGAAACGGTGACCGTCACCAGGGTGACCCCCGCGCTGCCGGGAACCAGGGTGCCGCCGATGACGCCGCTGACCGCATCGATACCCAGGCCGGCGGGCAGACCGCTGGCGGCATAACTCAGGGGGTCGCCATCGGCGTCGCTGGCGACAATGCCCAGCGAAATCAGCTCGCCTTCGACGCTGGTCTGGTCGCCGGGATTGATGACCACCGGCGGCGCGTTTTGCGGCGCGTCGACGGTAATGCTCCAAGTAAACGCAATCTGGGTGCCGTTGGCGCCATCGGAGACGGTGACAATCACCGCATAGGCGCCCGCGCTGCCACCCGCCAGCGTGCCGCTGATAAGCCCACTGGCGGCGTCGATCGCGAGGCCGGGGGGCAAACCCTGGGCCTGATAGTTCAGCGTATCACCTTCAGCGTCACTGGCGACGATGTTCAGAGCGACCACCTCCCCTTCCAGACTCGCCTGGTCACCGGGGTTGCTGACCGTGGGCGGCGCATTGCCCGCCCCCGCGGCCACCACGCTCCAGTCGAAATTGACGACGGCCACCTCGTTGGCGTCGGAGGCGCTGACGGTCACCGCATAGGTGCCGATAGTGGCGCCGGGAATGGTGCCGGAGACAACGCCGGTGAGCGGATCGAGACTCAGGCCCTCGGGCAGCCCGCTGGCGCCGAAGTACAACGCGTCGCCGTCGGCATCCACCGCCGCCAGGGCCACGGACACAACTTCGCCCTCCTCGCTGCTGCGCGGTCCCGGATTGGCCAGGATGGGCGGCGTATTGACCGCGGTCGACGGGACAGTGGGATAGAGGTTACTGCTCGAGATCGCCTGCTTGGCAACCCCCGGCCCCTCCCAGTTGACGTTCAGCACTTCGCCGCCGTCGCGCTCGAACATGGTCACCACGATGTCGTGCAAGCCGGCGCTCAAGGTGAGCGCGCCGGCGACCTCCTGGGCGCCGTGCAGGCCGTCGTTGTCGACCACCAGCGCGCCGTCGATAAACAGCTGGCTGCCGTCGTCGGAACTGGTGTAGAAGGTCCACAGGCCATCGGCCGGTACCTCGATGACGCCGCTGAAGCGAAAGGCGAAATTATCGTCCTGATCGCGCGGCGAGATATCGAAGGTGGCGATGGTGCCGGTGCGCACCGGCGTCAGGGTGTCAAAGTCGGGCAAGGCGAACAGGCCGGTGGGCTCGTAGTACTCGTAAAACACGCCGGCCAGGGGAAAGCCCGGGTCGAGGCGCGCAATCCACTCCGAGAGGATGGTCATCGCCGGGTCCTGCACCAGCGCTTTGGCCAGCGGCGGCATGGCTTCCGCACCCACCTGCGCGGCGCGCTGGTAGACGATGGAGCTGTGCGCCTCGCCGGGGTGGATCAGGTAGGCGCCGGGGATGCCCAGATCGTCGCTGACCCCGCCCCAGATCAGGCCCTGGCTGGCCAGGTCGGTGGTCAGACGCGCGTCGAAGGCGGCGCGGTTGCCGGTCTCCGGACGGTGGCAGTAGGCGCAGTTGGAATCCAGCCAGGAGCGCGCGCGGTGCTCCAGCGAGGCGGTGATATCATCCAGGCGCGCGCCGGCCGGGAAGGTGGGGATATCCGCCGCATCCAGCGCCGGCGTAAACATGCCCAGGGCGCTCCAGGTATGCAGCTGGTTGGCGCTACGGCCGGTGGCGGCGTAAGTGTAGTCACGATTGAGCTGGTGGGTGCGGGTGCCGAGCGCCCCGCCGGCGCCGGGGGTGTGGCAGGTCAGGCAGTCGTCGCGGCCGGGGTACAGCCAAGTTTGCTGGCGCGTGCCGCCACCCGTGGTCTGAATGGTGTAGTCCGCCGTCTCCGCCGCGGTCAGTAAATCGGCGTCGCTTTGGTCGGGGCGCCAGCGGTAGGTGACGCCGTACCAGTCGTCGTCCTCGCTCAGCACCATAAAGCGCGTTTCCAGGCGAATGGCGCTGGCCGGGTTGCCCTCTTCCAGTTCCAGTTCGAAATGCTTCATCAGCACAGTGCCGATGGGGAAGATCCAGTTGTCTTCCTCGAAGAAGATGATCTGTTCATCCGCCTGGTCGTGGCTGCCGTCGTTGGGCAGGAAGATCCAGCGCGATTTCACCGCCCCGTCGGACCAGAACGGCACCAGGTCGTAAGGTACGCCGGCCGGGTCGACCACTAGGTTCAACACGTCGGCAAAGGCCCCGGTCTGCGACAGCAGCGCCGGCGGTTCGGGCCGGTTGTCGATGCGCTCGAGGCGCTGCAGCGGCACGTTGGCCGCCACGCTGCCGAGGAAGATCTCGCCGTTGTTGTCCTGCCCGAAGGTGCCCAGCGCGCCGGGGTCAAAGGTGGTCAGCAGCTCTTTCTCGGCGGTCATGGTGGCGGTGTCCAGGGTCAGGGCCCAGATATTCGCCGTCACGTAGTCGCCGGTGATAAAGCGGCCCTGCAGTTCCGGGAACATCGCGCCGCGGTAGACATAGCCGCCGATAATGGCGTTGGCCTCGGCACGGGTGAAGTCGATCACCGGTTCGGTGAGAATGCCCAGTAGGGGAACCGGCGCGTCGCCCGGGCCCTCGAGGGTGCCCTCGCGAAAGGGCCAGCCGTAGTTGCGGCCGGGGAGGATGACATTGATCTCCTCGCGCGAACTTTCGCCGATCTCGCCCGACCACAAAAAGCCGGTGACCGGGTCGAAGGCCAGGCGATGGGGATTGCGGTGACCGATGGAAAAGTATTCCTCGAACTGGGTGCCGTCGGGCTCCAGCCAGGGGTTGTCGTCGGGGATGCAGTAGAGCCGACCGGACATCTCGTCGGGGTTGAGGGAGAAGTCCTGATAGCGGCGCAACGGCAGGTGACTGCCGGCGGGGCAGGTCCAGGTGCCGTCGCCGTTGTCGGCGATATCCACCGCCAGGCGCAACACCCCGCCTTCCAGGGTGTCGACGATATCCTGCGCGGTGTCGTAGCGGAACTGTTCACCGATGGTGAGGTAGAGCATGCCGTCGTCGGCGAACAGCATGCCGCCGCCGCGGTGCGAATCGTTGTAGAGGCGGATATTGAGCATCGGCTCTTCGCTGGCGGCATCGCCGCGCCACACCTGGGCGCTGGCATCCCATACCGCTTCGAAGCGCGACAGGCGCAGCCAGGTGTTGAAAAAGCCGATGGTGGAGCCGGTGGGATAGCCGGGATTGCAGGCGCCGAAGTCGATATCGCTGGCGCTGGCGTCGGTGGGGCAATAACTGGAGTAGTAAGCGTAAAAGGTGCGCTCGTAGGGCGAGCCGGGGGTGCCAAACTGGGGGTGAAACACCATGCCCAGAAAGCCGCCGTCCCACACCACCGCGACGCGATCGCTCAGATCCATAAAGGGCTCGGTGGTGCTGGCCTGGGCCTGATTTGCAAACGACACGATGGCGCCGCCGCGCGAACCGACGTAGAGCCGGTCATCCGCCGGGTTGGGAATAATCACCAGGGTGTTGGGCAAATTGAGATTGGGAAAGGCGTCCACCACATCCCATTCTTCCAGCCCCGGCGTCGCCGGCGCGCGGGTCGGCAGGTTGCCGTTGAGAAATGGCCCCACCGGCGCCGGCGCGTCGAGGCCGGGAAGTTGGGCGAGCACTGATGTGACCGGACAAAAAACGAATACCATAACAAGAAAGACTTTTGCCGCTCTCAGGCGACTAAAAGTGGAGTACAACATAACGCTTCCCTCTGCTGATTGGATGGTGCAATAAACCCTGTAAACCAAACGCGACCGCGCTCGGATCACCGCTGTTTTAGTTGCCGCTTTGATGCTGGTTGTTGTTGGCGCTCATTTCCCTTGGGAATCTCCTAAGTAACGTGTCGAGGCCGTTTTGACATCGGTGCTTCACCGCTTAGATTGTTATTGTCCAAGGGATCATGCAGGTAGCGAGCCATGTTGATTCATTTGGTGGGCAATTAAGCAAAGTGATTTATTTTGCGTCAGAAAAATCTCTGTCGCGCCGCTTTTGGCGCGTATTTCTTTTTACAAAAAAGACGAAATACCTATCAGATGTAAAAAACTTCAACACGGTCGCCGAGGGAATAAAAATTTCAACAAATTTTTCTCCCCGCATTGTTGGCGCAGTGAAAATTTGCCTCTCCTGGCGTTTAAAACTTTTGGTCTATGTGAAAGGGTTCGAACAGATGCTAGGATGCGCGCGATTCGCGAAAGTGTTGACGGAAACCTCGCTGAGTGGGAATTCTCTAACTAATTTACCAATCCACGCGCCAGATTGTTGGCCCGACGGATACCGCGCCACCTGGCTCGGTATCAGCGCTATACCGAATGCTATATGGCCGCCGCGCGAACATTGCGGTAGCGTAGCGCTGTCAGTCGCCAGAGTGGAATCTTTACTTTATGTTTGACGCCAATATTACCAATTCGCTGACTGCTAACTTCAGCAACGATGGCACGTTTGACTTTGCTTCCAAGGAACTGCAGCCTGCGGCGACAAATTTTCAGAATATTTTGGCCCGGGGGGATACTGGCGGCGAGATCACGCCCGGCCGCCATTCCGCGAAGATGAGTTTGGCGCCTGACGTTGCGCCACGGGGGGTTGCAGACAAGCCTTTGCTTTCGCAATCCCTACTTCCGGGTAACAATATTCTAAAGCCAATCCCAACCTCACCTGCAATCGAAGCTGCAACCCCAGCCTTCCCTCCAATCGAACCTGAAACCAGGCCTGCGCTCACGCAAGGTGATGTCGATCAGTTGTACCGCAAAATACATAGGGATCTTTACCTCCAGAGTCAGCATGCAAAAGGAACGGAAAAACCCATGGCGATTATGGTTGGAGAGGACCATGGACACCTCGACCCTCTCACCTTGGATGAGGATGGCAACTTAAATCCAGCGAGAGCCCATATGGCGCCTGTCTACGAACAAGCTAAAGAAAAAGCGAAGCAGGAGGGGCGAGAAAGCATGCTGATACAACTGCTGGTGTTCGCCGCCGCCAAAAACCTGGACCCGAGTGTCGAGACAGTCATTTTTGAAGGAACGCAAGAAGAACTGAATACAATCGGAAACTACACGGTAGAGCAAGACAGATTTCATTTTTCATCGCTGATTCACGGTGCGCGGGACCTGGGAATGACACGTCAAGCCTCAGGAGGCCATCACGCTTGGCGGTACGATCGGCGCGAAGAGGCGATGCTGGCAACGGCCAGGAAGCAGGATGATGCGTTCGTGTTTTCGCTCGGCATTACCCATCTAGATGCGCTGTCGTTGGATATGAACATACGAGATGAATTCTGGGTTGTTCCGATAAACGCCGCCAATATAAGCGAGCAGGATCGCCACGAGGATGACATTGACATAGAGGAACACACATGGTTCACAAATGGGTTCGCAGATACAGAGTTAAGCAAGGTGCCACCACAGTATAAACTGCCCATCGGCCGCTATGGGGATGAGAAAGTTCCGCAGGTTCTGCAATACACACTGCCCGGCCATATCGATGGGCTCGATAAAGTTCAATTGCGCGAAATGGCGGAAAAGGCCGTCGAGACCAGTGGACACCGCTCCAATTTCAAGATTGATCAACCTTTCAACTGGCGGATTTGTCCGTTTTCTTGTGACTTTGATGAATTTGATCTATCCCCCGTTCCTTGAGCCGACTAAAAGTCCTCCCGCCGCCACCAACAAAAGGGGGATCGCACCTAGCACGCCTTCAACGAGTCACCAATCTCTCAGGCCGCAAAAATATTAGACCAAAGGTAATATTGCTAAAGCCCAGCCGTTGTGTGACGCTTAGCGAGCCCTGACGCGAATAACAACAGCGAGGTGTACTCTTATGGGGGGAGTCACTAACACGCAAATGCCCTTTAAGCCCGCCGATTCCGGCGCCGCGCTCTCCGCGGGCGTGGAGGCGCCGCGCTTCCACAGTGAGTGGGAACCGGCATTGGAATGGCGCCAGCAACTGGATCTGCAAACCGCGATTTTCGCGCAAGATTCCCTGCCTCAGCCCGATCCGAACCACGTGGATATCCTCGACCGAGAGCATGTGTTGCAGGATTTGGGGCTGGAGGGGAATCATCTGTTTGCGCCGGCGCCGCCAGCGCCACCACCGCCCGCGGTCGTGGATCTGCCCGTGGCCCCGGTGTCCCTCGATATCAATATTGAATTCCTCAGCGACCAAAGCCTTAAAGGCGAACTCGACGGACTGCTGGGTCAATCGACTGATCAGGCGATTACCGATCTCAACAAGCTGCCCTACTACCTCGATAACGCGCGCGCGCCGCAATGGCAACAGGACCTGAATGACCGCCTGACCCAATATCGCGAGCGGGGCGCCACCACTGTCACGGACTGGACGCAGCTGCTTGTTCCCGCCGCGCGAGAAATCGTCGATCGGCACGAGCAGGAGACCATGAGCGCCATCGCCTGGAATCAGTACCGGTCGACGTGGGCCACCTTTGCGTCCGCGGACGGCTACCTGTGGGGGGACGCCAAAGCCCTGATCGACAACGGCAAACAGCGCACGGCGAAGAACCTCTTGCTGGCGCTGGCGCAAGCGATCGCTGATTTCGAGTTGCAGCCGCTGCGCGGCGAAGACCTCAAACTGCGGCGCAACAACCTGCTGGACCTGATGGATGAGACGGACAAAGCCGTGGAGGCCTACTTTTTCGAGCAGAGCGCCAACCATTCCGCCCACTGGCGGGCCGGGCTGGCGGCGGTGCAGGTGGTGGGCGAAACCGGGGCCCTCGTGATCGGCGCCCGCGAGAGTCGCGCCGGATCTGTCGCGTATAAGGAAGGCTTCGAATATCTGGTGCATCTCAGCGCGCAGGCCCACGACCTCGTGCACGGCACCGAGATGGCCACCGAGGTGTTCGACGGCAGCCAATCCGGCCTGGTCTCGCTCTCTCATACCACCTTCGGCCAGGGCCCGGACGACCGCGCGACCAGCTTCAACAATTTCCTCTGGGCCACCGGCCTCAACCTCGCCTCGGCGGCGGCGAATGTGCGCTTTGGCAAAACCACCACCTGGGCGACGGAGGGCATCGATAATTATCTAAGCGCCAAGGTGGCGCGGATGCCGGCGGGCCGATGGAGCAATTTTGTGCGCCAACACCCGCAACTGGTCGACGCCGCGAGCCAAATGGGAGGCACGACGCTGAGCAAGTTCGAGCGCGGTCTCTACCAGCTTGGCCTGAACGCCCTACAGGTGTTCAGAGTGCCGGATATAAGCGCCGAGGAGCGCGGTGAGCTGGTGTTCACGGTGGCCAACGAGGGCCTGCAGGCCGCGGCGCTGGAGGCCTTCAGTTCGGGCATGGGCCAGGCCTTGGGCATGCCTTTTCAACTGCCGACCTACGCCAATGCCGGGGTGCAAATAGTGTTGAATACCGGCGAGGAACTCGTCGAGAGCGCCCTTTACAACGCCCTCAACGGGCGCGAGTTGTTGAACCCCGAGAACGTCGGCGCGGCCTTCGGCACCGGCTTGCTCGAGTGGCCCACCAATTATCTGTTTTACGCCGTCACCTCGCCGGAGGTGGCCGCCCGTCTTGGCCTGGAGTACTCGCTGCGGACGGGATCGCGCCGCCCACCCACGGCCGCTGGCGGCAACCATGGCCGCGAGGGCGGATCGAAGCCGCCGCAACCGCAGCCACAGCCGGGCTTGGGCGGCCAGTCCGGATTGCCGGGCACCGCCGACGCAAACACGGGCCTGGGGATCGACGCGGCCCCGATAAAGGTAAAAGTGGATAAAGATCAAACGCTGGTTGACGCCATGGCGACTGCGCTCAAGGAGCGCAGGAAGTGGGTGGAGACATACTGGCAGTCGCGTAATCGGGATAGCTCTGCGAGATCGCACCAAAAGCGGCAAGATATATTGATCACCTGGGAATCCATCGGACGCAGGCAGGAAGCGATCTTTTGGGGCGACATTCCGCGCGAAGTCTTGATTGGACCGGATAAAGACTTTGCCGCCAACCTGATCACGTTTGCGCTGCAACGCGACGAAAATATCTACATTACGGCGGATATTCCGGGTATCGGCAAGGGGCGCGTCAGGGCCGCGGAACTGCTGGCCAAGCCCGGCACGGAGGCCGCGGACTTACCTTGCGCACCCTTCTTCGGGCATATCGCGCCCTATGTGAAGCAGCACTTTCGCAATCACATTGCGCACGAGCTAAGCGAATTCGGCTTGAGCTATGAGGACGCCACGGGGGCTGCGGGAGCGCTGTACAGGAGAGTCAACAATCAAACTGTTTATAAAGCTACCGAAGCCATCAAGGCCGCGGCGATAGCATTGAATGCACACCGTCCGGCTTCAGAGGGCCAGGCCACCCGCCAGGAAATTTTCACAGAGGTGGCAAAACAACGAGCGGAGCAAGAAAAACGAAGAGCCGAGCAACAAAAACAAAGGGCGGAGGAAAACGACAACAACCTGCCTCGCCTTCGCGGCGGCTTGTAGATAACCGCCACGCGCATGGCATCAGCTCACCTGCGCTTTTGCCGGTTCGGAGGTCACGCCCACGGGCCACTGCCGCCGATATAATCGACGTTCAATGCATCCCGGCGTGATAATGCAGATTAGCGCTGCAAATCCGCTGCAGAGTATGCAATACCTCGGCGCCGGATAACTCGGCGTTGCCGGCCACCGCCATATCGCCGCTGGCAATCACCAGATCATCCAGCGAGATAATGCCGCACAACTTTCCCTGCGCGTCCACCACCGGCAGCCGGCGGACTTTTTTTCCCTTCATGATGGCGAGCGCTCGATGCACATCATCGCGCGCACCGCAAGTAAAGACTTCGCGATCGTTGGTGATGTCGCGCGTGCGCATCTCCCACAGCGGCTTATGATTGAGCGCCGCCCCCATGGCGATATCGCGGTCGGTAACCATTCCCACCGGCCGACCGGCCTCGTCGACCACCGGGATTGCCCCGCAGTCGCCGTCCCACATCGTCTTGGCCACGGTTTCCAGGTCGGTTTGTGGAGAACAGGTGCTAACCTGTTTCTCCATCACTTCAGCAACGTTCATAGTGCGCCCTCCGCTCAGGCTTGATCGTTTCGATACATAGTTTCAGCCGGCCCATGGTAGGCGCTCCGCGCTCGCGCTATGTTGACGGTTGTCAATCAAAGACCAGTTCCCATCCAGGCATCGCGCAAGCGCGCGGCGATTATTGTGCGCGCGGCGCCATCTTGGTCCATACTCTGTATTGATGGCGCGGTTATCGGCAAAGCGGGCAAGCTCGTCACCCGGCCAACGCCGTCGGCATAAGGAAGGGCCCTGTTCGCCGAGACAATGTGCGCGAGCCAGGGCGAGATAAGAACATTTGCAGTGGGAAAATAGCCTTATGGTAAAAACAATGATGGCGTTGCCAATAATTCTGTGCCTCACCAGCGCTTGCACCGCCCCCCAAGCGACCGCAACATCACTCTACCATTATTTCCAGCAACCCACCGACATCGAACAGTACGGGCAAGCGCTGCGGGACGCCATCGCCAAAGGCGAACAGGACAATAATTTACCGCCGGGAATCTACGCCGAATACGGGTATGTTTTGACGCTGCAAGGCCGTCCCGCGCAAGCGATCAGTTATTTTATCGCGGAAAAACAGGCGCGCCCGGAATCCGCCGCGTTCATGGATCTGATGATCAAGAACACCGGCCACTATATTTCCGCCGCGCGCTATTAATCCGCGTTATCGCACCTGCTCAATTTGCACCCTGGCCGCCTCGGACAGCCCCGTCGCCTGGCCGTCAGCCAACAGACTGTTCAACCCGCCGTCAAATCTCCCGAACGAGGCGGCGCTGGTGTCGTCGGTCGCGGCCGCGGCTCTCCAGCCCGCGATAAAATCGCCCAGCAGATTGCGACTGGCCAGACTGTTGAGAAAGCTCACCCCTTGGCGCTGTTCGGCAACATTGGTGTCG
>JAAUXX010006150.1_pt1 | contig 12065 bp, 11 predicted proteins | sample 7278111 | NCBI WGS metagenome assembly JAAUXX01 (sample SAMN14350116, study PRJNA611818) | marine sediment metagenome | isolation source: surface marine sediment (1.8m) | place: French Polynesia: Moorea | collected 2018-08
GCACTTGAGTTAGCAAGAGATTTATAGGAGGTTAGCATGGCGAAAACTCAAACCCAGCTTTGGGATGCAGCAAATCATTTAGAAACGAAAGAAGATATAGCAGCATATCTCGAAGCAGCTCTTGAAGATGGAGATCCAGCCTTAATTACTGCTGCTCTTGGAGATATTGCTCGTTCTAAGGGAATGACTCAGATCTCCCGTGATACTGGTCTTGGGCGTGAAAGTCTATACAAGGCACTATCTATTAAAGGTAATCCAGAATTTGCAACTATTTTAAAAGTTATTCACGCTTTGGGTTTACGGCTACAGGTGATAGCAAATGAAAACGAAAGCTTTGTATGACGATACGATACAAAAGCTGCTCGTCTTTTTAGTTATGTCGGTATATTTATTCCTAGAAATCACCTTAATAGTTATCAATTCGTAATGAAATTTGTCTACTGGTTAATCAGTTGGCGGCTTGAAAGATAGTTAAATAGATAGGTAAAAACCTATATCCCACGATCTATGAGATGGATATCAATCAAGTTTCCATGAGACCTGTCCGAAAATAAGCAACACTAGATCAGCCAATGGAAGGTAATCAAAAATATCAAGAAGAGCCTTCATCTTGAACTATGAGCAGTGAACAGGGAGCATAATGAACGATGTAATTACTGACGCTTCCCAGGAATATTTCTGCTAACCCTCTGCGTCCACGTCGTCCCACGACAATTAAATCCGCTTCCCAATTCTTGGCAAGTTCCAAAATCATATGTTCGGGTTTATCAACCTGGCAAGTCGATTCTGTAGTAATGCCTTGCTCTTGCGCTTTGTTGACATATTCAGCTAGCCATTGATTAGCTTTTGCTAGGCTTTGTTGATATCGTTCCTTAAAATCTTCAGTAGTTTCGCTATGGTAGGAAGTAGGTTGAACCCAAAAAGGACTGTCGGAGGTCAGACAGTAGCATAGCATTAGAGACGCGTTGTTCTGCTTGGCGGTTGCCATCCCACGCCGAAATACTGCTTGACTTATAGGCGAGGAATCTAGAGCAACTAAGATCTTTTGATATTCCATAGTTCATTTTTTGTATACTTCTCCAGTGAATATCATCTCAGCTCTGAAGTATGAAAGATGTATTGAGATATAAAATTTTATATTTAAAATCGCTTCTCGATTAGAAACTAACAGCGGGCATTGCTCAACCTTTAATCCCAGGTAATTTATTGTGCACAGTTTCTTAGCAGAGAATCAATATTTCACCAAAATGCTATATTCAACTTGAAAAGTGATAGGGTAAATTACGTAGAGTCCTAAAATAAGAATTTGCTACAGTCTAGTATCAAAGATCAAACCCCACGAGTCAGTGTTATTATTCCTACTTACAATAGTGCTCAATATCTTGCGGTCGCGATTGAAAGTGTCCTGAATCAAACCTATACTAATTACGAAATCATTGTGATTGATGATGGCTCCACTGACAATACTGTTGAAATATTAGAAAAATATCAGGACAAAATACATTATATTTATCAAGAAAATCAAGGTGTTTCCGCAGCAAGAAATCAAGGGATATCCTTATCCAAGGGGGAATTAATTGCCTTTTTAGATGCTGATGATATCTTCATGGCTCATAAGCTAGAAAAACAGGTGGAAGTTTTTGATCGCCAACCAGATCTCGGAATTGTTAATAGCGGTTTTCGCCTCATTAGAGAGAATGGGGAATTTATTACAGATATCAAACGATGGGAAACGATTCCTGAATTGACAATAGAAACTTGGATCTTGCATCAACCAGTTTTGCCTTCGGCAATGATGTTTCGTAAACAATGGCTAGAAAAAGTCGAGGGTTTTGATACTCGTTGGTTTTCTAGTGAAGATGTCGATCTAGTTTTTCGGATGATCGCTCAAGGTTGTCGAGGAGTATGGCTTCCTCAAGTTACAATCTATTATCGTAGACACGATCGCAGTGCCACTTGGAAAAATTCCCTTAAACAAGCTAGAAATTCTGAAGCAATGGAAGAAAATTTCTTTGCTCGTCAAGATTTGCCAGCATCAATATCTAGTTTAAAAAATCAATTTCGCTTCAATAATTTTACTTGGTTAGCATGGCTTTGCTATCAGGGTGGGTTCACCACAGAAATGGCAGAATATTTACAAAAATCGCAATTATATGCTTCGTTCTCTTGGTCAGAAATTGTGGCGCGATGGATTAAATGCTTTAAAAATTGTACTGAGTTATACGGCTATACTTTTGACGCTTATGCTTTTAGTCAATTACCAGAATGGCAAGCAACTGTTTCTCGTTTACAAATTGCCCCTTTATTTAATAAATATTATCAAAAAATTGCTAGTTATCAACAACTATTGTCGGAAAATATACCTAGAGATCGAAGATCGTTATATGCTAGAACTTATTATCATTTAGGGCATAATATTTTACAACAAAGAGATATTGAACAAGCAATTATTTTACTGCGTCAAGCTGTTGAATTAGAACCAAATAACGCTTGTTACAACAATGAGTTAGGTAAAGCTTTTGAAGATAAATATGACTTAGAAGATGCGATCGCCTTGTATCAAAAAGCCTTGCGTATCGAAACCGATAATCAGAAATTTAGACAAAATTTAGACCGAGTTTTAAAATCACAAAAAAGATGGCAAGAATTGACAGAATATTGCCAAAAAATTAGTCAACAAATATTGTCAGTAGAAAAATCCCTCAAACTATTAATGATTTTTCCCTATCCTCCCTATCCTTCGGCAAAAGGAGGTGCGGCAATCCGCATGTTTGAACAAATCAAATATTTTGGCAAAAATCATCATTTAACGGTCGTATCTTTAATTTTTGAGGAATCAGATTATGCATTAGAAGCAGAACTTCAGCCTTATTGCGATCGCGCTTTGATGGTGCAATTAGGCAATCCCATGAGTCCCAATGTAGGAAATAAACAACAGCAAGTTTATAACTTAAAAACTTGGAATATGTGGAAAACCTTACAGCAATTGAGTCAAATTGACTTTGATATTGTATTTTTTGATTTTATTGTCACCAGTTCCTATTATCCTTTATTTAGCGATCGTGTTACTATTTTGCATGAACATAACATCGAATCTAAATTATTAAAAAATTGTCAGCAAACTCACGATCGACAGCTGATAGCAGATTTAGCTACAGAAGTTGCGGCAATGAAACCTTTTGTGAATGCAGAATATGAATATAAAAAATTAGAAGCTTTTGAAAATACAATGTGGCCAGAATTTCCCTTGCGAACTGTAGTGAGCGAAGCAGACAAACAAGAACTAGATCGACGTTGTAGCAAAGGAGAAACTCTCGTGATAAAAAATGGAATTGACACTCATAATATCAATCCTGTTAACAACCAAGAATCTCAAAAAATATTGTATATGGGAACCATGAGTTACTATCCCAATATTGATGCAGTTTTATATTTTGTAGAACAAATATTACCTTTAATTCCCCAAGAAGATGATAGAATTTCTTTCTGCATCGCAGGACGAGAACCACCCAATCTTATTAAAGAATTAGCCACATCCCACCCCCATGTGGAAATTATTCCCGATCCTGAGGATATGAGGCTAGTTGCTCAAGAATGTATCATGAGCGTTGTGCCTTTGCGTCTCGGTAGTGGTACAAGGATTAAAATTCTCCATGCCATGGCAATGGGTTTACCAGTAGTTTCTACTAGTCTAGGTTGTGAAGGTTTGGAAATGATTGACGGCATACATTTATTAGTGCGAGATCAACCCCAAGATTTTGCAGCAGCAGTCATGCAAATTTATCAAGCTCAAGAACTATGGATGAAGTTAAGAGAAAATGGACGACAATTAGTAGAAAAACAATATGATTGGCATAATATATTTTCCCAATATGAGAAAGATATTTTAGCCAGACTTTCAAACTTAATATAATTTTTTAATGAGTTTGTCATAGTTTATAAATCAATAATCGACGATGAAACTTCTATTTACTCACCCTAAATCTGTAGAGATTGATGATTGGGATAGAGATAAAATTAAACGTATACTTCATTCATTATCCTTAAGTAAGAGTCCTCGAAAATCTGAGATATGTCCAGTGAATAATATAGAAGAGGCAGATCTAGTAATAATGTTAGAGTCTTGTCTCGAAAAGCCTCAAGACTATGAAACACTACTATTAAATGAAGATATTGTTCGACTAAAACCATCTTGCGTTTATACTATTAATTATGAAGATTCTCCCCTCGGTATATTACCTGGTATTTATTCAGGTTTGACGTCAAATAATTTTAACCAGGATTGCCATTTATCATGGCCTCAAATAGAGTTACCAAATGATTATATAGGTTATTATTTAAATAATTCTCTAAGTACTAGAAACATAAATATAATAGTATCCGATCAAAAATTTTTGTTCTCTTTTCGTGGAGCTTGTTCCGATCCACTGAGAAGATATATTTTCTCTGCTTATTCTAATAAATCTCAAGTTTATAAAGTGGTTGAAGTAGATAAATGGTACAATCATAGCAAGCAAGAAAAACTTGACTATATTCAAGATATTTTAAATAGTAAATTTATTTTGTGCCCTCGCGGTTTTGGTATATATACACACAGAATTATGGAGACAATTGCTCTGAGTAGAGTTCCTGTTATCATTGCAAATGAATGGATTCCATTTAGTATTCCAGAAAAAGATTACTATATCAGAGTAGATGAAAGTGATATACCTAATCTTGAAAATATTATCCAAGAATATGAGCCACGTTATGAAAGTATGGTTTTATCTGTTAAAGAAATATATAAAAAATATTTTTCCTATCGAGAAAAATACCTGGTTGTAATTTCAAAAATTATAGATCTTCATCGGAAACGCCAAAGGAGCAACTAGAAAGTATATTTTGAGATTTCTGTAATGATTAAGGAGATTTATAAAGATATAAAAATTGTTATTAGTGAAGCTTGAAAATGAAAAAAAATTTAACAAATAAATCTGATATAATGGCTCGACTTGAACATGCTGATACTGCTCAAATTTATCTTCAACAAGCAGAATTGTTCAAAAAAAAAGGTGAATGGGAGCAAGCTATTAATGCTTGTCAAGAAGCTTTAAATGTTAATCCGCAGATGGCGGAAGCCTATAAGATTTGGGGTGACAGTCTGCAACAAATGGCAAAGCTAGAAGAAGCCATCGGTTATTATGCTAAGGCTCTAATGATTAACCCTAATTTAGTTGAAGCTTATGTTAATTTGGGAGGAATATTTTTTAAGCAACAAGAATGGGAATTAGCTCTTAGTTATTATCAAAAAGCGATCGCAATTAACCCTGAATTAGCTATTGCTTATCGTAACCTATCTCGGGTCTATAAACTACTAGGCAACGAACAACTAATGATAGAACATTGGGATTTAGCATTACAGTTAGATCCCGCCAGCGCCACAGCAATAGAACATTGTAAGTTGGGTAAAATATTTTTACAACAGCAGAAAACTTCTGAGGCAATTGGTTGTTATCAAAGAGCAATTACTTTACAACCAAATTTACTAGAACCCTATCTTGCTTTAGTAGATTTATTAGCTAACTTGTCAAAATGGGATGAAACCGTACATTATTGCCAAAAAATCATTGAGTTACAATCTGATAATTGGCAAGCTTATTACTATTTAGGTAATGTTGCTCTTCAACAAGAGAAATGGCAAGAAGCGATCTCTTTATATCAAAAAACCATAAGATTAAATCCCGATTATGGGTTATCTTATGTCAATTTAGCTCAAGCATTTTTAGCTCTTCAACAATGGCAAGAAACCATAAAATTTGCTCGCCAAGCAATTGCGCTTGAACCCAATGCAGAGAAAGCTTATTTTTATTTGGGAATGGCTTTGTTTGAACAACAACAGTTTCACGACGCGATCGCAGCTTATTCTCAAGTATTAAAACTCAATCCTAATTTCTCAGAAACTTATTATCATTTGGGTAAAGCATTAATTACTATAGAAAAATTTGCTGAAGCAGAACTATGTTATCAGCAATTAGCAAAAATTAAACCAGAAAAAGATATTCTTTATCATCATATAGGAGAAAGTTTTCTGGTAAAAAGAAAATGGTTAGAAGCCGCTAAATATTTTGAGCTTAGTATTAGGTATAACTCGACTGACTTTTGGTCACATCATCATTTAGGAATGGCTTTATGCGAACTTCAGCAATGGGAATGGGCGACTCAAATTTTACAAAAAGCAATTCTTCTCAATCCAGATTTTTCTTGGTCATATTACCATTTAGCTACTGCTTTAGAAGCACAAAATTATTTAACAGAAGCAATTAAAAATTATCGTATTTTTTTGAATTTAGAACCTAATATTTATGGCTATGAAAGATTAGGCAATATTTTAATTCAACAAGCTAAATATAAACAAAACGAAAGTAAAGTAATCTTAGAAGAAGCATGGAAATGCTATCGCCGAGGAATTGAACTTAATCCAGATTATTTATCACTATACTATCAGGCTCTTGAGCTACAACCTGACAATTCAGAATTGTTTTTTTTACTAGCAGATGCTCATACTATACGAGAAGAATGGGAAGTAGCAGCTATTTTCTATCAAATGGGATTCCAAAATTATAAATAGAGATTGAGCTAAATGTCTCCCATACTATTATTTGCAAATCTGTAAACAATTTTGCCTTGGTACTTAGTCCATAAAGTTTTACCAGATCTTGATTGATAGAGATCCCAAATCTTAATCTGTTGGTAGTTGTTAATTGAGATGTCCAGTTTTAACGTAGATTAAACAGCCTTCTTTACTAAAAGGAGTATGAACACTACCATGAGGATTACGAATCCAAGTCCCTTGAGGATAGGTTCCAAATTCATCCTCAAATACACCTTCAATCACATAAATCTCTTCTCCTCCCCAATGGCTATGGCGTTGAAAAACAGTTCCTGGCTCCCATTTCACCAGGGCAACATTCTCCGTGGCATAGGTATGTAAAGGCATGACCTGTAATCCTTCAATTAAACCAGGCTGCCAACCCACCCCTAACCCCTCCTCGGAGTAGAACCAGAGAGAACCCAATGAGATCACGACTCGTTTCTGGTCTTCAGGTGACATTTGCCATAATTTGACCAGAATCGTGGCACCATCTTTACTAAAAGGAGTATGGCTTGAACCGACTGGATTGCGAACATAAGTTCCTGTCGGATAATCTCCCTTCTCATCAGAGAACACACCATCTAGGACCAAAAACTCTTCCCCTCCACCATGAGTATGAGCAGAAAAATAACTCCCAGGTGCATAACGAACAATAGTAGTGGCTCTAGCTACCTCATCGCCGTCCCTTTCCAACATTCTTCGCTGAACACCAGCCATCGGAGAATCAACCCAGGGGATTTCATTGCTATTAATTACAACTCTTTGATTGAGATCGGCGTTTAGTAACATGGTTTTATTCCTTTGATTCTTAAATTAACTGAATTGATTAAATTAAAAGTGTCTATCTATTAGAAGGTAGAGAAGGGAGTAAAAAAATACTCCTTCCCCATACCTCTCTATTTGATTAGTCTAGTTATATTCATTTCGTCCAGCCATCACACCACCATCGACATCCCAGATAGCGCCAGTAACCCAACTCGCTTCCTCAGAAAGGAGGAAAGTAACTGCTTCGGCAACATCTTGAGGCGTTCCTACTCGACCAAGAGGATGAAAATTATTGAATCCTTCTAAGGTAGAATGAACCTGTTCTTTAGGAATAAAACCTTGATAAATTGGCGTTTCTACCACCGCAGGAGATACCGCATTGACTCGAATCTTATGGGGTGCTAGTTCCATTGCCAGATGTTGAGTCAGAGAATGTAAACCAGCTTTCGCCATCGAATAAGCTGAAGAAGGAGTTGCTGCCACAGCTTGTTTAGCCCACATCGAACCAATATTCACTATGGCGCTAGCTAACCCATGATTAATCATATTTCTGGCGATCGCCTGAGTAACAAAGAAAGTTCCTTTATTGATATCTAGATACAAGTCATAATCACTTTCTTCATAGTCAACAAAAGATTTGGGCAGAAAAACACCCGCTGCGTTAACCAATAAAGTAGCGTCACTATGATTGGCATTAATTCGCTCGATGAGGGCATTTCTTTGCTGGGGATCTGCGATATTTGCTAACTCGCCTACTACTGTTCCATATTGGCTCAGTTCCCTGACCGCATCATCGAGCTTGGGCTGACGAGAGCCGACTAATACCGCCGTACCACCAGCAGTTAAAACTGATTGGGCAACAGCTTTACCAATGCCACTTGTGCCACCAACAACGATGATTTTTTGTCCGACAAATGTTTGAGTCATGATAATCTCCAAAAATTAATTAAAAAGTGCTTCTATCTACTAGAAGGTAGTTAAAGGAGTAAAAAAAATTAAGCTTTAACTAACTGAATTAATTGTTCAACTACCACTCGAAGATGAGTTACATCACCATGAACTCGGGCAATTAACAGCTCCCCTTCCAAAAGAGAAAAAATTAATTTAGCCATAGCTGTGGTTTCGCCAGAGAAGCTGAACACCTCTTCGTCCTTGCCTTGATTTAAAAGCTTGGTCAGACGGATTTCATTTTCTCGGTAGAAATAAGTAATCTGTTCTGCCAAGGGAGTGTTTAGGGTTTTGACTTCAGCTCCTAACATGCCACAGAGACAGGCTTTGTCCTGTTCTCCACTACTGAGAGTAGCTTCAAATAGCTCACAGTAGCGACGTAACTTAATTTCGGCAGACTCAGAGGATTCTAAAATAGCATCCACTAACTTCAAGAAAAAAGGAGTATAGCGCTCTAGCAGGGAAACCAATAAATCTTCCTTAGAGGGAAAATAGTAATGGATGCTTGCTTTACGGATACCAACGGCGGTGCTGATATCAGCGTAGCTCATGGCATTAACTCCTAACTTTTGAATTAGTTCCTGAGCCGTATCGAGAATTTTGAGTCGTGTGTCAGTTGTTTTCATGTTCCTAATTTACCTACTAGTAGGTAAATTGTCAAGTGTAAAAATAAATTTAATCGAAAACTTATGTAACTTAGCTAGGTAAAATCTCTCTAGTTCCCTTCAAGGGCTGAACTGTAGAGAGAAATTGCTCAATATCTAGCGATCCAATTGCAGATGCGCTCATCTTACAATAGAGGTATCTCAGAATTATACCCAAGTTGGATATGGAAATTTTAATCGCATCGTTGGCTACTCTAATTACCCTCTTCAGCCTAGCGGGAATCAGAATTGATCGCGAATATAAACGGGGTGTTATCTTTCGTCTGGGTCGCTTCAAAACCATCAAAGGACCAGGATTGTATTGGATCATACCTTTTATTGAACAAAAAGCATTAGTTGATATTCGCACCAAAACTGTTGATATTATTCCCCAAGAAGCAGTTACAGCTGACAGTGTCACGATTAAAGTCAATGCTGTTTTGTTCTATCGTATCCTCAATCCCGATAAAGCAATTAACAGAGTTGAAGATTATCAAATGGCTGTTTATCAGGCTTCGATGACTACTTTACGGAATGTTGTAGGACAAAATATCCTCGATGATATCTTGCAAAAACGGGACAAAATCAACTTCAAAGTCCAAGAAATTGTTGATGAACTTACTGAACCTTGGGGGATTGAGATCGAAAGAGTAGAAATCAAAGATGTGGAAATTCCCCTAGCTATGCAAAGGGCAATGGCAAAAGAGGCAGAAGCTTTACGGGAAAAACGGGCTCGATTAATCAAAGCCTCGGCGGAACAGGAAGCTTCGATGAAGTTAGCAGAAGCCTCGCAAAAAATTATAGATAACCCAGCAGCCCTAGAATTACGACGACTACAAATGTTGACGGAAATTGGTGCAGAAAACAACACTACTACTTTAGTAATGATGCCATCAGATTTAATTACTCTATCCAAACAATGGAGTGAAGCGATGCAAAGGACGAACGATGAGCGATCAAAGACCGAGCCGCCTTCAGGAGCAAGCGACGGTAACTAGTGGGAGAATCAGACCTAGCTTTTACGGATTGATTATTGGTAATTAGCGATCGCTGATCGAAAAGGAGAATATTTGGGGAACTATAAAGACTGTACTGTAACCCCCAATTAATTCTTAACTAGTAAATGTATTCTACTGCTAATTTACCAACTGAACCAACTTACAACGATCACATGCCAGTGGTACAGACTTGGAATCTTCGCAAAGTCTACCGTACTGGTTTCTGGATGAACAAAAAAATTGAATCTCTCAAAAATTGTTCCCTGACAATTTATCAAGGAGAAACTTTCGGTTTACTCGGTCCCAATGGCGCTGGCAAAACAACTTTATTAAAAATTTTACTCGGTATTACCAACCCTACTTCGGGCAAAGGAACATTACTCGGTAAACCGATTGGCGATCGCCAAGTGAAACAGAAAATTGGCTATCTTCCCGAAAATGCTTATTTTTATGAATATTTAACGGCTTGGGAATTTTTACAATTTACCGCAGGATTATTTCAGATTCCGCCATCGAAACAAAGTAAGCGCATTGTCGAGTTATTAAATTTAGTGGGATTAGCTCAATCTACGGCCCAGAAAAAGAAACTCAAACAATATTCTAAGGGTATGCTACAACGAGTTGGCATGGCTCAAGCTTTAATAAATGACCCCGAAGTTGTCTTTCTAGATGAACCGATGTCGGGATTAGATCCGATGGGAAGATATCGCATACGGGAGATTGTGATGTCTTTAAAGCAACAGGGTAAAACGATTTTTTTTAACTCCCATATTTTAGCAGATGTCGAGCAAATTTGCGATCGCGTTGCGATCCTAGCTTTAGGAGAGTTGATTTGTCAGGGTGCTCTTGGTGAACTATTAGGCACTAGCAATAGTTATCATGTCACGGTTCAAGGTGGAGAGTCTGAAGAGTTAACCCCGTGGATTACTAATTTAACTTGGGAACATAATCGTTGGCATGGTCAACTAACAAGAGAACCAGCAGAATTTATCTCTCACTTAAAAAATATTAATGCCTCTTTAGTTCATCTGAATTTAGATCGACTTTCTCTCGAAACATTTTTTATGCAACAACTCCGAGAAAGGGGAATTGATTTTAGTCGCTAAACAAGTCAGTTATCGGACATCTAGGGGCTAAAGCCTGTGGTTTGCCAGTCAACTCTTTATATTTTGGCTTGATCTGTGCTACTACCCTAAATATTGTAGCCAGTATGCAAACAGTAGGAGTTTTACTGGTCATGTCTTTGTTAGTTGGCCCTGCAATTACTGCTTATTTATGGGTAAAATCCCTGAACCAAATGATGGGTTTAGGGTCAATCTTAGGCATAGTTTCTAGTATTGGGGGAATGTATATTAGTTATTATTTTGATTTACCTTCTGGAGTAGCTATTGTGATGCTCATTTTTAGTTTTTTTAGTTTATCTTTTCTCTTTAGTCCCACCCAGGGAATAATTAATACTCCCACAAATCGCCAGAGATTAATTACTCTTCTAAAATTTAAAAAAAAGATAAGTAGCTATACAAAAAAATTATCTAGCTTTTTAGGATCTGAGACAATTTAAAGATACCTTGTTCTATTTGAGTTTCTGTTAGTTGAGCATAACCAAAGATAAACTCTCCTTGGTCTTGGGGTTGCAAATAATATTCTCTAGCGCTAATCAACCCAACGCCAACTGCTGCTGCTTTTTGAAGCACAAGGCGATCGCTTAAAGCTGTTTCAATTCTAACCATTACATGAATACCAGCATTCGCCCCCAGTAGCGTTACTCTATCACCAAAATATTGCTCAAAAGCTTTAATTAAAACTTGGCGACGTAGATTGTAGAGCTGGCGCATTCGCCGAATGTGCCGTTCAAAATATCCTTCGACAATCCAATCAGTAAGAGCATATTGTTCTAGCAATGGCGTAGCGCGATCGCATAACCATTTAGCATTACTGACTAGGGATACCCAAGACTCTGGTACAACTAAATAACCAATTCTCAGAGACGGAAACATCGTTTTCGAGAATGTCCCGACATAAATTACTGACTGACTTTTATCCATACCTTGTAAAGCAGGAATCGGCTGCTCTCCATAA
>JAAUXX010033786.1_pt1 | contig 12054 bp, 10 predicted proteins | sample 7278111 | NCBI WGS metagenome assembly JAAUXX01 (sample SAMN14350116, study PRJNA611818) | marine sediment metagenome | isolation source: surface marine sediment (1.8m) | place: French Polynesia: Moorea | collected 2018-08
ACAAGGGCACCCACCCTTGCCGGCGAGACGCGCCTTGCCAAAAGCGCTGACACACTCACTGAACCCGGCAATATTATGTTGAAGGAGTACTAGTGCCCGTTTCTGAACGGGCACTCGTTACTCTCTAAGCACGGTTACCCAGCACCTGTTTAGCATTTAGATATTTTCTCGTAACGGCGGGGATACCGAGCAGTACAGACAACTCCTGGCTAGCCTCAGTATGGATATAAGAAATAAACGCGTTATCATCGCCGGGATATAATTCCACTTCGCAAAGATTAGCGTTCACATAGGCGCTAAAGGCCGCTTCCTCGACAAAATACTTCGCTTGCAGTTCAAATATGCCATTTCTTTTTTTAGATTCTATTTTCGCCGATTCCAACAAGAAATTATTGATATCGTCAGACTTTGTCACCCATTCCACAAATCGCCTGTAGAACCGCCTAAATTGGTTATCATTATATAAGCAGCTCCATGCAACCACATTGCTGGACGAATCACTCGGTATCGTCTTATCAAGAAACTGCGTTGTATCTGACTTCTTTTTCATAAAATTTTTCAGGACTTCAGAAGAAAACGCGCCTGCCGTTAACGCAGTGTTTATGGTACTCCACAAGTGAAGATCGTCAGCCAAAACAAATAGGCCATTGGCATTGTCATTGCTAAAGTAATCCAAGATACATCGAATATTACTTTTTGAATACCAGTGATTGCTCATACTTATGGGAACAAAGTACTTGTAGTCCATGCCTGACACCTATCTCTTCCATATCGGATAAAGATCAAACCAGATAAAGAGCCAGTTGGTTTTTTCTTTGTATTTTGGGTGGAGCATCATCAGTACCTCGGGCAATCCGGTAACAAGTTTCACCAGCAAATAAGACGCCTGAATACCCGCGGCAAAGCCGACCAAAGCAATTGAGGGAACGCCCTGTTTAATACTATCGCTGTATTCGCTATCGGGTATATACGCCAGAAAAAATGCCACCAGGTACAGCACAAACGGAAACCAGCCCAAAAACCTAAGGATAGGCGTCACACTATGAGCGTTTGATATAAGCCGCCCAATAGTGAATGACTCCTCCTCACTGTCATCAGTTTGCTCCCTATCCCCACACTTATATTCAGCATTACACACCTCAATTAACTTCATCTTAGTGACGGAAATATTTTGAATGCTGAGATTTAGAACGTCTTGAATTTGAGTATTCCCCTTACCTAGAGAACCTAGAAAAATAAAAAGCGCATGGATAAAAATACCACAGCCTATGATGTTCTGAGCTTTAAGCAGTTCTTCCAATTTTCTTCCCTCCCACCATATTATTACTGAACTTGTGGGAAATTATTCCCACCAAAACCAAGGCAGAGCTGGTCGCCAAGCCAATCGGGCCAGCCATCTGAGTTATGGATAAACCGTCAATCGTGCCGCTGTGACGAACTGCGCCAGAATACACTGCAATTAAATTAGCGGTAGATCCGGCAGCCAAAGATATAAGGGCCGTGTTTTTTCCGATTTTCGTAGCGGCATATTCTGGAAAATATAGGCCGCCAAGAATGACCGGGGTTGTCACTATAAATATTCCAAACACTGTAAAAAGCAGGAATTGCCAATCGAAATAATTGGATCTTGTTACAAAGAAAAATAACAGCATAACGATAGATAGGACAGAAAAAGAAAGCACAGTTAAAGTTTTCTTTTGCTGCTTTTCTGAATCGCGTATCTTTGCCGGGAGCAAGTCATACACCACTAAGTGTAGCATGGGCACTAGCGCACTATCGGCGGTGCTTAGTAGAGCCGCAGTAGCCGCAGAAAATAGTATTGGCAGAATAATATAATTTGGAACAAAGCTTTTCTCTTCAACGGATAAGTAGTCAAACATTTGCTTTAAGCTTAGCTCTCCGCTGAACTCAATAGGCAAATAGATTCCAATTAAGATAATCATAATCCACAGAACTATAGTCTTGTATGCGCCACTAACGATCCCTTTTCTCAGCTCCGCAACGGACCTTGACGCGGCCGCCATCTGCCAGGATCTTATCTGTGCAGGTAGCAACAAAAAGTTTACAAAAATTAAATTGAGCAAAAGTGCAAGGGGCAACAAAAATCGGTTACCTGACAACACCTCATTTGGTATAAATTTCGGATCCAGTTCTTTAGAGTCGCCCAAAAATAGCCATGCAAGAATAGCGATAACACATATGTACATCATGGCTAATTGAATTTTGTCAGTTTTTATAACTGCGGAAAAACCACCTGACATAACATATAAAAATACAACAAAACAAATTATTGGCATAACATAAATATCGCTTCCACCATCGGGGCTGAAAAATTGGCCAAGAATTTCAGACCCCACATAAAGCTCAATCAAAAGTATTGACATGACTCCCGACAAGCCTATCAGAGCAATCGCCAACGAGACCAGACGGGAACCGTACAGTCCACCGATAAACCCCGCCATCGTGTTACCATTTTTAACAAACCCCGCAGCACCCATCTTTTCAGCGATTTTAGAAAACAACAGAGCGCCCAGATAATACGTGATGGGTGCGATTATGATGGCCAGCCCTTCAATTTTTCCAGACACGATGAAAAAGACAAAAACTGTCGCCAGAGAGGTGCTTGCGGCGGCAAAAGATGAAGAATAACCCCGGGCCGTTAATTTTCGTTTATTGAGAAAAAATGTATCCCAGTCCTTGTTTTTTGAATCTGATGAAAAACCAACGACAAGATAAAAGATAACGGTAAGAATTGCGATGCTGAGAGAAAACGCGAGAGGGGTCATACCATAGTCCCTTATAGAATAGTTCTTCGCGAAAAATACCTGACACTTTTTTTCACCAAAAATAGGCGAAGTGATTGCCGTGCCACGTCACGAAAGCAGTTCACGCCATAGGGTTGGGTTCGGTGTGAGAATTAACTTGATATCTGTCCTGTTTACCACCAAGCCTGCAACGCTACATGCTCATAGCTACATACTCATAGCTACATACTCATACATAAACTATGCCGACCTAGTTCGGATCAGCGCAACGGCGCTTAAAGCAACTTTTATGGCATATAAAACCAAAAAAACGAAGAAAATGGTGACGACAATTTGGCAGCTCAAATATTTAATTGTCAATGACACCACAAAACTGTAAAAAGATCCGACATTTTTCGTACCGGTAAGGCCTTATAAGCTATTCGCTGGAGTATCCGAGATCGCCCAAGAAGTTCGATTGAACGGCAATGCAATTGTCGTTTAATTGAGCGCCATGGGTGGTGGAATATCCAGCACACACATCCCACCACTGACGGCAGTAGACCTCACAACCCTATCTGGCGCTGAGGCAATGTTTGATCTATGAGATTAGGCAGTTTTATATTCCCATTTATAATGTCCTGCGAAGTAAAACGATCAAGCGTAAACGTCACATCCGCGGTGCCTGGAACCGGTTTTACGGGCTGTTTCCGCGTCGCAGCGGGTGTGGTGGTGGCGTTTATATTCGCTGGCGCGGCATCCACAGCCGGTTTCCCTGTAGTATGAACACTTTCAAATTGTAGCCGTGTTGATGGGGTCACCTGTTGTTTGACGTGAATGGCAGTCGTCAACGCATTAAGTACCGCCGCCGCCGCGAGTGCGATGCCAGCACCAAACAATTCTTTCGATGCGGTTCTATTGGCCTCCTCATAGGCTGCGGCGAACTCCGGACTGACACCGTCCTCCGGTAATGAAATCGCCACTCCGGTTTCATTCACATTGTTTCCAAGCCCCCCAGGATGGTGGCCAAACTGCAGCAGCGAAAATGCTTGCGCCGCCAGAACAGACGTTGGATCTTCGATAATCAAGTAATCATTATTCTTGCCGCCCAGGCGAATGCCCGCGTCCGAGGGACTGACATCCTGGCCTCCCTCCATGTTTTTCATTGCATAAAATTGATCCGCCTTAAGCTGCAAACGCAGATTGACATTTTCCTGTTTCAAGGTGTTGGCGGGAGGCATACTTGCCGGAAAAACATTCACTATCGGTATAGAAATATGATCAAATAGATGCCGTTTTTTGGACGTATCTCCCAGGAATATCTGAAGCGGTGGGCGTTGTACTGATTTTTCATTACCGCCCTCAGACTCCGAATGTTCCGCAGGAGAGCCTGACTTGGCGGTAGCGGTTGCCCCTTCATCTTGCTGAGATTCAGCGACACTCTCGCCTGGTAAGCCGGAAGGAGGAGAACCACCCGGTCTTGGTGATCCACCGGTATCCATCGGCGTCGGCGGTGGTTGTTCGCTATCATCGTCAATATCGTTCTTGTCAGCACTGTTTTGAACATCAAAACCATATTGTTTCATTAACGCTACAGTTTCTTCATATGAGGGTTCTTTCCAGTCTAAATCCTCTAACATCTGCGTAACCTGGTCGCCACTGAGTTTTACGCCGTAGGCATCCTGTTTATTCCAATCGTGGTAGATTGATTTGAAATCTATGGGAGTCTCACTCCAAAGATCGGTTAAGTCCACTGGACCCGAATAGCGCCGGGTTATGGTGTCGTTATTGTCGATATTCGCCAGAGTATTCGAGATACCCCAAAAGGCCCGATTGAGTTGCTCGGTCAGGCTGTCAATGTCAAAGGTGTAGGCCCGTCGATACTCCAGGGTTAGGGGAGTGATCATCGCCGCATAGGCCCGCGAGCGAAAAGCGTCATTTTCACCTCGAGCCGACAGCAACAAATCGGCTACCTGCTGACCGCCGCTACCGACAAAATATCCGAAATTCCTCAATGTGTTCAGTATTGCAGTGGGGTCATTATGGTTATCATCTATAATTTTTCTTAGTGTTTCAGGCCATTTTTGATTAGCGTATTCATATTCTGGCCTCATTCTTCGAAGCACTTTCTCCGCCATATGAGCTGGAGTATTTTCGTCTGCGCTATGGCGCCTTAGTAAATTGTAGATAACATGTCCATTGGTGGCGCGCGCCATTATAGACTGGCTGCCACGTTCACCTGCCGCAGTATTGCCGCCGAACCCACGCAATCCATGTATATCATGAAACTCGAGGCGTATAGATTGGTTATCGCCCAGCACTGGAAATACGTCGGGATTCAAGGGCGCGTTCCACGAAGTGCTCGCGTTGATAAAGACCTGGATCTGCCCCGCCGTGAGGCGGAGGGTGCCCAATAACTGGCCGATACGCAGCACCTCGGCGCGATTATCGGCGCGAATTTCAGGCTGATCCTGCGCCGAGTTTGAATAGTGGATGAGATTATTTTGCGATATGACGTTGTTCAAGTCGCTATACACAGTAAATGGCGAGCTGGGTTGGTAAGGGGCTACAAATATGCGTTCAATTACGCGGTTTTCCAGGGCCTTTATATCGTTTTCCAGGGGATTTTCTGCGGGTGTTTTCGCCCTAAAGTGTTTAACGGTATCCAAGCGGAAGTTTTGCAATTTAGCCAACACACCAACGGCCTGCGAGGTAAAGGGCTCCATGAGCTGCGGAACATTGGTTTGCTGTGGGGCAGTGATCTCAGGGAGGCCGTCAATGAGCTGTTGGGTTTCCATAGCCAAGGCATCAAACCGCTGCCGAAGTGGCGTGTCGGAAGCGATAGATGGTGCATTGTTCGACGATTCTTCAGCATGAAAGGGTCCGGTATTTGCGTAGAGCGTTGCATTTTCAGCCGATGCCGCAAACTCCAAGTCAGCAACATTGATCCAGTGACTCGTGTTAGTCAGCTCTCTATTGGCACTGAAAGTAGGCGGAATTTTCGTATCGGAAAGAATGTTGGAGCCCACCCCAGCCCGTGGGCGCTGGCCGGGGGACACGTAACTGGCAGCAGCTATAATCGTGTCTGTAAAGGGGCGTTCAAGAAACGCGACGTCACGTTGAGAGTGCTTTGGCTCGAAGGACGAAAACCCGAGCGAAGGCACGCCATTGTCGAGTTCTGGAGAATTGTCGATAGAGCTGACCATGGGCGATGACCATCTGCTAATCAAATCTGTGCGAGATTACTCGAAACTGTCATCAAGGGGTATCGGTCAAACGTTATACATAGAGTCACCTTGCATGTGTATAACTTCATTCGCCGCTCGGGCAGGACAGCAACACAACATGAAATGTTGTCTTGCCCTGGCCGTTGTCGAAATTGTCAAAACAACGGATCCGGCCTTGGTGGCCCGCGCGCCGCCACAACCGGGTGCGCGTACTTTCAAATTCACCGATCCAAGGCGCCAGGTTGATATGGGTCCAGGGCGGGCGTTTGTTGCGCTACAACGAACTCACCAGCATTTTGACCTTCGACAGATGGCGGCGGCTCACCATGGGGCGAAAGTCCGTGCCCTTGAGTATCACTTCATAGTGGCCGGCCTCCGCCCGTTCCAGCCCCGCGATGTCGCGCACCGCGATCAGCGCGTTGCGGTGCACGCGCAAAAATTCCGGCTCGAGTTCGCCCTCGAGATCCTTGAGGGTATCGTCGATCAAAGTTTCGCCGTTGCGGTGAATCACGGTGACGTATTTTTGATCGGCGATGAAGCAGTGAATATCGTCCAAGGGGATCAGCTCAATGCCCTTGCGGGTCTTGGCGGAGATATTCTTGCGCTTCTCGGCCGCGGGCTCTCCTCCGTCCTTTACCATCGCACGCTGTAGTTTATTCACCCGCTGCGCCTTTTGCAGCACGTCTTGCAGCTGCTCGCCGGTAACCGGCTTGACAATGTAACCCGCCGCCTGGGCGTCGAAAGCCTGCAGCGCGTACTCATCGTAGGCGGTACAAAAGATAATGGCGGGGGGCTCGTCCAATTCCGCGATGGCGCGCGCGGCCTGTAGTCCATCCATGCCGGGCATTTTGACATCCATAAAGACCAGGTCGGGGTCGAGGGATTCGACGGCCTGCAAGGCCTGCGCGCCATTTTCGGCCTCGCCGACCACCACATTGCCCTCGATATTGCGCAGCATTTTCACCAGGCGCTGACGCGCCAGTAATTCATCATCAACCACCAATATGTGCATAAGTTTACGACCCCTGCTTCTGATCTGTGACCGGGTAGCGTATTGCCACGATGAATTCGTTGTTTTCCCGCCGACAGCGCATGAACGCGCGTTCGCCAAAATGCGCCTGCAGGCGGCGGCGGATGTTTTCCAGGGCGATGCCATTGCTTTGCCTGCGCGCGGCGGTGCTCAACGCGGCGACGGGATTGCGCACGCAGAGCGCCACTTCCCCTCCTTTGGCCGCCACATCCACGGTGACTACGCCACCCTCCGCCAGCGGTTGAATGCCGTGATATATCGCATTCTCCAGCAGCGGCTGCAACAACAGGCTGGGAATATCCGGCCTAGAATCGTGTAAATCGATGGTCCAGTCCACGGTCAGGCGCTGCCCCAAGCGAGTTTTCTCTATGGAGACGAACTGCTTGCACAGTGTGATCTCGTCTTCCAGCGGCACCACCACCGCTTCACTCAAACTGGCGCGAAACAGCTGCGCCAAATCCACCACCATTTTTTCCGCCGCTTTCGGGTCGGTTTCTATCAGACTGGCGATGCTGTTCATGCTGTTAAACAAGAAATGCGGGCGAATGCGCGACTGCAGGGCTTGAATTCTCGACTGCAGTTCCGCCTGTTCGCGATTGTGCAACTGCTGCTGGAGATAGAAATAGCGCAGCACCACACCGGCAAACACCGCCGCAATCACCAGGTTTTCCGCCAGGATCATGCGATTTTGCGGCAAGGTGTCGCCGCCGAACCATTGCCCCAGCAGCGTGAATAATGCCGTCATCGACAACACAATGGAATAGCTGACAGTGCCGGCCACAAGGCCGTTTTGGCGCCTGAACCACGGCCTCAGAGGGCAGAGGCAGGCGGCGCTGGCAAGGATAATCCACTGAGTGAGAAACGATACAGCGCCGAAGTGGAGCCACTTAAAGCGCGGAAAACCGTGATCCACCAATACCAGGGCGAAAGCCAGCAACTCGCCAACCAATATTAGTGCGAAAACCGCCTGCACATTGCAGAGGTCGGGCAAAAAATCCCCCTGCGTGTTTCGTTCAAACTTCAATCGTAAAATGTCAGTCTCCCGCCACGTCCAGATGGTTTCTGGCTTTCAGGGGTTCGCACTGGCAAGGCGCCGGGTTGCAGGACGACTGGTGGTCTTTCAAAACCCGGCAACGCCGCCAGGGTGACCCCCTGAAAGCCCCGCAGGGCTGGGCGTTTGGACTCGCGCAGAAACCGTCTGGACTTATTCAGAGGTTCCCTAGGATAATGCACACCCCTCATAACAACAGTAGCACTTACCATGAGCAAGCAAGAAGATTCCGTTAAACTCTGGGGCGGCCGCTTCAACGAAGCCACCGATGCCTTTGTCGAACGCTTCACGGCGTCGGTGGATTTCGACCGCCGCATGTTCCACCAGGATATCGACGGCTCCATTGCTCATGCCACCATGCTCGCCGCCGTCGGCGTTCTCAGTGAGGAGGAAAAAACCGCCATCATCGCGGGGCTCGAAGCCATTCGCAACGACATTGTCGGCGGCAATTTTTCCTGGTCAGTGGCGCTCGAAGACGTGCACATGAATATCGAGGCGGAGTTGACCCGGCGCATTGGCGCGATTGGCAAAAAACTTCATACCGGGCGTTCCCGCAACGACCAAGTGGCGACCGACATTCGGCTCTACCTACGCGACGAAATCGATGCCATCGCGGCCGAACTGACGCGCCTGCAAAGTGGCCTGCTGAACCTTGCCGAGCAGAACGCAGATACCATCATGCCGGGCTTTACCCATTTGCAGAGTGCGCAACCCCTCACCTTCGGGCATCATTTGCTCGCCTGGTACGAGATGCTGGAACGCGATTACCAGCGCCTGCTGGATTGCCGCAAGCGTTTGAATGTCAATCCGCTGGGCGCGGCGGCACTGGCCGGCACCACGTTTCCCATCGATCGCGAGCAAACCGCCGCGCTGCTGGGCTTTGACCGCCCGGCAAGCAATTCGCTGGATGCCGTCAGTGATCGCGATTTCGCCATCGAATTTGCCGCCTTTGCCGCCCTGCTCATGACTCATCTTTCGCGCGCCAGTGAAGAACTGGTGCTGTGGACCTCGGCACAATTTGATTTCATTGAACTGCCCGATCGCTTTTGCACCGGCTCTTCGATTATGCCGCAAAAGAAAAACCCCGACGTACCGGAGCTGGTGCGCGGTAAGACCGGTCGCGTCAACGGCCACCTGATCAGCCTGTTGACGCTGATGAAATCGCAGCCACTGGCATACAACAAAGACAATCAGGAGGACAAGGAACCCCTGTTCGATACCGTCGACACCGTGAGAGATTGCCTGCGCGCCTTCGCCGACATGGTGCCCGCCATCACCGCCCACAAGCAGCACATGTATGCGGCGGCGCAACGCGGTTTTGCCACCGCTACCGATCTTGCTGATTACCTGGTGCGCAAAGGCATCCCCTTTCGCGATTCTCACGAGATTGTGGGCAAGTCGGTGGCCTACGGCGTTGCCAACAGCAAGGATTTGTCGGCAATGAGCCTGGAGGAACTCCGACAGTTCAGCGACATCATCGATGCAGACGTGTTCGAGGTCCTCACCCTGGAGGGCTCTGTCGCCGCGCGCAATCACATTGGCGGCACAGCGCCGGCGCGGGTTCGCGGCGCAATCAACGAGGCCAAGGCCCAACTGCGCCTGCGCCCGCGACAAGGCTAAGATCTGGCTCGACGCAGACAAGCAGCGTTGGTTAGAGATCGTGGATATCGTAATCAACGATCACAGGCAAGTGGCTGGAAAAGGTTTTGGTCTTGTACATCGCCGCATTTTCAATGCGGCGCTTCAGCGATTCGGAGGCGATTTGATAGTCAATTCGAATGCCGTCACCCTCGCCCACCGTGCCGGATGGCCACCAGGAATACTCGCCCGCGTCCGGCACCGCGAACCGAAACGCATCGACATAGCCAAGCTGCTGAAATAGCTGCTTCATCCACTGCTGCTCGTGCCCCAGGAAGCCCGATTGATGATGGTTGTCCTGCCAGTTTTCAACATCGCGTCTGGTATGTGCCATCGCCCAGTTGCCACAAAATATAAAACTTCTGCGCTTGCGGGTAATCTTATGCAGCAAGGCCTGAAAGTCGTCAAAAAAATTGATCTTTACCTCTTGCGATTCGGTCTCTGAAAAGGCGCTGGGAGCCAACAGGGAGCCGATCGAATAGCGTTCGTAATCAATTTGCAGGTAACGACCCTCCATGTCCACCCCGCTGGCAAAACCCAGCCCATATATCAGCGCTTTCGGCTGATAACGAGTGTAGATCGCGACGCCATTGTAGTGCTTGATGCCCGAATCAAAAAAGTAGGCGAAATAGCCTTGCGGGTGAAAGACTTCGTGGTCCAGCTCGTATTCGAGCGCCCGCAGGTCTTGCAAGCAAATGATGTCTGCGTCTTGGTCGGCTAACCAATCGTAAAGGCCACGTTGTGCCGCCTGGTGGATGCCATCTACGCAGAGACTTATTATTCTCATAGTCGACCCTTTTTATAGCGTTTAGCTATGATACCTATTGTTATGCCGTTTTGTCAGCACAGTCCGTGCCGCATCAAAGCCGAAAAACGCCTTACCCCGAACAACTCTGGCTAAGAATTGGGATTTTTCTATAATAGCCGCTTTTAATGGTAAAAGCGCATTTACAATAAAGGCGCTAAAATGCTATGAGTGGCGCATGAAAAACTATCAAACTGAGTTCATTGAGTTGGCGCTGAAGGTCGGGGCACTTTCCTTTGGCGAATTCGTGTTGAAATCCGGCCGCAAGAGCCCCTATTTTTTCAACGCGGGAAAGTTTCAGACCGGAGCATCGATCGCAAGTTTAGGTAGATTTTATGCGCAAGCTCTCATGGAATCAGGGGTGAAGTTTGATATGCTCTTTGGTCCGGCCTACAAGGGGATTCCGCTGTCGGCGGTAACGGTCGCCGCCTTGGCCGATAATCATGGTGTTGATGTGCCTTTTTGTTATAACCGCAAGGAAACCAAAGATCACGGCGAGGGAGGTCTCTTGGTGGGCGCACCATTACAGGGCAAAGTTGTCATAATTGACGATGTCATTACTGCTGGAACTGCCGTGCGCGAAGTGCTGTCCATAATCAAATACGGTGGCGCCGAGCCGGCAGCCATCATTGTCGGGCTCAACCGCCAGGAGCGGGGCCGAGGCGATAAGTCCGCGATTGAGGAGCTGATTGCAGAAACAGGCGTAGCGGTCATCAGCATTGTCAACTTGGCGCACATTATGCGGTATCTCGCCACCAACGACGACAAAGGGACGTTACAGCGAGTTCAACAGTACCGCCAAGAGTACGGCACACGGGAATAACGAATATATGGTGAGGCAAGCACTACAGTGGTGGAAACTCTCGAGCGCACTGGCGCTGTGTTGCGTGGCACCCCTAATTTGCGCCGACAATCAACAGTTTTACCGCTACGTTAATGAACATGGCGTCAAAGTCATAAATCACACGCTCCCCCCCGAATACGCGCAAAATGGCTACGAAATACTCAGTGTCAGCGGGCAAGTGATTGAAGTGGTCGCGCCAGCACCGTCCGAGGGGGAGGTTGCGCGCGAATATGCCGAGCAGGCATTGCGCGAAAAGTACGAAGTGCTGAAGCGCCGTTATAGCTCATTGGATGAAATTGAGCGCGCTAAAATGCGTAGGCTTGAAAATATCAATACCAATATTTCCATTCTGCGCGGCAATATTGGCAGCATCAACATCCGCATTGAAAATCTGATGAGCCAAGCGGCGGAAATGGAGCGCATAGGCAAACAGGTGTCAGCGCGAGTGCTGCAGCAGCTCGCGGACGCAAAGGCGGAATTGACGGTAGCGGAAAATGCGCTGTCGATTCGACTGGGGGAATACCAAGCCGTGTCTGACCGCTTTGACAACGAGGTAGCCACCTTTATTGAGGGCAGCAAACTCGTCGACATCGACAAACAGCTCAACTAGTACTCCTTCAACATAATATTGCCGGGTTCAGTGAGTGTGTCAGCGCTTTTGGCAAGGCGCGTCTCGCCGGCAAGGGTGGGTGCCCTTGTCAAGAGGCGCAACGCC
>JAAUXX010007924.1_pt1 | contig 12037 bp, 7 predicted proteins | sample 7278111 | NCBI WGS metagenome assembly JAAUXX01 (sample SAMN14350116, study PRJNA611818) | marine sediment metagenome | isolation source: surface marine sediment (1.8m) | place: French Polynesia: Moorea | collected 2018-08
ATTAGCTATTTTAATTAAGGTGTTGCTATCAAACTTAACAGCCTTAATTTTAGGACATTCAGCTAATTTGCGGTTAAAAATTGATTCAGCAGCAAAGCCAGATATCATGGAAAATCCTTGAATTCGTCACGATATATAGGCGAAGCCGCATGCTTGGCGAAGAAGTAAAAAAATAAGCAGATCCTTCCTTGGAGCTGCTTTCTATCTGTTAAAAAGGAATTTCAACATCCGTCAACATCGAAATCTTCCATTCCTTATAGGGGCGAGAATAGAACAACAAATATGTTCTGATGCCATATTCCTCCTCTATTACTTCCCGCTGCCAAGCAATGTCTTTGTTGATTTTGTTGTAGCTAGGCAAAGAGTCGATCGGAATAATTCCAAAAAACTCTTCAGCGGGGAGGATTTTTTGCCACTCAGCGGAATCTAGGATACAACAAGTGTAGTCATGTCCCGTGTCGTTCCAGGGCAAAGAATCAAGCATAGCGATCGTTTGGGAAGCTATGGAATTGTGTTGGCAATTGAGCATTTTTACCTCCTTGAAGTTATGGAAAGCTCAACGCTATCTGCGCGATAGCGCACATATTCCTAGCTATCAAAGTTCTAATTCATCAGATTTGTGTGCTGCTATTGGTGAGGGTTTTTGAATATTAGGCTGAGAAAGTTTTTGCACAATTTGTGTAGCCATACGAGAGAAACGCTCGACATCGCTTTCACTGAGTCCGATGCTGGGAGGGGGAAGAGCTTGTGGAACCCAGCGCGAGTTATCATAAGTGGCAATCATCAAAGGTAACTGAGTAATTTTATCTGCCAAAATCAATTGAGCACCGTCCCAAGAAGCAACAGAATCAACACCAACAACGTGGTTGGTATTGAGGAGGTTCATATATGCAGAAAGGATTGGTGCAACTATCTCAGTTCTTTTGAGTTGAGTAGTATCATCTTCAAGTTGATTGTTCGACGTAGATGATTTTAGAGGAATTTGGTAAAGTTTTTCGTGATAGGGACTAATAGTAGAAATATTTGTCAAATCAGCATCATGTGGAGTGCCACATTGATTTTGGAGAAGTTCAAATTGTTCACTCGTAAGATCGTTTTGTTGCATTTGAAAAACCACGTAACCTCTTTCGGTTTCGGGTTCAATAGAAGGATAATCTTCAGAAATTATCTGGAAAGGAATCTGATGAGATAAGAGCCAAGATTCTGTTCGGCTAGCGATTTGGCGATCGACACTTAATCCCAAAGAGCAAAGCTTTGAGTGTTCGCCGTTAACCAATTGTCCATCAGTCTGCCAACGATGGAAAAGAGTAGGTTGCAAAAATAGTTTTTTGACAAGAGTGTCAGAAGCAGTCAAAGGCGAGCGAGATGGAGTAAGGTAATTGAGTTGAGTATTATTCTGTTTGACCCACTGGTTAGTGGGTGGATATTGAACGGAATCAGGAGCAATTATTACTTTAGCAACATTAACATTGCTGGTTACGTTAGCTTCAAAAGTAGAGCCTGAGTAAAAAAGGTTGGCTTTTTGTAAGACCGATATAGATGGTTTTTGAGTAAAATAACCAGCTAATCCTGAAAAACCCTCACCATCGAGTTTAACGGCCATAACAGGCGCTCTTTCTTTAAAATCAATAGTAACGGTAGCTTTGTGCTCATCAAAGCGATGATTTTTCCAGTTATAGCTGTTGTGTCGAGTGACTCGAATAGTATTACCCAAATTGGTGGTGGCTAAAGTACTGGTACCATTACCAATTCCCATCGTATTGAGAGTTACGTCCAAGGCAACGCCTGGTTTTAATTTGCGAGCATTTTCAAGCAGAGAAACACTTTGAGCATCTAATTCCCCAATTATTTTGTCATCGAGTTTGAGTAAAGGGAGAGGAGGAAGAGTAGATTTTTCGAGAGTGACTTTTGCGATTTCACCATTAAATATTTTTCCAGTGAAATCGAAATCGCCCATTTTACCAATAGTAATGGGAGTATCGATTCCAGTTATTTTCAAAGTAGCGGTAGCGGGAATTAGAGGCTCAAGGAAGGCGCGAGCGAATGTTCCTATAGGAAGCATCGCACTAGTTGTAGCAACAACCCCCAAGGGAAGATAATTACCTTCTTTTTGTACGTACAACAACCTTTTTTGTTGGAGTTCTTCTTCTGAGTTAGTGGGTGAGGGTCGGCCTATGGCGATGTTAACAAGTTGATTGTCCGTTATTGGGGGATGGGTAAGTCCAGTTACGGTAAGGTTGGTTAACTGCAGCTCTTTTAGTTGCTCTATAATTTCCTCGGGAAAAGCTGCAAAAGCAAAATTAGAGATTTTGTAATTGTTGTTAGGGTCAAACTTTTTATGTGACTCTGTGGTGCATAGATGCCAAGTAGCGGCAGCCATTTGTTGGAGTTCTTCTGGTGAAATGCTGTCTCTAAATTTTGATGCAATGGCATTAGCATCAAAAAACATCGAGCGTACTTGAAATTCAGTACAGAGGGCAGCATTAGCTACAGTAGCTCCACTTGTTTTTAAGCCAGCTTTAAGAGAGTTGTTAGCTCTCGATAGTTCGCAAACAGTGCCTATATTCAACCACCGAGTTTCACCATCGACAAGAACTGGAGATTGTGCAATTAATTTATGATAACTTTTGTTTTTAGCTTCTACGAGTTTAAGGTCAAGGCGATTGCATCCGAAGGCATTGGGATGATTGAATCTCGTCAAATTAGTAATTTCTAGTTCATTACCCTTAGCTGTAGTAACTTTGAGAACTGGCCCAGATTCAGCGCGAATTTTATTGTTATAGGCAACGGCCAAGTTAAATTTAAGGTCAAATCGGTGTTTGACAAGCAATGCGTTGTTGTATTGAGTGGGGGTATATATAGCTGGGAATAAGTCCCGAAACTGCTGTGTGGGTCTAGCTTCAAGCTGTGAAGAGTTAAAGATTTTGTTAGTTTGAGCAAGGATCAGTTCTACTGGAGAATATCCTGTCGGTGAGATAACAGAGTTTAAATATACTTCAGGTTTTTTTTTGTCTCTGATATAGTTGGGGATGCGATGAAGCAATCTGTTGTTGTTTTCAATAACTTGTCTATCTGGTTTGCGATTAGATTTAAAAATATCAACTCCTAATTGGTTTTGATAACCAGCAAAAGATACCATGTCGTGGTAAATACTGCGGTTAATAGTGAGTGCTTCTGAGATAGATTGATTAGTTAAAGGCTCTGCCGCTATTTTGGCTATGGCACTAATTCGAGCTTCATAAAGAGGGGGAATGGGGATGGGCTTGAGAGGGTCAGTTGCAATTTCGAGCAGATTTTGGTAATGCTCTCCAACTTGGGTAATGTATTTTTTTCTCATCTCAAAAGTCCCGATTGAGCGTAGAATATCAATTTCTGACTCCAAGGCTTCTACCGCTGTAGCGTGATTGTTAATAACACCCACAGAAATTTGGTCGGACATATGAATAGCAATTTCTTCCATTGGCGGTTGGCTGCCATCGGGAAAAATAAAAGAGACTTTATCTTCTTTGATCACTGGAGCATAAGCATTTTCCTGTCGGGCGCGCAATTTGGCTTCAGCTGTAAGATAAGGAAATGAGGAAGCTAATGCTACTCCGATGCAATCGCCGTCATAATCTCGCCCTTGCCGCTCTGATTCAGTCTCAACGGGGTCTATTTCGTTAGTGACAATCCCTTTTGCCTTTTGCTCGGCTATTCGTGCCTTTATGCGAGCGTGGTCTTCATCATTGACTACGATCGTACCTAATAGTGGTCTTCCATCAGGGGAATAAGCATCTTCAACATATTTGTTGGTAGAAATGCACACTCCATTAGAATTGAGTAAAGGAGAACGAAAATTGAGAATTTCTTCTCCAGGTGGTAGCCAAGGAACGCAAATTTCCCCGTTCTTTAAATCTTTAGAAGGGATAATCATTCCCCGATCTATATTTATCGATTTGCCAATGGCAATCGATAGCCACTCTTTTCTCAGAAATCTAGAAAGTTCATTTCTTATCTTTTGGGTTTCGAGGAGCTGGCCATGTCCTTCCAAATCGGCTTTGATGATGCGGTACATCAAAGATTCTTCTTTTTGTTCATTTTCAACAGAAGAATCAGTTTCAACAGATTCTTCTTTTTCAAGGGATCGCTTTTCGTATTTTTGGCAGTAATACAAAGCAAGAGAGCGAGGATCGTTTTGAAGTTTTTTTAGCCTACTTGCTTGTTCCTCTAAAGATTTAATGTAGTCCCTCATACCAGATGGGAAAGAAGCCAAAAGCTGAGAAATCGCTATTTTTCTTGGTTGATTAGTTTTTTTGTATATAGGAGAAAGGTCTTTTGCTCCCAGCCAAACTTTAACGTTGTGTATACCTGGAGAAATCGGGTTATTTTGTTTGTCTCCCCCTTTGAAGCTAGAAGTAGGTATAATTAAATCGATATCTCCAGGTAGGTAGGATAAATCCTTGGGTGCAAATGTACCTTTGGCAAATCGATTTTGGTCTAAAAATCCCAAACGATGCTGAATTACTTGTTCGCTAGTCCCAGAAAGTTCTCGAGCTAGTGTTGGGCTGATTTTACCGTGGCAATCTCCAACTTGTCGCCATGCCAAATCGTTTGATATGACACCTCCATTTTCACCATTGCTGTCGTCTACGACCAGGACATTAAGAGTTTTTGTTACAGCTTTCGAGCAACCTCCTAAAAACAGCGAACCATAAGCACCTCGGTCTTTGCGATCGGGGCAAAGTTCTTCAATCTTCTTTAGATATTCTCTTGGACCATAAACAAGACGACTTTTAGAAGACAGCAGTAAAATGTGATCGTCGGGGTGATTGTATAAGTCTGTAGCAATGCTTTTTTCATCTAAGGTCGAGATTGAGAATTGCCCATTGGGAAAGTATGCTTCCAGTAGGCTATTTTTTAATTCTTCAACTAGGATAGAATCTGGATTATTAGAGTCTCCGTCCTTATGAATCCATTGATTTAGTCTGTTGTCAAAATGTTTCAGTGTTAAAACCATAGTTTCCTAATTTTTCGTGACGTATACTTAGGACAAAAAAGCGGATAAAAACCTTAAAAAAGGAGAAAAAAAATGGTTAGAGCTTACGATACTTGGGATTTTTTCGATCGCCAATATTTTCATCCCGACGGAAGTATGACTGATGAATATAGAAAGCTTTTAATGGCGGATGGGTGTTCTCTTTGGGATACTTTTGCTATGGAAGCTGAACAGATGAAACAAGTAAAAGCATTTGAAGACCAAGAAAACTTTTTCTTGCAACAATATGGGATTACTTATACCGATTGGATTAATTCAGCACCAAGGAGTATTACGGATGAGGAATTAGAAGCAAAACAACGTGCTGCCATATTAGCTGGAGAAGAATTATCGACACTGCCAATTGCGATCGATCCAGACGAATATTACGATTTCTAGGCTGACAATATTTAATCAGCTGGATTTTAGATTTTAGATTTTGGATTTTGGATTGTCTTCTTTTTTCAAAAAGAGGCTTGTCGATTATTGATTTTAGATTGTAGGATAAGCGGATTTTCTACTCCCTAATAGGAGGCTTATTTAATCCAAAATCCAAAATCCAAAATCCAAAATAGAATAGTCAGCAATTATATTTTATTGGGATTGTCCTGGGGAAAAAATGTTGGTTAATTTTTTTCTCAGGATTTTTGGTTATTTTTACATTTTTAAGTGTCGCAAGATCAAAGTTAATAAAAAATCAAATCTTACCATCTTTGGCGCAAATTTTAGATAGTAAAACAGTCAATAATACCATGTTTTATGCCAGTTAAACTGCTTAAAAATATTTAACATGTTGATTTTTTGCTTCTCTACCCCTACAGGGGTAGAAATAATCCGACTTTTTTATCAAATTAAATAGTTTTATAGAGAGTAAAAAAAACTGATTTTTCAGATGAAATGTTTGCGGAACAATGGCTAGAAAGATTGAAAATTGAAAAAAAAAATTTTAGTTTTTTCTTTATAATCTAGCTTTTCAATATACCCCTGTAGGGGTAGAAATAAATAAAAAAAATTTGCTATGAATAAATAAAGAGCGCAACGTAGATCGAAGTAACGAGAAAGTTATTTTTTATCGAAAAAATAAAATCTTAAAAGGTGAGGAATATCATGTCGAAAAATTTAGCTTTTATTCGGCTAAGACAATTACAATATTGTCTACAAGAGTGGCGAGATAATGTGGGAATAGAATGGTTAGTAATAGCCTCATTAGTCGCCTTAATTTTCAACTTGTCTTTATCAATAAGTACTTTTTCAATTTGGACACTAACCTTTTGGTTCTTGCTAATCTCTGTAGTGCTAATTTATTCTCAAGACTGGGGAGTTGAGGGAAAAAAAATAGAGAACTTTCTCAGTAAATACGGTATATGGCCTCTGGTTTATTTAGCTTCATTTCTTTGTTTTTTGTTGGAATATACGATTACGCCAGGTTGGGCGCAATTCTATAACAATGCAGAACAATGGATGACAAGTAAATTTAATACCGCTGGTAATGCTAATATTACTACGGCAATTTCATTAGTTTTTTCGGTTTTAAGGGGACTATTTTTGATTTATTTAGCCATTGCAATTATTAGAATTGTTCAGTCAGCCAGACAAGACGAAGATTGGCAAACCTTGGCGAAAACGCCACTAATTATCACTTCAGCAGTGGTAGTAGGTGATGCTTTAGTTACTTTGATTATTGGATAGCGTGTGGGGGTCCAATAATTCTATTTTTATTAGGGAAGTCCTTTTAACGATAACTTTCTTACTTCGTTTATAACTTGACTACTATGAGGACTTCCCTAATAAAAATAAAAACATCCTTCGGGGTGTGGGGTGTTGGGTGTGGGGAAACGCTGCGTGCGTTAACGTCAAAGCATTGAATTAATCACCTTTGCAGGGGGTAGATTACAACTTAAGAGAGCATTCGTTGCCCATCAACTCGTCCTATAGTTTTAAATTTTCTCCCACACCCAACACCCAACACCCAACACCCAACACCCCACACCCCACACCCCGAAAGATGCCTTTATTTTTATTAGGGAAGTCCTTTTAACGACAACTTTCTTACTTCGTTTATAACTTAACTACTATGAGGACTTCCCTAATAAAAATAGAATTATTGGACCCAAATTAAGACTATGTCAAAAAAAGAAAAACCAGTCAATAGAAGCTTGGATTTGCAACCTTTAATTGGTTTCATTCCTGCAGATATGTTTTTCCCTTGGTCGTGCATTTTGGTTACTTCCCTGGTAATTAGAGGAATATTTGGGTTTTCTTGGTGGTTAATGGCATGTTTAAGTGCATGGGGAATGACAACTTGGTGGCTTCTTACTTATAAAGGAGCATGGCGATTTTTATCTAAATTTGTAGCCGTTCCTTATTGGGTTAGAGGCAATGTAGTACAGTCAAAGAGTTCTAATCATAAGTAAGTATCGAGGTAAAAATGGTCAAAGTGCTCATTGATAATGGAGTAGAAAAACATCGGGTTACTCCTGTTGAAGATGCTTTTAACCTGAATTCAATAGTAAGCATATCTCTGTTTAATAGGACGGTAGGAGCTTACTTGCTAAAAAAAGGCAAAAACAGTTTTAAAATTAAGTTCGGATTCAACTGTCAAGGGATTCATCCAGTGATGAGGAATGAATTAGTGGAACCGACCTTTGAACTGTTAGATGCCGGACTCAAAGATATCCCGTTAAATGAAGAATTAACTTTACATTTGTCGTCATTTTTAGATATAAAAGCGCGAACAAAGGAATTAAAGGAGTTAGTTTCATCGAGCCAATGGGCTTCTCTACAATATCTGTTGATGTCGAATATTCAACGATTACAGGAATTGCAAAAAGTCGGCTTGAGGAAAAATTGCCAATTAACGATTTATTGTACTTATACGGTTAGTGAAGATAATCTCAAAGAACCATTCAAGAAAACTCTAGCTCTTTTAGAGCAAATCTGGAAGGGATTTACAGGAGCACTTCCTATTGAAGAAGAACAACAGCTAACAGATTTATTAAAAAGAGCATTTTGTGATGGTTTTTTAGTTTGGGAGCAACTTTTAACGAACAAAATGGGCTTGATTGTGACTCCTTTGTCATCAAACGAATTGTGGGGCTTACTTTGGCAGCGATTCAATAGTAGCACTCCATTACCCATACCTTCCCTACTAGTACTCGACGAAGATGGGTTAAGTTGGGTAGGCCATAGCCAACTTCATCCAGTTTCAATATTGATGTCGTCGGACGAAACTTCAGTTCCAGTTGCCGATCGCCGTTGGGTATGGGTTAAGGAAAATTACATCGGGGTAGGAACGATCGCCGAAAAACCAGCGGGGTGGAACGACACTATATCTCAACTGCGATATATTTGGGATGCTATTAGCGATGATCAAGTCGTTGATACCGAAGTAATTGTTCAAATAGTTTCAGCTAATCAGTCTCTATTGCATCAAAGGATGCAAAGTTTAACTAAACAAGCAAAAGTAGCAGAGATAGAAGCAACGACAAAGCAAACAGTGAATGTGAATGCTTCTCTCAAAAAAGAGTTGGCCATATCTGCACAAAAGGAACTTTATAGTGGAGCAGTGTGCTTTCGGACAGCAAATGTATTTTTAGTACACCGTAAAACATTAGCTCAATTAGATTCGGCTCTTAAGTATTTAAGTTCTAAATTTCGACGACCTGCGTGGTTTATTCGAGAAAGCGAATATGCTTGGAAGATTTGGCTAGAAACTTTTCCTATTTACTGGGGAAGGTTAATGGCAAAACCGTTCGAGCGCAGGCAAACTTATCTAAGTTCAGAACTACCAGGGTTAATGCCATTGCTTTGTAATCGTTCGCGAGATCGAACAGGTCTTGAGCTTTTGGCGGTGGCACATGGAACTCCAGTTCATCTAGATTTGTATCAAAAACTGAGAAATATATTAGTACTAGGTACTAATCGTTGTGGCAAAAGCCTGATAGTGGCGCAAATGTTGATCTTGGGGTTAGCAAATAAATTGTCTGTTTGTGCTGTAGATTTCCCTAAACCTGATGGGAGTGGAACTTTCTCGTTTTTGTGCCAACTTTTAGGTGAAGAAGTTGCAGCTTATTTCGATATCTCAAATGAGTCTAGTAATTTGTTTGAGCTTCCCGATCTTAAAGGAATGGCAATCAAAGTGCAAAACGAAAAATTGAACGATTACAAGGAGTCTCTTGCAGAAATTCTCTTGATGATGGTCAAAGGTCAAAGTGCTAATCAAAGTGTTAATCCAGATACAGTTCGTTCTTTATTAGTATTAGGTCTAGAAAAATTCTTTTTTGACCCGACAATAAGAGAGAGATATGTAAATGCATATAAAGACGGTTTCGGGTCACGAGCCTGGTCAGAAACTCCTACACTTAAGGATTTTGAGTCATTTTTGTCTTTAGAAAGGTTAGAGTTGATTTCGCCCAATTCGGAAACGATTGCGACAATAAACCACATTAAATTACGTTTTAAGTTTTGGTTAAATAGCCGAGTTGGAAAAGCAATTAGTCGGAGTTCTACTTTTAAGTCTGACGCTCCTTTTTTGTGTATAGCATTGCGAAATTTATCTAATAGTGAAGATGCCGCTGTCATAGCAAGCAACGTTTATTTATTGGGATTGCGACGTTCTTTAGCTTCAAATAATTCGATTTTTTATTTAGATGAAGCTCCTATTTTCTTAGAGTATGAAAGTTTAGCATCTTTGGTAGCTAGACATACAGCTAATGGTGCTAAATCGGGATTAAGAGTGATTTTAACAGCTCAAGATCCAGACAGTATTGCTAATTGTGCATATAGTTCGAGAATTTTACAAAATATTAATACTCGATTAATTGGTAAAATTGAACCCACAGCGCTTGACAGTTATGTTTCTATTTTTAAAATACCATTATCAATAATTTCACCAGCAGCTACAGAAAAATTTTTGCCTAATCGCGAGTCTAATTATACTAATTGGCTTGTGGATGATGGAGATATTTTTACTTATGCGAGATTTTTTGCTCCTTATGGATTATTGGCAGCTGTAGCCAATAATAATGATGAGGTTAAAACTCGAGAAAAATTAGTAAGTCAATATGACGACGAGCTCTTGGCTACTCATATTTATTCTCAGAAATTTTATCCAAATAAAGGAGACATTAAAAGATGAAGAAATCGGTTAAATTATTAATAGTAATTGCCAGTTTAACTACGAGTATTAGTGTAGTAAGCAGCGCCACGGCTTTAAATATACCCAACCCTTTGAATAATACTCCTTTACAGCCAGTCGGAGAAATTTTAAGGGACAAAATTAACTTTCTAGTCAAAGGGATTCTTTTAGATCTAAATGCCGCCCTAGAAGAGATTTCTCCTGAATTAGCTCATACTGTTCGTAGGCTTTTAGAACATCATTTAGGAGGATTTGGTTTAGTAGATCCGAGTGCAATCAGAGAAACAGTAGTAAATAATTGGTCAATAACAGAAGCTGGTTATTCTGCGCCTTCTACGGCCAAAGAATTGATTCGCCATCAAAATCAACAAGCTGTCAGTGCTTTGTTGAGTGAAGAAGGACAGCAAAGAAGTAAAGATAGATTAAACCAACAGGCATCTTTCATCTCTTTAATTAAAAGTAGTAGCGATGATAGTAAAAATGCCAGTAATAATGTCGATTCTTTAGCAGCTCGTACCTCAGAATCTGTTCGAGATCTTAGTGCAGTTAACTCCCTTGCTCAAAAAACTAAGATCTCTCAAGAAGCTATTAAAGCTTTAGTTAATGCTCAAGTTTATTTGGGAGAGCAAAATAGCGTACTTTCTCAGCAAAATTCGCTCTTAGCTCGTCAAAAACTGGAATTAGCCAAACAAAATGTGGAATTAGGTAATTTGTTAGCTAATTTAAATATTCAATTAATTGAAGCAGCTAATAGAGAAGCTTTACAGCTAGAAACCATGAATAATATTTCCTCAAGTTTAGACAGTCAATTAATGAGTGAAACTTCAGAAAATATCCGCATAGGCTTTGGCACTATGAAAAATTATGTTGATAACTCTTTTCTCATTCACTGAAAATCAATTAGCTACTATTTATACAGAGCCAGGAGATTCAGCTCAAGATATATTGAGGCACTCTTCCACAACTCAAGAAGCAATACAAAAATCAGTCAATGGATTATGGCGAGATGTTTTATCGGGAGGAATTTATGGGGCTATTTCCGATCTGGCTTTAGCTTTAGCTATAATTTCTTTGATGTTTTTTGGATTTAAATTGATGAAAATGCTGTTAGAATCCGAAAATTATTCTGATTTTCCTCAAGAAATTATTTTAGCTATTTTGGTTATTCTCCTCTTAGCTAATCAAGGATTTGTTTTAGCTACAATTACCCACGGATTGAGAGGAATTATTAATAATACTAATCAACTAATTCTCGCTCACACTCATACAAATGTATCTCTTGAAGATGCTTATAAAAGAGTCATGTATGATATGGGAACTAAAGCACACATAGCTAGCTTGGTAGCTCAGTGTGACAAAAAAACTACTCCTACTGAAAAAACTAAATGTCTGGAAAATGCCGCCGACAATGCTCAGCAAATAGCAGATATATACCAACAAAATCATCAAAAAACTGGATTAGGAAAGATTTTAGATGATTTTAGAAAACAACCGATAATAACCGCTGTCGATTTAGCTGCTACTCCAGCTGTTTTTAACTTGCAGTTAATTATTCAAGGTTGGTTAATTGCTTTTGGTATGGCTTTTCAATGGTTTATTGAAATTTCTATGTTGTTAACTGCTTTGATTGGCCCTATATCTGTGGGAATGACTTTATTTCCCGCAGGGAGTCGAACTATTTTTCTCTGGTTAATTGCTTTTTGCAGCGTGGGAATGCTCAAGATATTTTATAACATTATTGTCGGCTTAATTTCCGTAATTGTTCTCAATTCTAATCATGTCAACGATATGGCTTTTGCTTTATTTATTGGTTTATTAGCTCCATTTTTATCGACAGCTTTAGCAGCTGGAGGAGGTATGGTAATTATGAATAGTTTTATGAATGC
>JAAUXX010013944.1_pt1 | contig 12022 bp, 9 predicted proteins | sample 7278111 | NCBI WGS metagenome assembly JAAUXX01 (sample SAMN14350116, study PRJNA611818) | marine sediment metagenome | isolation source: surface marine sediment (1.8m) | place: French Polynesia: Moorea | collected 2018-08
CAGGAAGTCGAGAAACTCGGTGTACTTGAGGATCTCGCCGCAACGATTACAGCACTGTCTCCGCGCACCCGGTACCGCGCCTACCTGATCGAAGGCAATGACGTCGGCACGATCGATGTCGGCTTCCTCGTGCAGCGCCGGGCCATTGTCAGGTCCGTAACTCAGCTTGCAGCGGACGAGCTGTTCATGTTCGAAGACGAGATATCGCCGCTGCACGACCGGCCGCCGCTATTGATCGACGTCGTTTTCGTGGACGCTGATCTGCGCCTCAAGGTGATGGATATTCACATGCGCTCGTTGGGCGGCATCGACACACCGCGCGTTCAGCAAAAGCGGCTCGAGCAGGCGCAGTCAATCGCGCGGATCGTCGAGGGTATCCAGGGTGAGGACGACGTAGAGCTCGCCGTCGTCGGCGATTTCAACGCCTTTGAGTTCACCGACGGCTATGTCGACGTTGCCGGCATCATCGCAGGCGATTTCGACCCGGCTGACAGCCTCGTGTGCGCGATGTCGGCCTGTCCCGACCTCGTGACCAATGACCTGACAAACGAGGTGCGTGCCATTGACGCATCGGAGCGCTACTCGTTCCTCTTCCGCGGCAACGCGCAGATCCTCGACCAGGCCCTGACGAGTCAGCAGCTGTCCGAGCGCGTAACGGGAATCGAGTTCGCCCGTGGCAACGCCGACGCAGCGCGCATCCTCGTCACGGATCCCGGCGTCGAGGACGATCTCGCGGTCCGCGCATCGGATCACGATGGACTCGTGCTCTACGTGTGCGGTGACGACGACTGCGGTGACGAGCTCGAAGACGACGGCGATAGCCCCGCCCTTCGACGACTGAGGTGATCTGCCCGAGCGGGTCAGACCGGTCGGTCTGACCCGCTTCCCTTCGGCGGTCACGGCCGGCAAGAGGAGGCCCCACAGGCCCGGCCTGCATTGCCGTGGGGCCGGACTGGGTCTAGGATTGGCGATCCCCAAAGTCCGCGACACACGAGGGCAGACCCATCAACATCAAGATCGTCATCCTGGGCGGCGGCACGGCTGGCTGGATCACCGCGAACGCCATGGTCGAGCGCTGGGGCGCGCGTGGCGTCTCGGTCACGCTCATCGAGTCGCCGGATATCGGAACCGTCGGTGTCGGCGAGGGCTCGACCCCTCGCCTCAAACACTTCTTCGACGGCATTGGTGTCGCTGAAGCCGACTGGATGCCGCGCTGCAACGCGACCTACAAGAACGGTATTTCCTTCGTCAACTGGTCGACGCGACCGGGGTACGATCGCTACTTCCACCCGTTCCCGTCGACGATCGACCAGCACACGACGACGGCGTTCTACCTGAGCACCTTCGCCCGTCGACAGGGCGCCGATATTCATGCTCACCCGGACCGATACTTTCTCTCGGCAGCGCTCGCCGAGGGACGACTCGGGCCGCTGCCCAACGAGAACTTTCCCTTCGTCGTCGAGTACGGCTACCACTTCGATGCATTCCTCGTTGGCGAGTACCTCAAGGAAATCGCGACCTCACGCGGTGTCCGTCACATCGCCGCGCGGGTGACTGAGGTAAAGCAGGCCCCCGACGGATCGATCACGGGACTCGTGACCGATGCCGACGAGACGATCGACGGAACGATCTTCGTCGACTGCTCGGGCTTTCGCGGCGCGCTGATCCAGGATGCACTCGGCGTGCCCTTCGAATCGTTCCGCGAAAATCTCTTCAATGACTCGGCGGTCGTCCTGCCAACCGAGCAGGGCGAACGCATTTCGACGCAGACCGTCTCAACGGCTTTACGCAATGGCTGGGCGTGGGAGATACCGCTCACGCATCGCGTCGGCAATGGCTACGTTTACAGCTCCGCCTATTGTTCGGCCGACGAGGCCGAAACCGAGCTTCGCGAGACGCTTGGCCTCCTCGACAGTGACGTCGAGGCTCGGCACCTCAAGATGAAGGTCGGCCAGGTCCGCGACCACTGGCACAAGAACTGCCTCGCTGTCGGGCTATCGCAAGGTTTCATCGAGCCGCTCGAAGCCACGGCGCTGAACCTCGTTTGCAATACCGTCTACGACTTCATGGACACGTTCGAGGGTGACAACTTCAGCGACGTGAGTCGCGATGCGTTCAACGAGCGGGCCAGCGGTCGCTTTGCAGCAATCCGCGACTACATCGTTGCGCACTACATCATGAACTCGCGGGAAGATACCGAGTACTGGCGAGCCAACGGCGCCAACGAAAACGTGTCCGACACGCTGAAGCAGATTATCGCAATCTGGAAGAACGGGCAGATTCTGAGCCAGGAGTTCGAAGCCCAGGAAATTCAGTCGTCCTACACGCCGATGTCGTGGGCGTGCCTGTTCGCGGGCTACGGCTTTTATCCGCCGCTACGCGATACGCCCATCGCGAGGCAAGCCGAAGAACGCCTCGATGTCGCAAGAATCGACGAATTCATTCGTCGCTCGGCAATGAACTATCGACCGCAGCGGGAACTCCTGGCGTTCGAAGCCGCCTGAGACTCCCGCCCCCGCTGGGCAGGACCGTCCGCCCTTACCCGGGCTCGACAACGAACGCCACATCACATACGGTCAGTCGGAGAAGAGGTGTAAACCTCGAATAAAGCCAAAAACGACACGCCGGGGGGCATTCATGTTTTCACGCTATCTTATCGTAGTAGCTCTAACCCTGTTGATTGCCGATACGGCCCATGCAGACCGTTTCGATCGGCTGTTTGGACTCAACGACAACGCGAAACGAGAGCTTGTCGAGGCGGGTGTAACCCGCTACGAGGACCAATTCGATCCCGTCGCGAGCTTTCCGGTCGGCGATGACTGGGTTCAGCACATCTTCGACCCGTCGAACTCGAGCAAGCCTGCCGGGCCGAGCTGCATCGTAGGTACGCCGTACTCGGTGTTCACCAAGGCCGGCGATCCGAGCAAGCTCCTGATTCTGCTGCAGGGCGGCGGCGCGTGCTGGGACGACTTTTACAACTGCAATCCGGTCGTCGAATCGCAGGTTCCTCCGCCACCGCCCGTCGGCATCTGGGGCGATTCGCTCGATACGGGCGCAGGCGTCATTGAGAACCCACTGGCGGATTTTTCAATCCTGTACCTCCCGTATTGCGACGGCTCGGTGTTCACGGGTGACAACGACGTGTTCGACCCTGACTACCCCGAAGCCGCCGCGGCGCAACTCGGCGTGCCTCCCGAACTGATTCCGCCCGTTCGTTATCACCGCGGAATGCAAAACCTCGCGGCAGGCATTGACGTCGGTAAGGAACTGTTCCCGAACGCTCAAAAGATCTTTCTGACCGGCTCCAGCGCGGGTGGCGTCGGCGCCGCCAGCTTCGCCCCGTTCCTTGCGCGCTTCGCCTGGGGCAACCGCCGCGAGCTCGTCGTTTTCAATGACGCGGGACCGAACGCGATCAACCTGCTCGATGTCCCGGCGATCCTCGCTCGGCAGGCCGACTGGCGCTTCGATCAGTTCTACCCGGCCAGCTGCACGGGCTGCGACCCGACGGGACAAGGCACCGAAATCGTCAAGTGGCGCCTCAAGAACGACCGTTCGATTCGCGAGTCCTTCTACTCCACCGACGGCGATGCGACCAACCGCTTCTTCATGAAGGTTCTAACGCAGGGGCTGTATCGCGACTTGATTCTGTCCGTTCATGGCGAGATCAACGAACGCTATCCAACTCGCTACAAGCGCTTTATCCAGAGCGGCAGCACGACGCACACGGCTCTGCAGACGCCGCTCTACTACCTGGGGACGGCAAGCGGCATTCCACTCGTCCGTTGGGTCGAGGATTTCGTGTTTCCGCCGTTCATTTTTGTCCGTCCGTCCGCATGGGTGGACGTCGTCGAGCCTTTCACACCCGCACCTTGAGTTCGCAGGCCGGCTGTCAGTGACACACCGGCGGCCGGCCTCGCTTTAGAATCGAAACCACTGAGCGTGGCCGGCAGCCCAGGTCGGTTTCGGACTGCTTGGGATCTGCTGGCTCGTGTCGACGAGCGTCGCGCTCGCATGGCACTCAGGAGACGACTCGCAGAACACCGTCTCTGGATGATCCGCTCCTTCACATTGACGCTAACAACCCAATTGCAGCCGTTCCAGTCGCGCAGTACATTGCCGAGCCTCACGTCGATTCGTGTAACGAGTGGCCCTGTCAGGATCATCACATGAACTGCCTTCCAGCCGCCGTTATCTGGGATCTCGACGGCACCCTGATCGACTCGGCGCCTGACATTTGTCGAGCGCTGAACGCGGTCCTCGCTGAGTCCGGACTTGCCGCGCTCGACGAAGCGCCCGTGCGTGCGATGATCGGCGATGGCGCCCTCAAACTCGTCGAACGAGGTTTCACCGCGGCCGGTGTAAACCTCGACGAAGGCTCACTGAAGGACAAGCTCGATAACTTCATGCAGCACTACGCGACGGATCCGAGCGGGCGAACAGAGCTTTTCCCGGGCGCGATGGCTGCGCTCGACGCACTTTCTTCCGCAGGCTGCCTGCAGGCAATCTGCACGAACAAGCCTGAAGAGATATCGAGAGCCGTGCTCCGCGATTTCGGCATTGAGGGACACTTCGGTGCCATCGTGGGCGGAGACTCCACCAGCCGAAGAAAGCCCGACCCCTTACCGCTCTCGACCTGCCTTCACACTATCGGTGTGTCGGCCAGTCGCGCCGTCATGATCGGCGACTCGGCCGTGGATTCGGCGACCGCTCGCGCGCTCTCCATGCCGGTTGGTCTCGTAACGCATGGCTATGCACGAACCGACGTCACGACGATCGATGCCGATTTCCTGGTCGACGACCTGTCGACGCTGATCGACCTGCTAAGAGGTCGGCGTCGAAGCGAAACTCAGTCGAGCTCCGAAATCACGTAGGCAGCCGCCGAGCTTGCCCAGTCGTCTCCGGCCGGCGCAGCGACGAGCCAGTTGTTGAGTGCGCTGCTCGATGCGAAGTCTCCGCAGCGGCCGAGGACGTACGCCGCATAGAACCCGGCCCAGAGTTTGTCGTGCTCGCCCTTGAGCGTGACTTGCTCGTAATCGTGGTGCGCCGAGCCCGCGGCGCGTAGCGCCGATTCGAGCGCGCTCTTGTCCGGCAGACTCATCTCGCTCTCCTGTTTATATCAACTCGACGTTGGTCACGATCTCGACGAGCGTCGGGCCTTCGTGGGCAATCGCCTCGGCCAGCACCTCGTCGAGCTTGCCAGCCTCGGTGACGCGGAACCCGGTTCCGCCGCAGAGATTGGCGTACGCCGAAAAGCGCGGGTTTGTCAGGCTCGTTTGCCAGACCGGCCATTCACCGGCGCGTTGTTCCTTGGAGATCTTGCCGAGCTCGGAGTTGTTGAGCAGCACGTGGGTAATATTCATGTTGTACTTGACGGCCGTATTGAAGTCGCCCATGTACTGGCCAAAGCCTCCGTCGCCGCTGACCGAGATCACCTTGCGATCGCGATACTCGGCCTGGTCCTGCGTTGCGGCCCACGCTCCCATTGCGGCCGGAAACGCGAAGCCGATCGAACCGAGGTAGCCCGACATCAGCACGCGTTGTCCCTTGCTTTCGAAATAGCGCCCGAAGGAATACGTGTTGTTGCCGACGTCGACGGCAATGACCGCATCCTCAGGCGCCGTCCGCGTCAGCGCAGCAAACACGCTGGCCGAACTCACACCATCACGCTCATCGTCGCCGAGCCGACTCTCCTTCTCGGCGCGCCAGATGTGCCACCGCTCGGCAACCTCCTCGCGCTGATCAACCGTGCTGGCCTTGCCGCCGAGCCCCTCGAGAAGCGCCGTCGCCGTGACGCCGATCTCGCCCCAGACAGGCAGCGTGACGGCGTGAAACTTGCCCAGCGCCATGCGATCGAAGTCGACCTGGATAATGGGTTTCTTGGGCGTAATGCCCGTGTGATTCGAAAACGAAGAGCCGAACGCGAGAATGAGGTCGCACTCGTTCATGAACCAGCTCGCGATCGGCGTGCCCGACCGCCCCAGGACGCCGGCAGCGAGCGGATGTGTATCGGCGATCTGGCCCTTAGCCTTGAATGTCGTCAACACGGGTGCGTGCAATGCCTCGGCCAGCTCGACGATTGTGTCCATCGAGTCGCGAGCGCCATAGCCTGCGATGATAATCGGTCGTTTCGACTTGCCGATCGTCGTGCACGCCTCGCCGACCGTGGCCGCGTCCGGAGTGATTCCCGGAGCCGCCATACGGCCAGCGGGCGTCGCCGCCATGGCCGAAGAATCAGCCTCGAGCGTCTGCACGTCGTCGGGAAATATCAGGTGCGCGACGTCCCGCTCGACGAGCGCATTCTTGACCGCCAGCGACATCAGCTCCGCGTGTTTCGACGTGTGCAGCACCGTCTGGCTGAATCGCACAACGGGCGCAAACGCCGATGCAAGATCGATCTCCTGGAACGCACCAGGGCCGAGCACCTGTACGTCGACCTGACCGGTCAGCGCCAGCAACGGCGCGCGATCGACTTTCGCGTCCCACAGGCCCGTCATGAGGTTCGTCGCACCGGGCCCCGCAATCGTCAGGCAGGCCGCCGGTTTGCCGGTCAGCTTGGCGTAGCCCGAGCACGCAAACGCCGCGGCACCTTCGTGCCGAATGCCGTAATAGGAAAGCCGTCCCTCCTGCTCTTCGCGGCGCAGCGCATCGGCCAGGCCCAGGTTCGAGTGACCCACCATGCCGAATACCGAGGTAACGCCCCAGTTCGTCATTGTCTCTGCCATGACGTCGGTCACCGTCGTCGCGTGCGGCAGCTCGGCTTCGAGGCCGACATAAATGCCGTCCTCGCGAACCTCGAGCGGATACATCGTTTGCCCGGTGTCTTCGTGGCCGCCGGGCGGGAGACCCGTCTTCGGATCGAAATCCCAGCCGTGCCAGGGACAGCGCAGCCAGCACTGGCCATCGTTGCCCTTCTCTATCGAACCCTCGCCAAGCGGCCCGCCCTGGTGCGGGCAACGATTGTCCATCGCCGCGTATTCACCGTCGATGTGTGTAAGCGCCATCGAGTGAACGCCCGCCGTCACGGTCTTGACCCGACCTTCGGGCAGTTCGTCGAGATCCGCAACGCGGTGCCATTCGAGCTTGTCTGTCATCGGGATTCCTCCGAATCACAAAGGTGTGTGCGCCCCGCCTCGATCAGCCGATCCCAAAGCGTGCAGAGATAGGCGGCCGGATCGTCCATCGCGACGAGTTCGCCGTACCTGAGGACGGCCCCGGTGAAGCCTTCGGTATGCCAGGCGGTGCCATCGGGTAGTTCGACGTCCAGGAGATCGTCAGGCTGCGGATACGCCGTGACGTAAAAGTAAGGCTCCGAAATGCCCGCGTCGCCGAGCACGAAACCGAAGTTCATCTGTTTATCGGCGGACTCTTCGTCGGCAGAGTCCACGCCCATTACGCGCGCACCGGGCAGCCAGATCATCGACAGGTCGAAATGATGCGGCCACACCTGGATCGGACTGGTTTCTTCCCGAATGCCTGCGCGAAGCTCCTCGAGCGCGGCGGCCACGGATGCGAACGCATGGTGCAGTCGGCCGGCTGCCTCTGGTGAGTAGTCGGGAAACCGATCGCCGCGGAGCTCGCTGTCGGCGGGCACGTCGCAGCCCGCGACACCCGCCATTTCGAGCGCGCTCTCGATAAAGCCCGCGACCTCGCGCGGTGATTGGCCTGTGAGTTTCAGACTCGACGTGGTCAGCTCGCAGTGCACGTCGAGGCGGCTGTTGACGAGGTCGAGTTCGAGTTCGAAATCCGGTGAATTGCGGATGACGTCGGTCGTCAGTCCGCGAATCGACGGGCGCAGGCTGATGTGCCACCAGTGCTTGCGTCGTCGGCGCCTGCCCTCAGCCCAGTTGCCGAGCACCTGTGCCCAGGCATGGAGCGCATCGCGCGTCGGTGCGAGCACCGCCGGATCGAGTACCGGAAACCGCTCCATCACGATGCTCCGACGCCGCCGTACGCTACGCCCGTGAGCTCCGCCATGTCGCGCCGGAACGTCGTCAGATCGTCGATGTTGAACTGCGATACGTGGGCGTGCCCCGCCGCGCGCGCAAGCACTGTCATGAGTTCGACGCTTGCATCGAAGAACCTCGCCAGGCGCTCAGCGGCTATGTCTACCGGCAGCCTCGAACGCAAGTGCTCCTTCTGCGTGGCGATGCCAACCGGGCAGTTATTCGTATGGCAGGCGCGCATGCCGAGGCAGCCGATCGCCTGCAGCGCCGCATTCGACACGGCGATGCCGTCAGCACCGAGCGCCATCGCCTTTGCGAAGTCCGCCGGGGTCCGGAGCCCACCCGTGCCAATCAGCGTTACGCCGTCGGCGCCACAGGCATCGAGATGGCGCCGCGCACGTGCAATAGCCGGTATCGTCGGCACGGATATGTTGTCGCGGAAAATCAAAGGTGCCGCCCCCGTACCGCCACCGCGCCCGTCGAGAATAATGTAGTCGACGCCAACGTCGAGGGCCGCGTCGATATCCTTTTCGATGTGCTGCGCCGACAGCTTGAATCCGATCGGGATACCATCCGTCTTCTCACGTACCTCGGCTGCAAAATCCCGGAACTGCGACAGGTCCGTCCACTCCGGAAAACGGGCCGGTGAGATCGCAGCGGTGCCCTCCTCGAGCCCGCGAACCTCGGCGATCTTGCCCTTGACCTTTTCGCCCGGCAGGTGACCGCCCGTGCCGGTCTTTGCACCCTGCCCGCCCTTGAAGTGGAAGGCCTGGGTGCGCTGCACCTTATCCCACGAAAAACCGAAGCGCGCCGATGCGAGTTCGTAGAGGTAACGCGAGTTGGCTTCCTGCTCCTCGGGCAGCATGCCGCCTTCACCCGAGCAGATGCCGGTCCCCGCGCGCTCTGCCCCTTTCGACAGCGCCACCTTCGCTTCGTAAGACAGAGCACCGAAGCTCATGTCGGACACGAACAGCGGTATGTCGAGCTTTAGTGGCTTGTTCGCATTCGCTCCAACGACAATGTCGGTACCAACCGGCTCGTCGTCGAGCAGTGGCAGCTTGTGCAACTGGGCGACGACGAACTGCAGGTCGTCCCAGCTCGGCAACTCGTCGCGCGGCACGCCCATGGCAGACGCCGGGCCGTGGTGCCCTGTCCTGGTCAGACCGTCGGACGCCAGCTGGCGAATGAACCGCACATGCGGCTCTTCAGGCGCCGGGTGCGTATCCTGGTAATTGCCCTGGTATGCGTCGCGATCGAAGGGCTGCGGGTTGGCAACCGCCCATTCGGCAATCTCCTCTTCATCGACGACGACCTGCCCGTCCTCGATCCAGGCGGAGAACTTGTGCAGCACCTCGCGATTGTCGTACTCGCTTACCCCGGTATCGAAACGGTAGTCCCAGTTGTGTACGCCGCAGATGATGTTGTGACCGTCAATGTGGCCGTCCGCCATCAGCGCGCCGCGGTGCAGGCACCGCCCGTACAGAACACTTACGTCTTCGTCGTACCGAATCACGACGAGATCGACGTTTGCCACGAGCGCGTGCGTCGGAGTCCTGTCCTCGAGATCAGCCCAGGCCAGAATCGCGATCTTGTTCATGCGGTGCCCCCTTGTCCTTCTGTGTTTTCTTTATTGCCCGGCTCTTCCATCATGCCTGAACGCAACGGCATGTCGACGGCTGGCTTCGTTTCCTCGCAGTCGCCGACGCGAGCGATCATGCGTCCATACGTAGCTGCGAATGGCGCCGCTGTCATGCCGTGCAGCAGCGTGCTCAAGCCGACGGTCAGGACCGTAACGGCAAGGATTTCCTCGCTGTGCGGAACCTCTGCCTCGTCGAGAATCAACAGCACGAACAGGATCGATGCGAGTCCGCGCGGCCCGAACCAGCCCAGGAACAGCACAGTCGGCATCCGAATGCCGGAGCCTACGAGCGACAACAGCACGGGCAGCATCCGAATAACCGTCAGCGATAGCAGCGCAAAGAGGATGTGCATCGGATCGAGGCCCACGAAGGCTTCGGGCAGCAGCGCAACGCCGAATACGAGGAACGTGATCAGCATCAGGAGCTGCCCTTCGGTCTCCATGAACTCGAACAGGAAGTCGCACTCGTTCCTGATCGTGTTACCGAACGTCATGCCGCCGACGAAAGCGGCGATGAAACCGTTTCCGCCGACAAGCTCGGCGGTGAGATAGCAGAGCCCGGCGAGGGCGAGTATGGCCATGCCCTGGTACGACTCGCTGGCCATGTAGCGCGTAGCCGCTGCGTCCAGGCAACGCGCGCCAACAAATCCCAGCGCTATACCAACCAGCGGGCCGAGCGTAATTTGCAACAGCCCGAAGGTAATCCACTCGGCCGCGCCGGTGCCGCCTTGCGCGGCTGACGCGAGAGCGGCGAACAGCAGAACGGCCGGCAGCGCGATGCCGTCATTGAGCCCGCTCTCGATATTGATAGCCTGTCGAATACGGACGGGCACGGACGAGTTACTGACGACGGCCTGGCCAAGTGCTGCGTCCGTCGGCGCGAGCAGGGCAGCGAGGAGCGCCGCTTCCCATAGGCCGAACGTGGGGAACATCGCCGTTGCCACCCAGGTGCCGAGCGCGATGGACAGCGGCAGCCCGATAACGAGCATTCTTACCGGAAGGTTGTGATCCGAGCGAACTTGTCTGAGCTTGATACGTGCCGCGTCGGTGAACAGCAGGATCACGAGTGTGATTTCGGCGACGACGTGCAGGAATCCGTGGCCAGGATTGATCTCAGCGAGATCGAGGACGCCCGGCCCGAGCAGGAAGCCGAGACCGACAAACACCATTGGTGCGGTTATCGGCGTCTTCTCGAGTTTGCCCGAGATCAGCGCAAACGCGAAATACGCGGCGACGATAGCGGTAAAGCCGATCAGCTCCATCGTATCCCCAGATCGTTGCGGGCTCGCACCCGCTTTCTATTTGTTGGCGGCCGCTCCCGCCAGATCATCCGCCGATGGCCGCAAGCAATCAATGCCTGCGCCCCGGTAGTTTCAGCGAGCGATCGGGCTCAGGCGCGACTCGCGTAGTAGCCACTGACGACAGGATCGTCGGCAATTCGCGCCTGGTGCTCGACGAGGCTCGGTGCGATGCGGTCCAAGAGATCAACCGGAACATGATCGAGATTGCCGCTCTTGAGTGAGCGAACCTGTTCGTAAACCTTCAGATCGGCGACCGTAAGACGGCCGTCGGCAAAGTACTCGCCTCCGCCGCGGGCCAGCAGTTGTGCAAGACCCGTAGCGAAGGTCGTGATCCAGCCATCAGCGAGCTTCTCCCGCGCAGCCTTCAGCTCATCCCCCTCTAGCCCGAACGTATGCACGACCTGATGCAACAGATCTTCGACAGCACCCATCGCCTCGTCGCAATACAGCGCCTGCAGGCTATCCTCGGGGTACAGTCCGGCCATCTTGCCGACGTAGCGCAGCATCGAGTTTGATTGCGTCACCTCGACGCCGTCGATCTCGAGCACGGGTGCACAGCGGAACGGCATGTCCTCGCGCGCCTGCATGAATTCCTGGAAGGAAATGCGGTGATCCTCGAAGTCGACACCGGCTGCATGAAAAGCGATGCGAACGGGTTCGCCGCGACCGCCGTCGAAATCGAAATAGGTAAGCTTGTATCGGGGCATCACTTGGCCTCCCTTGTGGCCTGTTTCTGAAGGACTCGTACTGTTGTCGTCTGCTACGTCAATCGTCTGCCTCGTCCACGGACTTTGCAAGCCTCCCCCGGGACCTGGGGCCTACGGCCGCCAGGCACACAATCAGGTAACATTTGCGAGCCTGAATCTCGAGCGTCCCTATGATTACTTCCATTCTCCGCATATCGACTACGCTCTTCGCCTGCCTCTGGCTCGTCGCCTGCACCGCCCCGACGCCCGAGACGTTCGATTTGATTCTGCGCGGCGGAACGATCTACGACGGCTCGGGTGAGCCAGGTTTTACGGGCGACATTGCGATACGTGGTGACAAGATTGCCGCCATTGGCGACCTCGGCAATGCGGCTGCTGACCGCGAGATCGACGTCAGCGGACTCGCCGTCGCCCCCGGCTTCATCAATATGC
>JAAUXX010002245.1_pt1 | contig 11969 bp, 12 predicted proteins | sample 7278111 | NCBI WGS metagenome assembly JAAUXX01 (sample SAMN14350116, study PRJNA611818) | marine sediment metagenome | isolation source: surface marine sediment (1.8m) | place: French Polynesia: Moorea | collected 2018-08
GGCGTAGCCGATGTAAGCCTTTGAACATCAAGCAACTTCGCGTAGTTGTGCCGATTTTCAAAGGCGTCAATCAAATCGTTTAGGACGAACGATTTGATTGCCAGGTTAATAGTTTCGCCGCCAGGCACAGACGTGGAGATTGTCAATTGCAGTGGTTAGACCGGATAGGTGCCAAAAACGGTAGTGTAGGTATTGAAATAATATCCGGCGGGTTGGCCATCGCCGCCAAGGGATGCTTGGGTAAGGCGGAAGACATTGATGTGCTCGGTCTCCTCAAGCCAGAATCTGAGCAGGATAGCCTGCTGCACGAGTTGGCGCATTTCACGCACAAACACAGAATCGGCAGGCGGCCGTGCCATCTGGTGCTACACCCGCAAGATTACCAACTGTTATTGGTCGAGGCGCCCGAGGTTCCAGACGAGGCGTTGCGCGAGGCCGTGCGTTGGCGTATCAAGGATCTGGTCACCATACCCGCTGACAAGGCGGTGGTGGATGTGTTCAAACTGCCCGCCGATGCCAGCAAGCCGGCCCAAAAGATGCTCTACGCCGTCGTATCGGAACTTGGTCGCGTGCAGGAATTGATCGGGTTGGTCAAGGCATCGGGGTTGACTCTGGCGTCGATCGATATCGGCGAAATGGCGATGCGCAATGTGTCCCTATTGGTGTCAGGCGCGGCCCAGGAGCGTGGCGTCGGCATTGCGCGCATCGTCGAGGGGGGCGGCGTGGTGTCGTTGTATCGGCGGGGAAATTTATATCTCTCGCGCCAGTTTCAGCTGCAATACCGCGCCGGATTGCTCGACGATCTACCGGTGGACACCTTGGCCCTGGAGGTCCAGCGTTCGCTCGATTACTACGAGCGACAGATGGGGCTTGCTCCGCCAACGGCGCTTTACTTGTGCGGCGAAAATGTCAGCCGCGACAAAATTACCCCGGAGCTCACGCGCAGTATTAACGTGCCGGCAAAGTATTTGGACATTGGCGCGAGCCTGTCGTTCGCGGGGGATATTGATGACGGGATGACTCAGGTGTGCATGGGAGCTCTCGGCGGCGTCTATCGCGGGGCGTTCGCGGCGTGAGCATGCAACAGGTTAACCTTTATTTGCCCGAGCTGCGCCCCCGAAAAATGTGGTTGACGGCTAATTCCATCGCCCTGTCAGTGGTCGGTTTCATTTGCCTGATGACCATCTCAGTGTTGGTTGTCAAACGCGGCCTCGTCGTTTACGAAGCGCGTGTGGTAGCGTTGGAGACCCAGGCCAGGTCCGCCGAACAACGGGTAGTGAGTTTCCGCGCCAAGGTTCGTCCGGTCAATTCCCTGCAGTACGATCGCAAACTGGCACACCTAAAACAATCCGTTGCCGCGCGGGAACAAATCGGCCTGATTATTCAAGGGCAAAACCTCGGTAACGCCGTGGGTTTTTCCGAGCCCATGCTGAGCCTGGCGCGGCAGTCGCTCGATTCTGTTTCTCTGCAGCACATTAGAATTTCGCGCGGTGGCGCGTTTATTGAACTCAAGGGCCTGACGCGGTCTGCTCAGGACGTGCCGCGCTATGTTCACAAGTTGCAGCGCGAGGATAGCCTCAAGGGGTCTCAATTCGGGCTACTGAGCCTGTCCCACAGCGCAGGGCGACAGGATGTTCATCAATTCGCGCTCGGATTTGATTCCGTTTATCAACTTGCCAAGGAACGTGCGCGATGAAAACTTGGTGGAACAACTTCGCCGCCCGAGTGAATGCGAAAACTCAGCGCGAACGCCTTGTTATCGCGCTGTTGCCGTTGGCCTTGGTTTATTCTCTGTTCAGCGGTTTGCTATTGATGCCGCTGGAGGAGGAAAAAGCGGTGCTGCGTGACAGGCTAACAGCCGCTGAACAGCAAATGAAAAAAGTTTCGGCCCAGGAGCGGGTGCTGGCGCAGGCGCTTAGCAACGACCCCAATGCACCGAAGAAGCGGGAAATCGAAGATCTGGAGGCGCGCCTGGCGCAAATCGATAGCGATCTGCAGACCCTCGCCACTGGCTTGATCGCCGCCGATATGTTGCCGCAGGCATTGCACGATGTGCTACAAACGATGGGGTCGCTGTCGCTGCTCGGCATGGAAACCTTGGCCCCGAGCCGCTTGAATTTGGCGCCGGCGGCGCTCATCGAGCCGGCGCAAGTCAATGGCGACGACGAGCTGCCGGAACAGGTCGGGGAAATTGTCGCCGCCGGGGAACAAGATCGTGTCGGCGATGACATTGGCGTTTTCAAACATTCGGTCATCGTGTCGTTGGAAGGTCAATACTTCGACGTGATTGCCTATTTACGTGCGCTCGAACAACTGTCATGGAAAATCTACTGGCACGCCATTGATTATCAGGTGCAACAGTATCCCACTGCGCGGGTAAGTATTGAGGTGTACACATTGTCCACAGAGGAGGGAGTGCTGGGTGTTTGATCGCACAAAATACGCGTTGCTGACGTGTGCTCTGGGGCTGAACGGCGCCCTGGTCGCCGCGGAAATACCTTCGGTGTCCGACCCCACGCGTCCACTCGGCTACAGTCAAGCCGCAATAAAAATGGAACAGCTCCGCTTGCAGGCAATTTTTTACGGCAGTGGCCGCAAAGAAGCCATCGTCAACGGTGTTGCCGTCAAGGAAGGGGATCGAGTACACGGTAAGCGCATTGTACAAATACGCCCGCGGGAAATCGTTTACGATGCGGCCGGCAGTGCCCGGGTATTAAAATTGCGACCAAGTATTTTTACCAGGTGAGCGGGCATGATGGGTAACGGCATTAAACAATACCCCAGCTTGGCGTTGATCGTCGCGCTCGGTCATCTTACGTCCTGCTCCAATGTCGGGTATGAGCCGTCCTCTGCGGAGCGCTTCATGCGCGAGGCCATCGCCGCGCAGGCGCGCGCGCAACTTGACGTGCCGCCGGAGGTAAGTGACAGTCTGCTGGCCAATGACTACCCCGCGAGCGCCGACCCGGCCGCGCAATCGCGCTTCGACGTCTCCGTTAACCAGGTGCCCGCGCGCACGTTTTTTGTCAGTCTGGTTGCCGATGCCGGTGTGAACGTCGTGGCGCATCCCGAGGTGACCGGCAGCATTTCGTTGGAGCTTAGGAATGTTACCATCGATGAAGTGTTGAACGTGACGCGTGACGTTTACGGCTATGAATATAAATTCAGCAGCGGCATTTACACGATTTATCCGCGCACATTGCGGACGGAAATATTTCCCATCAATTACCTCGACGTGCAGCGCGTGGGCGTCACCGATACCAGCGTACAAATCGGTAAAATTACCGGCAGCGATAGTGGCAATGGCGGTGCGAGGGGTAATCGTGGCGGCGGTTCCGCTGACAGCGCCGAGAGCGCCAACCTGTTGGCCTACCTGGAAAACCAGGCCCAATCCAGCGGTGGCGGCGATGGCATTTCCCCCGGCGCGCGGGTGCAAACCCTGACCAAAACCGACTTTTGGCACGGCATCGGTGAAGCGATTCTCGCCATCGTCGGTGACGAGGCCGGCCGCATGGTGATGACCAACCCGCAGGCGGGTTTGGTGGTGGTCAAAGCCCTGCCGGGCGAATTGCGCGCGGTGCGCAATTTTCTCGCGCAGTCAGAGCTCAGCGTCAAGCGCCAGGTGGTGCTCGAGACCAAAATTCTCGAAGTGCGACTCGATGACGGCTTTGAGGCGGGTATTAACTGGGGGGCGATATCTGGGCAGCTGGCCATGAGTCAGACAGATAGTTCCACCGGCTCCCTGGCGGATATTATCTTTAACGGCAACAGCACCCGGGAATCCATTATCTCCGGAATTCTCGAGGTCACCGACATCACCAAGCTGCTGTTTTTGTTGGAAAGGCAGGGCAGCGTGCAGGTGCTCTCCAGCCCCCGAATTTCCACTGTCAACAACCAAAAAGCGGTGATACGGGTGGGTTCCGACGAATTTTTTGTCACCGGTATTTCAAATTCCACCACCTCCAGCGCGTCGTCCATCGTCAATACGCCGGAGGTGGAGCTGGACTCTTTTTTCAGCGGCATCGCCCTTGATGTGACCCCGCAAATTTCCGCCGATGGCAGCGTTATTTTGCACGTGCACCCCATCGTTACCGACGTGCAGGACCAGATCAAGGAAATTGATATCGCCGGCGATCAGTTTTCTCTGCCCCTGGCGCTGCGCGATGTCAGGGAGTCCGACAGCATCGTCAAGGCCCGCAGCGGGCAGGTGGTGGTATTGGGTGGCCTCATGCAGGAAAGCACCTCCGATGTCGACACCAGGCGCGCATTTCTAGGCGATATTCCGGTGTTGAACTTGTTATTCAAAGCACGACAAAAAACCACCCAAAAAACCGAGTTGGTGATACTCATGCAGCCTATCGTAGTGAACGACGATACTTGGCCCGAGGCCTTGAGTTCACAGGCGCGGAGAATCGACCAGCTGTCGGGGGAGTTGCGCGCTCGATAGGAGGCGACATGTACCAACAGTTTTTCAATTTTGACGAGCCGCCCTTTTCACTAACGCCCGATACCTGGTTCTTTATCAATCAGCAGAGCCACAAAGATGCGCTCAATACCCTGCTGGTGGCCTTGCAACACTGCGAGGGTTTTATCAAAATTGTCGGCGAAGTCGGCACCGGTAAGACCCTTCTGTGCCGCATTCTGCTGGCGCGTTTGAATGCTGGCTTTGTCACCGCTTACATCCCCAATCCGTATTTAACGCCGCAGGAATTAAAAGGTTTCGTCGCCCGCGAAATCGGCGCCGATGTGCGAGCAGAAATGCCGGCCCACGAATTGATGAGCGCGATCTATCGACGGCTGATGCAATTGGCGAGAAATGACAAGCAGGTGGTGCTGGTGGTCGATGAAGCCCAGGCCATGCCGCGGGAAACCATAGAATGTCTGCGCCTGTTGACCAACCTGGAGACCGAAAAGAGAAAATTGCTGCAAGTGGTGATGCTGGGTCAACCGGAACTCGACGCTTTGCTGTCTCGGTCGGATCTGCGACAGCTTAAACAGCGCATTATTTTTGCCGAAAAACTGCTGCCTTTTTCCAGACAAGGCGTCCGCGACTACATTGCGCATCGCATCGCCTCCGCCGGCTGTCGACGGGAAAATCTGTTTACCAACACCGCCGTTCGGCTGCTTTACTATGGCTCCGGAGGCATTCCCCGGTTGATCAATATTCTCGCTCACAAGGCGCTGATTTGCGCCTACGGCAAGGGCCACGCACGAGTGTCCAGCTGGCACGTCGCCAGCGCGATTGCCGATACCCGGGAGAGCCGCTGGCTGGGCAAACTGTGCGCGCTGCACCGTCGCTTGGCGTGGGCGCCCGCGGCCGTCAACGCGCTGCTGCTGATGCCCTTGTGGTCGTTCGCACTTGCCCGCGGTGGGGCGCCCCTGTGAGTCTCATCAACGATGCCTTGCGAGATTTGGAGCTGCGCAGAGAAACGCCTGAACTCGCATACGGCGCGCCCGAAGAAGCGTGCCCCGCCCCCCCCGCAGTGTCGCACAACGTGCGCTTTTGCGTGCTGTTTTCCGTCCTGTTGATAGCGCTGGCGGCCAGCGTAGTCGGCGGACTAGAAGAGCAAAATCGCCCCTCGCTGACGGCGTCTGGCGGCGACCGGCGCGCACAACTCGCCCCTGTCGACCACGCTCTTGTGCGAGCAAACATTCCCGCCGTTCCCGGTCTCGCTGAAGTCATCCATGCCGCGCCTCCCAGCCACGGCGATTCCGCGGCCGCAACGGATCCGCAGAGCGCCGCCACGCATCTGGCGAGCGCCGAACCCGAGTCAGAGGCGGTACACGACCCGGCGGCTGAGCTCAAACGGGCGCAAACAGCGATGAGCAGAAATCGCCTGAGTGTGCCGGCGGGGGCCAACGCGCTGTTTTTCATCCGGCGAGTACTGGCAAAAGACCCACAAAATAAAGCCGCCTTGGCCATGCTTGAGCACGTGGTCGACCTGTATCGCGCGCAGATCGACAAAGCCATTGACGCCGGACAAATTGCTCGCGCCGAGGGGCTGTTGGAACGCGCGCAGATCTTCGGCTTAGCCGGCGCGCAAGTCAATGACTACCAAAGCCGTGTCCAGGCCGTGCGGGCCCCATCCGCGGCAGACGCCGGAGCCGCGCGCGAATACGCCGGCGACGTCCTCGCCCCGCTCGCACCCGCGACAACACAATATCGGGTGACGGAGAGTTTTGCGTCCTACGATTTGCGGCAGGTGGCCTTGGCCCGCGAAATGCTCCGACAAGGCCGCACGGCGCGGGCCGAGTCACATCTGACGGCGTTAATCGACGCCCATCCCGCGGCCGTGCACAGCTTGATTTTCTTGCTGGACCACTACCTGGAGCGCTCACGCGCCGCCGAGGCCCGGCGCCTGCTCGCCGCGGTGACTCCCGATCACCAAGCGCTGACCTATCTAAACGCGCGCCTGGCAAATTTTTACCACCGGCACGATAAAGCCATCGCGCTGCTCGAGCAGTCGGCGCCAAGCGAGCAAATGAAACGCGCGCACCATGGATTTTTAGCGGCGCTCTACCACAAGTCCAAGCAGTACCGGAAAGCGCAAACCCTCTATTCCGAGCTATTGACGGCGCACCCCGAGGACAACAAGTATCTGTTGGGCTTCGCTCTTTGTGCCGATGCGCTGGGCGAAACCGACAGGTCAGTTGAGGCGTATCGGACAATACTGCGCCAGGGGCATAGTAATCCACAGGTGCTCGCCTTCGCGCACAAGCGGGTGCGGAAATTGCGCGCACCGGGGCGGGGGGAGACGCAACGATGGTAAATGCCGCCGGGCACAAGCGCATACGCATCGGTGACCTGCTCGTTGCGCGACAAATCATCTCCCAGCAGCAGCTCGAGCGGGCGCTCGCCGAGCAGAAGAACACCGGCCGCAAGCTGGGCCGCCAGCTCGTCGACATGGGTTTTGTCGAAGAAAACGCACTGCTCGGCCTGCTCTCCCAGCAGTTGGATATTCCCTTTGTCGAACTGAAAAACTTTCGCTTTGATCCACAGCTGGTACAGCGCCTGCCGGAGAACCTCGCGCGGCGTTATCGCGTCATTATCCTGCGCGACGACCCGGAGGGCGTTTTACTGGGCATGTCCGATCCCACCGACATATTCGGGCTCGACGAGTTGCAGAAGATTATTGACAAGCCCGTTAAAACCGCCGTGGTGCGCGAATCGGAATTGCTGGATATTCTGGATATTGCCTACAGCCGCGCCGGTGAAATTGCCGACCTGGCCGGTCAGCTCAGTCAGGAAATCGCCGAAGACGCCGTCGATTTTGCCGATATCATCACCGACGCGGCGGAAAGCGACGCCCCGGTTGTGAGGTTGTTGCAGAAAATCTTTGAAGAAGCCCTCAGCACCAAGGCCTCGGATATTCACATCGAACCGGATGAAAACGTGCTGCGAATTCGGCAGCGGATCGATGGCGTGCTGGTCGAACAAGTGATGAACGAGAAGCGCATTGCCGGCGCGCTGGTGGTGCGCCTGAAGCTGATGTCGAATCTCGATATTTCAGAGAAGCGCCTGCCGCAGGACGGCCGCTTCAACCTGCGCATAAAGAGTCACAATATCGATGTGCGGGTGTCGACCATGCCGGTGCAGCACGGCGAGTCAGTGGTGATGCGGATTTTGGATCAGACGGAGGGCATTCGCGAATTGATCAGTGTCGGCATGCCCAATGACTACATCGCCCGCTTTCGCCGGATTATCGCGCGCCCGCACGGGCTGGTGCTGGTGACCGGTCCCACCGGCAGTGGCAAAACCACGACCCTTTACGGCGCCTTGAGCGAACTCAACACGCCGCAGAAAAAAATTATTACGGTGGAGGATCCGGTGGAATACCGTTTGCCGCGCATTAATCAGGTGCAGATTCACGAAAAAATCGGCCTCGACTTCGGTTCCGTGCTGCGCGCCACGCTGCGGCAGGATCCGGACATTTTGTTGATCGGCGAGATTCGCGACGCGGAGTCGGCGGAAATCGCCCTGCGCGCGGCCATGACCGGCCACTTGGTGCTGTCCACCCTGCACACCAACGATGCCGTTACCTCGGCCTTGCGACTGGTGGACATGGGTGTCGATCCCTATCTGGTGGCCTCCAGTCTGCGCGCCATCGTTGCGCAACGCCTGGTCAGAAGGGTGTGTGACAGCTGTTCGGAGCCCTACGCCCTGGACGACCTGGAAGAGCGTTTCTTCCGAAAAATCAGGCCCCACGATCAGCAAGCGACCCATTTTCGCCGGGGGGTCGGATGCCCCCACTGCTTCAACACCGGCTACCGCGGCCGCATCGGCGTTTTTGAGTTGCTTGAATTAAACGCGCCCATGGCCGACGCCCTGCGCGAGAACAACGTCAGGGCTTTCAACGATGCCGCGCACGCGCATCCCAGTTATCGACCCCTGGGCGCCAGCGCTCTGGACTATGCCATCGCCGGCATTACCACTATTGAAGAGGTCTTGCGGGTGTCGGCGCAAGTCGAAGATGAGAGCTTGTCTGACATTGCCGGGGAAGGCTAGCGACACTATGGGACAGTTTAAATACCACGGCCATGCTTCCCAGGGACAAGCCGTCAGCGGACAACTTGAGGCCGCTTCCAGCCAGGCGGTTGCCACGCGGCTGATGGGCCGCGGTATCACCCCGGTCAAGATAGAAGAAGTCCCCCTCGCCGAAGATTATCTGAAAAAAATCAAAGCGCTGCTCGGCGCGCAAAAAGTCGCGGACGTCGATCTGATTATGTTTTGCCGCCAGATGTACACCATCACCAAGGCGGGCATTCCCCTGACGCGGGGCATACGGGGACTGTCCGCCAGCATACGCCACGATTACTTTCGCGAAGTGTTAAACGACGCGGTCGACAGTCTGGAAAGCGGTACCAGCCTCTCGGCGGCGCTGAGAAATTACCCGAAAGTGTTCAGCGATTTATTCGTCAGCATGGTTAGTGTCGGCGAAAGCAGCGGCAAGCTCGACGAGGTGTTTCGCCAGATCGGCTTTTATATCGAACGCGATGAGGAAACCAAAAAACGAATTAAATCCGCCATGCGCTATCCCTCGTTTGTCATGGTGGCTCTGGTCGCGGCGGTGACGACGATAAACATCCTGGTGGTGCCGGCGTTTGCCCGCATGTTCGAGCAATTCAATGCCGAGCTACCCATCGTCACCAAAGTTTTGATTGCCACCTCCAACGTTTTTGTCAACCATGGCCATTGGCTGCTGACGGGCTTGGTCATCGCGGTCGTGGGCTTTATTTATTATATTCGCACTCCTGCCGGCGGCCTTAACTGGGGACGTTACAGGCTAAAATTGCCCATTGTCGGCGCACTCATAGAACGCGCGTCAATGGCCCGCTACGCGCGCAGCTTCAGTCTCATGTTAAAAGCGGGGGTGCCGATCACCAAGTCCCTCAATTTGTGTGCCGCCGCCATCGATAACTCCTATTTGGAAGAAAAAATTATTCGCATTAAGGAAGGTATTGAGCGCGGCGAAAGCCTGATTCGCACACATCAGCAATCGCGAATGTTTACGCCCCTGGTATTGCAAATGGTGGCTGTGGGCGAGGAGAGTGGCCAGGTGGACCAGCTGCTCGCCGAGGTTTCCGAGTTCTATGAACGCGAGGTTGACTATGATCTGAAGACGCTCACCGACCGCATCGAACCGATCTTGATTGTCATTATGGCGATTTTTGTCACCATCCTGGCGCTTGGAATATTTTTACCGATGTGGAGCATGTACGAGATTCAGCGATAGGAACATGAGTGAAAATCACTACATTAAACAGGAAAAGGGAAGGCCGCGGCTGTTTGAACTCCTGATAGTGCTGATCGTTATAGCTTTCATATTTTATATCAGCATCGGCTACTATATCCGGCCGCTCGAAGAAACGTCTTTGTCCCTGGCGGATCTGCATTCCGGCATTTTCTTTCGCATGGTAAATAATATCCACGCCATTGGCAAAGCGGACAATAAAAACCGCGTGGTCGTCAACAAAACAACGTTTTATCTCAACGAGCGCGGCTGGCCTGCCAATACCGCCAAAAAAAGATCGCCCTCGATAAAAAATCAGACCGCCGCAGAATGTCAGCAATTGTGGAATGCCATTTTCACAAACCCACCGCGCAATCAATTAGGCGATAGCGAATATGCGGAAAATGGCGATTATCTAATATCCTTAAATAAAAAAGTAATTTGCCGCTATAAATTGGTTGCAAAGCGAGAAGCTGCTTATTTCATAGACTATGATGTGAGTAATGGAGCGGTAAGTGTTGTCAACCCCAGACGCGTCGCCACGCCCTGAGGGTAAGAGACAAGCTGGCCCATTAAAAAATTAGAGTTTGAGTATTCAGAGGTTTCCTATTAATTCGGCATGACAATATATCTTCCTGATATATTTGCTCGACGGGTTAATAGGCTGTTGAAAAACTCTGTTTTTCGGCAGCCTGCCCCGATACATGGAGGTATCGGCACAATCGAAGGCTGCTAAGCCTTTGATTGTGCGAGAAAAGTAAAAATCGCACCTTTTACTTTTCAACAGGCTGATAATAGTTGAAAGCGAAATTTTATGGGTTCTCGGAGAAATTATATGAAAAAGCAACAATCTGGCTTCACTCTGATCGAGTTGATTGCTGTTTTGGTCATTTTGGGCATTTTGGCGGCAACGGCAGTGCCCAAATTTGTCGACCTGTCTGACGAGGCGGGCGCTGCCGCGGTGAGTAATATCGCCGGTTCCCTGGAAAGCGCCAGCGCGCTCAATCACGCCGTGGATATTGCCGTTGAAGCGAGCCTGAGCAGTGACACCTTTCAGGTGATCGACGCCTGTGACATGGCCGATGTCAATAGCCTGTTAGCCAATCCACTGCCGACCGCCGGCTCGGGCGCCTACAGCGTCGCCTATTCGGGGGCCGATACGTCCATCGCCGACAAGGCCACGGTCATCTGCACTCTTACCGGGCCAAGCGGCGACACCTCGGATTTCGCCATGATTGGCACGCGCACCTGATGCGTTTTTAGGGAGGCGCTCGGATTAATCGCGCACGCGGTTTCACCCTGATCGAGCTGGTGACGGTGTTGATACTGATCGCAATCCTGGGCGTCACCGTCACCACGCGCGCACTGCCGAGCGATACCTTCCAACTGCAGGCAAGCCGCGATCGACTGGTTACGGCTTTTTTCGCCGCCCAGCAGCGGGCCATGGCGCAGACCGATCCCGTGCGCTTGACGATAAGCGCCCCCAACCAGATCGACATTCGCCAAGACACCGACGGCGACGGCGACTTTGCCGACGAGAGCAGCCTGCGCGTGGGCGGCACCTCATACCCCGTGATCTTGCTTGCCAACCAAAGTCTGAGTGCCTCGGTGTTCGATTTTGACCGCCTCGGCCACACTACGCCCGCGACTTTGACCCTCACCCAAAGCGGCAAAACCATCAATATCGGCGTTAGCGCGACCGGGTTTATTTTCTAGTGTCAACAGGCCCTAGACTGAAGCTGGGGTGGATCTCCCGCCGCGATCCGGGTTAAAAACGTGAATTGGACTTAAGTAAGTGATATTCCACCCCGACCCGTAGTTAGGTCTTAACTTACTAATTTATATACAAATAATTCATAATTTCGTTTTTGATGCGACTCGTATCTACTACTGCACAACCCAAATACTGTAGTGGTTTAATGAAGAACGAGTTATAAAAGCCTGTTATGCTCTGTTGCAAACAATAGCGTCAACGCGCATAGGTAACAGGAAACAACCGGCGTAACCTCGGGCGGTGAAAAGGCGTCCGAAAGCCTATCCGCTACTGACAGAGCCGTGACATGATGCATGCCTAAGAGTGGCGGGTAGCCTAAGATAAAAAAGCTGAGGTAGCGGTATTGCACCCTGACCCTAATGGCACTTACTTAAGGCGAAAACGATGGTAGGTTGGTAGTGTTGGGGGTGTTTCCAAGACCGTCTGCAGCATGGATGCTGCAGCCGAGCCCCCAGGGAGGGGTTCAC
>JAAUXX010005280.1_pt1 | contig 11958 bp, 9 predicted proteins | sample 7278111 | NCBI WGS metagenome assembly JAAUXX01 (sample SAMN14350116, study PRJNA611818) | marine sediment metagenome | isolation source: surface marine sediment (1.8m) | place: French Polynesia: Moorea | collected 2018-08
AAGTAGAACCAGAAACATTAGTAGAAAAAGCGCTCGCCATATCTCAACTGAACCCTTCAGAAACGATCGAACTAGGTTCAGCGCGGACGGAGATACATCCTCCAGCAGGAAAAGAAATAGGAGTAAAAGAATTAATAGAAATAGGGAAAGAGGCGATCGCACAAATTCGGGACATTTATCCAGAAGTACTTTGCAACGCCGAATTTGAATGCGAAACAGACACAACTATTCTAATAAACTCCCAAGGACTCCACTGCCAATACACCGATATCTCGTCGAGTTACTCTATTGGGGTGGAATGGGTGCGCGGGGAAGATTTTTTAGGTGTTTATGACGGTGAATATACTAGAGATCGACTCAATACAGAAAAAGTTGTCCAACAGATTTTACAGCGCATACAATGGGCAGAGTCTAACGTATCTCCACCCCTAGGAAAAATTCCCGTTGTCTTTACCTCCGATGCAGCAACCATGTTGTGGGGTACGGTGTCTGATGCTTTGAGTGGTAAGGGAGTAGTAGAGGGGTCTTCTCCTTGGAGCGAACTTAAAGGAGAATTAGTAGTATCCGATCGTCTTACTCTCTCCCAGCAACCAGATAGAAAACCCTATGACTGTCCCTTTGACGACGAAGGTACGCCTACAAAGTCCTTGTCTTTAATTACCCAAGGAAGACTAGAACAATTTTACAGTGATCGCGCCACGGGGAGAATTTTAGGAACGGGAAGTACGGGGAATGGTTTTCGTCCCAGTTTAGGTCGCTATCCTACCCCAGATTTAGTAAATTTACTCGTCGAACCAGGTCAAGGATCCCTAATAGATTTAGTGAGTCAGTTAGATCTGGGGTTAATAGTAGACCAAATGTTGGGAGATGACGCTGATATTTCTGGGGACTTCTCGATTAATCTAGATTTAGGCTATCGAGTCGAGAAAGGAAAAATAGTCGGTCGAGTTAAAGATACCATGGTAGCTGGGAATATATATACGGCCTTGAAACAACTAATTGCTTTAGGTGGGGACCTTAAGTGGAATGGTTCTTGTTACACTCCTTCTTTGATAGTAGAGGGCTTGTCAGTGGTTGCTTAAAACAGTTATCAGTTATCAGTTATCAGTTGTGAATTCATTTTTGAATCAATTGATAATGGTGATTGGGTAGCGATCGGGATGTTACTTTAGCTGCATTTAACGGGAATGATATAGATGTAATGTTCAATGCTTGTTGGACAACTGGCCTAACGGTGTTTGTTTGTTGCCGATCGTATTGTCTCTGGAAATAAATCAGATTATTGAAAACAACTAAATTTCCGCTCTCGATCGCAATAATCTCAAACACTTATTTTGAGTAATAGTTTAGTGAGAATCATGCAAGTTTTACATATTAACTATTCCGATCTAAGCGGAGGGGCAGCGATTGCTTCTTATCGACTGCATCAAGGGTTAATCAAACAGGGAATTAACTCAAAAATGCTTGTAGAGTTAAGAAAAAGTACAAGTGAGCAAGTAGCTAAAATTAAACGCAGACGTACTATTGAAAATAGTATATCTAAAGTTTTTTCTCGATTAGGAGTTAATTATATTAATCTTCTCAGTACCTTTAACCTCGATCGACATCCTTTCTATCAAGAAGCAAATATTTTAACCTTTCACAATCTTCACGGCGCTTACTTTAACTATCTTGCAATTCCCAAACTCAGTCGAGAAAAACCTGCTGTTTTTAGACTTGCTGATATGTGGGGGCTTACGGGACACTGCGTCTATAGTTATGACTGTAATAGATGGAAAACAGGTTGCGGTCAATGTCCTTATCTTGATAATTATCCCTCTATTTCTAGAGATAATACTCATTTAGAATGGAAACTAAAAAACTGGGTGTATAGTCGCTCCAACTTAACTATTGTTACTCCCAGTAAATGGTTAGCAGAAGAAGCTAAGCAAAGTATGCTTAGCCGTTTTGCTATACATCACATTCCTCATGGAATTAATACGGAAGTTTATCAACCCCTCGATCCTATTTTGTGTCGTCAGCTATTAAATATATCTCCAGAGAAAAAAGTCCTAATGTTTGTAGCCCACAATCTTAACGAACGACGTAAAGGAGGGGATTTACTCAAAACTGCATTAACTAACTTACCAGATAGTCTCAAACAAGACTTACTGTTATTAACCATAGGAAATGGTGGGGAAACAATAGCTGAAACAGTGGGAATTAACGCCTTAAACCTAGGTTATGTTAGTGGCGATCGCCTTAAAGTAATTGCTTACTCAGCATCCGATTTATTTGTCTTTCCTACCCGTGCCGAGACTTTTGGTTTAGTATTACAGGAAAGTATGGCTTGTGGGACACCAATGGTATCTTTTAACGTGGGAGGAGTACCAGATTTAGTGCGTCATGGTGTGACAGGATATCTTGCTAAACCAGAAGATGCAAAAGATTTTAGTCAGGCTATCTTGCAACTATTAGAGGACGATCGACTCAGGGAGACAATGAGTCAAAATTGTCGCCAGATAGCTGTTGAAGAATATCCTGTAAAATTACAAGCCCAAAGGTATATTGAATTGTATAAACAGATATTAGATAGATTTCGAGGCTAATCCGTCGGCGATCGTCAACTTCCAATCTCGATCGACTTCGGTAGAAGACTATCTCTAATTCAAATAATAGTGAATTCAGCAGAAGGGCGATCGTTTTTGTAAAGGATTTGGGAAATTTAAGTATAGACAACTAAGTAATTCTCAGAAATCGTTGCTAAATGAACCATTCCTTTATGCAGCTTCTACCGAGATTTATTCGCCAAAAATTAGAAGGAAAGAGTAATTTAGGTAAAATTATCGGCAATACAGACTGGTTATTTGCCGATCGCTGTCGAAAAAATTTTTCGCTTTACAACCCCAATGCTAAATCTGGTTTACATCTTATTGTTTTGTATAGCAATGTAGACTTTCTTTCTGGTCTAAATGAACTCAAAAATATAGCGATCGAGACTAAAAAGAATGTTGGCAATTTAAATATAGATAGCCGGATTTAATACTTATGGTCAAGGGACGTGAAGAGCTACCTGAGATAGTCATTACCCCAGAAAGTCGCCTGCGGCATCCGGTAAAACTTTTCCGAGAGATGTGGCGAGATTTACTTGCATCGCGGGAATTAGCATGGCGGCTTATGGTACGAGATATTAGCGCGCAGTATCGTCAATCATTTTTAGGTATTTTTTGGGCATTTATTCCGCCTATTGTAACAGCAGTAGGATTTACCTTTGCTAGCAACTCTAAAGTTCTTAATATTGGAGTTACTGAATTGCCTTATCCTGCCTATGTCATGTTTAGTATGACCTTGTGGCAAACTTTCGTAGAGGCTTTAAATAGTCCGATTCAGGCAGTAGTTACAGCTAAACCTATGTTAGCCAAAGTCAACTTTCCCCGCGAAGCAATTATTCTAGCGAAATTGGGAGAAGTCTTTTTTAACTTTGGGATTAAATTAATGTTGATTATTGGGTTATTTATTTGGTTTCAAATACCTGTTAGCTCGACAATTATCCTTGCTCCAGTAGGAGTGATACATCTAGTAATGTTAGGTGTTTTTTTGGGCTTATTTTTAGCACCTTTTGCAGTCCTTTACCAAGATATTTCCAGAGGAATAATAATTCTTACTGGTATTTGGTTATTCCTAACACCTGTGGTTTTTCCCGTTCCGAAACAAGGATTTTTCGCTGTTTTAGTTAATCATAATCCTGTAACTCCTTTACTGGTAACGACTAGAGAGTTAGCTACAACTGGAATTATTAGCAATGCTTTAGGTTTTTGGCTAGTCAGTGCCATTACTTTCGTCGGTTTATTTTTTGCATGGATTATCTACCGAATAACGATGCCGATTCTGATTGAAAGGATGAGTGCATAATGGGTGATGAAGTACTAATTCAGGTAGAAAATGTCTCGAAGAAATTTTGCCTCAGTTTAAAAAGCTCGCTCTGGTATGGCATTCAAGATATTGCTTCAGAGCTAGTGGGAAGGAAATACGAACATTGCCTGAGACCTAAAGAATTTTGGGCGCTAAAAGATGTTTCATTTGAGTTAAAGCGGGGGGAAAGCTTAGGATTAATCGGTTCTAATGGCGCTGGCAAAAGTACGTTACTTAAGCTTCTTAATAGCTTAATTAAACCCGACGAAGGGCGCATTATTGTACGGGGAAAAATCGGCGCTTTGATTGAACTGGGAACAGGTTTTAATCCAATTCTAACTGGTCGGGAAAATATCTATGCTAATGCCGCTATTTTAGGAATGAGCAAGCAAGAAGTGGATAGAGTTTTTGACGATATTGTTGATTTTTCTGGCGTTATTGATTTCATAGACACACCTGTACAAAACTACAGTTCGGGGATGCAGGTTAGACTTGGTTTTGGAGTTGCGGCCTATCTGAATCCAGATATTTTAGTGGTAGATGAGGTCTTGGCAGTAGGCGATATTGCTTTTCAGCGAAAATGTTTAAAAAGAATGATGCAATATCTAAAATCTGGAGGTATACTCATCCTAGTTTCTCATAATATGCACTTAGTTCAGTCAATCTGTAATAGAACTCTCGTTCTCGAACGAGGAAAAACATACTTTCAAGGTTCAGTAGAACAAGGTATTGGAGCTTATTTTGACTTACAAAATTCTAATTTTAAAACTCAAGATCAAAATCGGGATTCTTTAGAAAGTAATACCTCGACTTCTATTACCAAAATTGAATTGCTACCTACTAAAGATACCACGGTTCGGACTGGCAGTAGTGTTAGTTTGCATTTACATTACAAATCACTCCAAAGTTTTGAAAAAGTATCCTGGACATTCTCTATATGGACAGCCGATCTGTGGACGCGAATCACAACAGGAAGAGCTAGATTTTCAGGATTAGTTCATCAAGTCAAGAAAGGAGAGGGTAAGTTATGTTGTACAATTCCTCATTTGCCTTTGATAGCGGGAACTTATGCAATTAGAGCGCAAATTATCGATCTACAAACAACTTGGCCAATAGCAGAAGTAGGACAAGAAAATTCAGCATTCTACTTTACTGTAGAATCATCTGCAATGGAAATTGAAAACCGAGGAGCTACTGATGGCGATCTTATTATTCTTGACATTGAATGGGAGTAAGACTAAAAATGTCCTTACCAAACTTTCTCATTATTGGTGCTGCTAAAGCTGGAACTACTTCACTTTATAACTATCTCAAGCAACATCCCCAGATATATATGAGTCCTGTAAAAGAAACTAATTTCTTTGCCTTTGAGGGCGAGAAACTAAATTTCGCTGGTCCTCGCGATAATGAATATATCAGTAGCTTTTCTGTTACTAAATTTCAAGACTATCAGAAACTATTTCAAGATGCAGAATCTGAAATTGCTATTGGAGAGGCTTCCCCTCTTTATCTGTATTCTCCACCAGCATCTCGAAGGATACATAACCATTTACCGAAAGTTAAGCTAATTGCAATTTTGCGCAATCCCGTTCAAAGAGCTTATTCCCATTTTTTGATGTTTTTGCGAGACGATCGCGAACCATTTCGAGATTTTGCTCTAGCTTTGGCACAAGAAGATAAGCGGATTCTACAAAACTGGGAGTGGGCTTGGCATTACAAAAAAGTAGGATTTTATTATGCTCAACTAAAACCTTATTTCGAGCTATTTAGTAGAAGTCAAATTAAAATTTATCTATATGAAGATTTTAAACAGCATACAAATGATATAATTCAGGATATCTTTGAATTTATCGAGGTAAATAATTCTTTTATCCCAGACACATCTATTAAACATAATGAATCTATTATTTCTAGGAATAAGATGGTTTCAAAAAATAAAAAAATATCTAACTTTTTAACTAAAGATAACAGTTATAAAAATTTACTTAAACTATTGCTTCCCAAACAATTCCGTCGCTCTATTAAAGAGCGAGTACTAGAAGGTATCTTTCACAAACCTCCTCTGACTCGGGAAGTTCGCAAGCAATTAATTGAAGAATATCGAGAAGATATTCTTAAGCTGCAAGACTTGATTGATAGAGACTTATCATCTTGGTTGAAGTTATGACACTTCTGCGATTTAAAAACCCTGGGATTGTTGGTTCAAAACGATCGAACTTTGCTTCATGATTTAATTCATTTGCGATCTTTAACTCCCAATCCAAATCGAAATAATAGTAAGCTCAGATTTTGCACCTTATAAATTAAAGTTTTTTTCTAAGGCATAAATTGCTTCTAGTTAAAGACTTATGAGTTATTTTTGTGCTTTCGCCGAGTCCAAAAAAAACGAAGGAAGTAATAATTTTAGAGTTAAATGAGATTGAGATCGATACCTTTGTTAGATTTAAAGCTTACCTGGGAAATATAAGAATGTCGGAGGTATAAACTTCCAATCTGGCAATAGTATTTTCTAGCAAGAGGCTTATAGTAATGAGTAACTATATCCTGGGTGGCGGTATGACAGGTTTAGCAGCAGGGATAGCTTCGGGATTAGCTATTTTTGAAGCCGTCGAGGCACCTGGTGGCATTTGTTCTTCTTACTACGTTCGTCCAAATGACAAAGAACGTCTTTCTCAACCAACAAAAGACGACGAAGTATATCGCTTTGAAATAGGTGGCGGACACTGGATTTTTGGAGGTGACCCTACTATTCTCCAGTTTATGAGGAGTTTAACACCGCTTAAAAGTTACGCCAGACGCTCGTCAGTTTACTTTCGAGAACAAAACCTTTACGTTCCTTATCCGCTACAAAACCATTTACGTTATTTAAACCCAGAAGTAGCAGCACACTCTTTAGCAGAGATGGCTCATCCGAAAGGAAAAATGCCTCAAACAATGGAACAATGGTTAGAGAAGAGTTTTGGAGCGACGCTGTGCGAGAAATTTTTCTATCCTTTTCACGAACTATACACCGCAGGACTTTATAAAAAGATTGCGCCTCAAGATGCTTATAAATCACCTGTAAATTTGTCCCTAGCAATTCGCGGTGCGCTAGAAGAGACTCCCTCAGTTGGTTACAATACCACTTTTGTTTACCCAGCAGAGGGATTGAATGTTTTAGCTCAACGCATGGCAGAACGCTGCGATATACGCTACAACAAACGGGTGATGCAGATAGATGTCCAGCAGAAAAAGATAGCTTTTGCTGACGGTAGCAGCGTTATTTACGATAAACTTTTATCTACTTTACCTCTAAATCGAATGCTGGAAATGACAGGTTTAGATGTGGAAGTAGTTTCAGATCCTTATACTGCCGTTTTAGTACTAAATATCGGTGCAATGCGCGGCGATCGCTGTCCTGAAGATCACTGGCTTTACAACCCCGATGCTAAATCTGGTTTCCATCGCGTAGGCTTCTACAGCAATGTAGATCCTTCTTTCTTACCTAAGTCATCGAGAGAGAAAGGCGATCGGGTTTCTATTTATGTTGAACGAGCTTATTTAGGTGGTGTTAAGCCAACTGAAACAGAAATAGCTCAATACTCTCAAGCAGTAGTAAAAGAGCTACAAGATTGGGGATATATTGGTGAAGCTGAAGTGGTTGACCCCACTTGGATCGATGTTGCTTACACTTGGTCTTTACCTGGAGCATCTTGGCAACAAAAAGCTATGAAAGTCTTAGAAGACAATGACATCTATCCTATTGGTCGCTATGCACGCTGGATATTCCAGGGTATTGCCGCTTCTCTCGAAGATGGATTTTTTGCAGGTGCGAGCTTCAAAAAATAATTGCATCAATTGTTTTGATTTGCCTCTCTTTATGTTCAGTGAGGCAATCTTCAATTCGATAGTCGCTCGAAAGTCAGTTAAAGTTTTTCAGAATATTTTTGGCAAGAAAAATGAACATCATTTCTAGGCTCAGATTTCCCTCTTCTCCCGACGTTTCTGGATTGTATATACGCTGGAACAATAATGATTCTAGTTCTTCTTTTTCCAGAGATAGTATGACTTTGCAAGGAGGAGAAACTATTTCTTTTAATACTTACTTTAACTCTTTCTATGAAAGTCTATATGCCAAGTATACAAATTTAACTGACCTATATTATTTACTCGATCTAGAAGGAAGCTTTAAAGTATCTATTTACCGAGAAAGATATTCTCTAGATAGACAATTAATTAACACTTTTGAGTTTTTCAATTGCAATTCACTTAATGGGGTTAAAGTTCCCTTAAAAATAAACCCTGACTCTAAAGAACTTGGTCGAGTTTATCTCGAACTTACTAGCTTAGAAAATAATAGTAAGTTTAATGGAGGCTCTTTAATTACAGAGCAAACCAAAACAAGAGACGTTTCCTTAGCAATTATAACTTGTACTTTCAAAAAAGAAGAATATCTTAAAAAGACAGTTAAAACTATAATTGAAGATAGCCTAATTGCTAGTAAAGATATAAAATTATTTGTAGTTGACAATGGTAATACCTTAAAAAATCAAGATTTAAATTACGATCGATTAAAGTTAATTCCCAATAAAAATGTAGGTGGAAGTGGTGGTTTTACGAGAGGTTTAATAGAAGCTATTGAGGAAAATAAATACACTCACTTTGTTTTTATGGATGATGATATTTTCTTAGATAGTGAAACTATTTACAGAATATTGACAATTTATGAATACTCAAAAGTTGAACTAGCGATTGCTGGTAGTATGCTCGATTTGCTGAGAAAGCATTTACTCTATGAAGCAGGAGCAAAGTACGGTTTTCGTTTGGCTTCAGATAGTTCTGATATTCTCATTGAAGATTCATTAGTATGCGCGCCTCTTAAGCATAAATTATATTTGCAAGATCCAAATATTTTGAACTCTTTTTTGGTTGAAGAAGATATTGATTATGGAGGATTTTGGCTATTTGCTTTTTCTAAGGAATTAGTAGTTAAAAGCGGATTGTTAATGCCATTTTTTATAAAAGTTGATGACATGGAGTTTGGTTTGCGAATTAAAAATCTTGCAGATACTTACCTATTAACTTTTCCTTCGATTGCTGTTTGGCACGATCCTTTTTATGCCAAAAAACCTATTTGGGATATTTACTATTACACTCGCAATACTTTAATTTGCAATTCAATACATAAAAATATTAGCTGCTGGACTACTATTAAAAGATTAACTAGGAGATTTTTAGGAAAACTTTTTGTTTTTGACTATAATTCATCAGAGTTGACGATCAAAGCTTTAGAACATTACCTACAAGGGCCAGATTTTCTCAAGAATCAAGATACTGAAGAACTTCATCCTGTGATTATAAAAACTAGCAAAATTCATCCACAAGAGTGGATTTCTTCAGAAGAAAAATCAAAAAATCTATACAAGTCAGATTTTAATCAATATAAAACCCCTAATATCTTGGATATATCACTATCATTAATAACACTCAATGGTCATATTTTACCTGGTTTTTTACTAGATAAAAATAATGAAGCTTTGATATTAGATGCTTCCACATTTTGGGTTAAAGTTTTAGGCAAAAATAAAGTATGTGTTGACGAGGGACATAAAGGATTCCGTATAATGAATATGAACAAAAAAGTTGGAATTACTTTGTTTTTCAGTTGGCTATTGCTGATTATTAAAACTTTTTTATCGTGGAGTAATATTAACAGAAAATGGAAAAATAATGCTCCAGAAATGAGAAATATTAAATTCTGGAAAAAATATCTTGGTTTAGAGAATAATAATTATAATTCAGGAAAAATCACACAAAATAATAACCTCAATCGAGTAAAAGCGGAAATTATCTAAAAAATCTATGTGTGAAACAGTTGCAGCAATCATTGTTACTTTTAACCGTAAATCATTGCTCGTCAAGTGTATAGATTCGATTCTATCTCAGACGATAAAACCAGAGAAAATAATTATCATTGATAATGCTTCTAGTGATGGAACTCCAGAATTGCTTCAAGAAAAAGGTTATTTGAATAATCAGATTATTGACTATGTTCGATTATCAGAAAATACTGGAGGTGCTGGTGGCTTTCACGAAGGAATGAAACGCGCATATGAATCTGGTTATCATTGGCTTTGGATGATGGATGATGATGGCTATCCAGCACCAAATTGCCTGGAAAAATTGTTAGAACCTAGAGATAATTTAGACGTTGTTGGTTGTGCTGTAGTTTTACCAGAAGATAGTTCTAAATTAACCTGGACATTGTTAGCATTTAATAAAGAAGGCTATTTAAGTTCGAGAAAAAGAATTAGAGATTACGGCGAACTTATAAGAATGTCTGAGAATAAAATTTATAAAGATTATGCACTTTTTTTTAATGCCGTGCTAATTAATCGTCAAGTCATTCAGAATATAGGTTTTGTCAACAAAGAATTATTTATTCGTGGCGATGAATTTGAATATTTTCTTCGATCTAAATCTGCTGGAATTAATTTGGGTACAAAAGTAGATGCTTTCTATTATCATCCTTATCAACCATTAAATTTAAACCAAATGAAGTATTTTTATTCCTTCAGAAATACTTTCTATAACTATACTAAATATGCAGAAATAACATATAGATCGCCAATGAGATTTTTTTATTTTATTTACGTATTTATTAAATCTCTGCAAATGGCTCCTTCTATATCTCCTCAATATATATCTCAAGTTATCAAAGCAGTTTGCTTGGCTACAAAAGGAAAATTAATACCTTACAAACCTGTCACTAATTAATTAAGAAACAAGATAAATACTATATATAGTGAGGGGAGTTTTTTTGTTAGTTAGTAATCTTAATAACAGATGGATTTTAAGGACTCGCATAGATGCTACCAATTACGAGGATGCTTGCGATCGCATCCTAACTTGGGCAAATAACAATACTTCTTGCTATATCGTAGCTGCTAACGTTCACGTAATAATGAGTTGTTTTTGGTCAGCACAATACGGGCAAGTTGTCAATGATGCAGCGTTGGTAACTCCCGATGGAATGCCTTTAGTTTGGGCAATGCGTCTGCTAGGTGTAAAAAAACAATCTAGAGTTTACGGTCCAGATTTAATGTTAGCTTGGTGCGATCGCGCTGCCAAAACTAGTATACCTATCTACTTATATGGCGGCACGGAAACAATGCTAGCAAAACTACAGCACAACTTAAAACAACAATTTCCAGGATTGATAATTGCTGGTAGTTATTCTCCTCCATTTCGCTCTCTAACACCAGAAGAAGAACAAAAAGATATCGATCGCATTCACGCAACCGATGCTAAAGTAGTCTTTGTTGCCCTAGGCTGTCCCAAACAAGAATATTGGATGGCGAAAGTACAAGGAAAACTAAAAGCCGTGGCGCTCGGTGTTGGTGCAGCTTTTAGCTTCCACAGTGGAGAAGTTTCCCAAGCGCCCCGCTGGATGATGAAAATAGGCATAGAATGGCTCTATCGTCTCGTTACTGAGCCAAAAAGATTGTGGCGGCGATATTTAATTAATAACCCCGTATTTTTACTATTATTTACCTTGCAATTGCTCAAAAAATCTTCAATTACTAAATAGTTTGCTGTTGGCTGTTGGCTGACCTCTGACCTCTGACCTCTGACCTCCCCCTCTCCCCACACTCCCCACACTCAGCTTCTCCCCAACAAAGGTGTCGGTTTTTATGAAATCTGTGGGAATACTCAGAGTAAATCTGAGAGTAAGTTTATAGAGATTTTCCTATAGTCTTACTTGCTATTAATACTGACATAAAAAATGCCAATTTAAAAATTACCATGCATAATTCCCCAGGTAAAACATATAAACCATTATTAGATATTCGCGCACCTCAGAAAATTCGCTTATTTAATTTTGCTAGTTGGAAACACTGGTATATTCTACTATTAAGCGATATTTCAGCCTTAGCGATCGCCTGGCAATTTGCTAGATACTTAAACGAGTTTTATTCACCTATTCCTCCTCAATTAGTTTGGTGGGTTTGGTTAGGTATTCCCAGTCTATTTTGGATTTTTGCGGCAATAACTTTATTATTTTTTGCCTATAGTGGTTTGTATAAT
>JAAUXX010005195.1_pt1 | contig 11952 bp, 9 predicted proteins | sample 7278111 | NCBI WGS metagenome assembly JAAUXX01 (sample SAMN14350116, study PRJNA611818) | marine sediment metagenome | isolation source: surface marine sediment (1.8m) | place: French Polynesia: Moorea | collected 2018-08
ATCTCTATTTCTTTTCTTCCCCAGTCTGCGAGGGAAATATCAGCAACTTTGTAGTCTTTCAGTGATGTTGTCATCATCAATACTCCGAATCAGTGAAATAATAAAAGCCCGCAGGCTGTGGCGCTGCGGGCTGTTTAATCAAATTGTGTTAAACTTAAATATATTTTGCGGCTTCCTGCAATTCCTCAATTTTGTCAGTTTTTTCCCAGGTAAATTCGGGGAGTTCCCTGCCAAAATGACCATATGCTGCAGATTCTTGATAAATGGGGCGAAGCAGGTCCAGTTGCTGGATTATGGCTTTTGGTCTGAGGTCAAAGCATTCGTTGATAAGTTTCTTGATCTGGTCATCGGTATATTTGCTGGTCCCAAATGCATTAACATTAATAGAAACTGGATTGGAAATACCAATCGCGTAAGCAATTTGCACCTCAACTTCGGAGGCAATCCCTGCAGCCACAATGTTTTTCGCAACATATCTGCCCATATACGATGATGATCGATCGACTTTGGATGGGTCTTTACCAGAAAAGGCACCACCACCATGAGACCCTTTGCCTCCGTAAGTATCAACTATAATTTTGCGTCCTGTAACGCCGCAGTCACCTACCGGACCACCAATTACGAATCGTCCGGTTGGATTTATGTAGTATTTGGTATTGGCATCAATCATGTCAGTAGGCAGAATCGGTTTAATAATCTCTTCCATTACCGATTCTTTAAGATCATCATAGCCGATTGATTCGTCATGTTGGGTAGAAAGAACAACAGCTTCTATACGTTTAGGTGTGTTTTGCTCATATTCGATAGTTACTTGACTCTTGGCATCTGGTCTGAGCCAGGGCAAGGTACCCTGTTTTCTAACTACTGACTGTTGCTTGGTGAGTCGATGGGCAAAGGTGATTGGCATAGGCATGAGAACATCGGTTTCATCGGATGCATAACCAAACATCAGTCCTTGATCACCTGCGCCTTGATCAAGATCTATCCCTGTGCCCTCATCAACGCCCTGGGCGATATCGACCGATTGTTTATCGATTGAGGTCATAACGGCACATGATTGCCAGTCAAATCCCATATCTGATGAATTATAACCGATATCACGAATTGTATTGCGAACTACTTCAGGCATATCAACCCATGCAGAGGTTGTTATTTCCCCAGCAATCAGGGCCATTCCGGTGGTAACCATAGTTTCGCAGGCTACACGGGCGTTTTTATCGTGAGTGAGAATTGAGTCAAGTATTGCATCGGAAATCTGATCGGCCACCTTGTCAGGATGGCCCTCAGAGACTGACTCAGAGGTGAAGAGATAGTTTGACATCGAGTGACTCCGTGAAATAAAAATTAATCGAAATTTGTAGTGATTATATCATTGTGAACTGAATGTTTGCAAAACAGTGACAAACAATAAAGCATTCTTGGTTCTAACGCCATCCGGAAAAGCGATAAAATAAGATAAAAAGGTTTTATTTTAGTGGAGATGGCTGTAAAAAGCAAAAGGAGTTTTCTTGCTCTGCATATTTAAATGATTAAGATACAAAAACTCACCACCATCTTATTATTTTTTGGGGTGGATCTATACCATTAACGCGTGTTAATTAAAGGCTATACATGACAATTAAAGAAGCCCAGGATGTCCTGCTCATCGAAGAGCAGGGAATTTCAGCAGTGCGTCAGAAAATAGGCGCCGAATTCGAGAAAGCAGTAGAGATAATTTTAGAATGTCCCAGCCGTTTGGTGATTACCGGAATAGGCAAATCCGGCATCATCGGCCAGAAAATAGCAGCAACCCTCAACAGTACAGGAACCCCATCCTTTTTTCTCCACCCAGTGGAAGCAATGCATGGCGATTTAGGTATGGTGGCCGCAACTGATGTGGTCATAGCTATTTCCTATTCGGGTACAACTGCAGAACTCAATCATCTCTTAACTTCGTTGAAAGAAAGGGGCGTCACAATTATTGCCATGACGGGCGGGCTAAATTCAGCACTGGCGAGGGCTGCCGATATTGTTTTAGATATAGGCATTCCCAAAGAGGCATGTCCACTTGGTCTTGCACCGACAACTTCTACCACGGCTACTCTCGCCTTAGGAGATGCACTGTCTGTGGTCTTGCTCAACAGAAAAAAATTTCAGGAGTCAGATTTTCGCCAGAATCATCCGGGTGGAAGCCTGGGTGAGCGTCTCAAAGTAAAGGTGAGTGAGGTGATGGTTACCGGAAGCAGGGTACCAGTAATAGAAAAATACAAGCCCGCTAGTGATGCTGTTCACGTCTTAAATGAGAAAAACCTGGGAGCTGTGTTGATAATTGATGAGGATGAACGGATTGCTGGTATTTTGACTGATGGAGACCTGCGCAGGTATATCGCTGATCAAGATACTTTCAATGGCTCCACAGCTGGGGATGTTATGACGCCTGAGCCGGTATGTATTGAGGGTGATATGCTTGCAGCTGATGCACTGAGTATTATGCAACGACATGAGATTACTATCCTCCCGATAGTCGATCGCAATAAAAAACTGTCAGGTATGTTGCACCTTCATGACCTGCTTGGCAAAGGTGAATTCAGGTTTCTTGTTTGAGTTTTAAGTTTATTTAGGAGGATATATATGTGTCAGGTGAACATTTATCTGAAAGAGGAAGAGTCAGAAAAGTTATTGCATGAACATATTACCAAAATGGAGTTCATTGGTCAGGGAGTGAGAATAAGTACCTTATTAGAAGGTACTACCGAATTGGCAGACATGAGTGTGGATCATATTGATTTCTCAGCCGGTAAAATAATAGTTCACAGTAATAACTAATAGTGCGGGATTAGGCAGACCAATGGGCGAGATAGAAAAATTGCGGGTCCTTCTACCGCATTGGATAGAGCATAACCGTGGCCATGAGAAGGAGTGTAAGCAATGGGCAGCAACTGCCAAACAACAGGGCCATGATGAAATTGCAGCAGCTATCGAAGCTGCTGTGCAAACCATGAAGATTGTAAACCAACATCTTGATGATGCACTGCAAGAAGCGGGAGGACCGATACATCATGACCACCATCATAGTCATGATTAGAATGGGATTTTACCAGCTTTTTTAAGGATTCAGGAAAGTAAATCCAAATCATTTATGAACAAGTTATAATTTTGCCCTGACAAAGTTTGTGCACGTTGGGATATGGAAAAGCCTCTATTCTGGTGTTATTCAGAATAGAGGCTTTTCATTTTCTAATCCAAGTATTTTAGTGAACTATTGGGATTCGCTATAGAACTGCCACTTATTCTGTGCAGGATCAAAGCTGTAAAGCATTACGAGCCTGAGCTTTCTTCCCTGTCTTCTCTCCAGACATTGTAACTCGTAGAGTTCTTTGTTATTTTCGAATTTCAAGAAGGTTGCTTTGGGCTCGGAGAGATATTCTGGAACTGCAGCACTGTAATTCTTCTCAAACAGTTCCTTGAAATTTTTCTCCAGATATTTGATACGTTTTGCAATAGCTGCTTTACTTTTTGTATCGGCTATAGTTTTTCGTGTTCCCTGGATAATTGCTTTAAATTCCTTATCTTCCTGGAAGCCGCTGGCTGTTACCGAAGCAATTACCTGTTCAAGTGCGGAAATTGCATCCTGGTAACTGTTCTTTTCCAGTTTTGCATCAGCCTCCTGTTTGAACTGCACAATCCGGGTACGTAGAATGATTCGTTCCAACTGTTGTTTAATCTCATCGGGATTGATTCGTTCAAGCAGTTCTTTGTTGGTATCTAGGAGATCAATCGCCTTTTGATATTCTTCTATAGCTTGGTCCATTTCCGCCTTTGAAAAAGCATCTTTCGCTTTGTTGATAAAGGCATAGAGTTCAGCCTCAGCCATATTTCCGTAGAGTGATTTGGCATCTACATGCTCCGCAGAAACTGAAGAAAGATCGCGCAGTTGAAGTGCCTTTTCATATTGCTTGATGGCACCTTCCCAGTCATTAGCATCAAAGTATTTTTTTCCTAAATCGAGATGCTGAAGATATTGTATTTCCTTGAGTTTTGGAGTTATTCTGGAGATCAGGCTGCCACCATATTCTTCTGGCAGTGCCTCTGCTGAAGTGAGGGCAGAGGTAAACATTTCCTGACTTTTCTCCAACTCTCCTCGTGATAACAGAGAGAAACCTCGGTTTATAGAGAGATTTATCTCTGAAATATTGATTCTATCCTTAACTTCCTGCAGGAGAGTCTCTTCAAAACTGTCAAGAATAGGCTGGGCTGTTTTCAAGGCCTCATTGTAATAATCCGCTGCCTTTTTCCAGGATGACTTGGTGAAGAACCCATCCGCCTCTTCTTTTTGCTTGTTAAATTTGAGAACACGATCCATATCGGTCTTTTTGACAAACTTTCCTTGAAAAAAGACGCGACCTGCAAGGCCCTGTTCCATTTCTTCTGAAGTGAGTGTGAGCTTTATCTGTCTCTGCAGAGCATCACGATCCTTCTTTTTATAGAGACTTATCTTTTTGAGTGCATTTTGTGCATCATCGCACTGTCCCTGGGCGCGAGTAAACTGCCCCATTTCCATAAACCTGGTACATTGACTGTACATCTGGGTGGCTTTCTCCAGGTTGGACTTTGCGGAAAAATAGGGCATGATAAAGATTACGGCGAGGACAATAACGAGAATAACTCCTAGGATGGGAAGTAGCCTGATAGTTGCTTTGGTCGTTTCTTCGAAGAAGGCTACACGCCGCTTGCCTGTGGTGGTTGGTTTTGTTTCCTCAATAGCTTCGGCCAATTCTTCAGTTTCCGCATCCCAATCATCGGATAGTTCCACTGAGTTTCTTGTCCGGTCTATGTTCTCTTGTATATTGGGGAAATCAGGGACAATGCTTGCAACCTTCTCAAATAATTCCAAGGCCATTTTAGGATCGCCCTGGTGTTCAAACTCATCGGCTTCTTTTTGAAGCTTTTTGGCTTTATTGAGTAGGTTCGTAATATTTGTCTCTATTTCCTCCCGATCCTCAAACTGCTCTTCTTCGGGAAGATCGTTGAGAAAAACGGAAAGTTCATAATACCTTTTTTGTCTGATGAGCAGATGGATACGATTTACCGAACTTTTTCCCGATGGCTGAGCGGTATGCGGGAAAGATATTTCATCCTCGGGAACATCCATCTTTCCCGTGCTGAGATAGTCGTGCTTGCTGGCAATATCTTCATCACCAAGTGTGTCGATGCTGTGAGGAACAAGATCATCCTCAGAAAGATCAAACACTTCGGGTTCTGCTTCATCATCGTCGTAGGATAGCTCAATATCCTCAAAAGGAATCTGGTGTGCTATCTTTTGATACCAGGCAACTGCAGAGTCGTTAAAAGCGTTCTCGGTGGAGTAGATTTCTCCTGAAATCATTTTTCCTATATGAAGAATAAGTTCAGGGAGCGTACGATCTTTGTTCCAGAACTCACCTATGCAGATTGCAGCTTGATCAAAATCAGGGTGAAAAGTTGGTGTCTGCGGTGTACAGCTTGGAGGAAAATGCGGGAACCCAAAAGGTATATTAATAAAAATTGAATGTTCTCGAGATTCGACCACCTTACCATCGCTGTCCTGGGCTAATCCGAGGATCGAATATTTAACTTCGTATTTCTCTGGCGGATCGTCATCAAATGGAATAACACGTATATATTTATTATTACCAAATTTATTTTGAAGATCTTGGTAGATTTCTCTTAGCTGTTCGTTGGGAGTAGCCATATGCCAATCAATGTTGATAATAATGATGTGTACTACAATATTCCGGGCACTTTATATACTTATGCCCTTTCTAAGTGTATACATATTTCAGTAGAATAACAGAGAATAGATGTAAAATGTAGAAAAATGTTTTTTTATCTTCCATTTAGATTGAAAAAGTTGAAAAAAAGGGTCACCATTGATAGAGCAAATAGTGGATCGGTGTCATGTGATTTACCGAGACTGCCATATAATATACAAGCTGCTGATATTAAAGTGTTGCCGAGTTAAATGAAATCTTTTCGTGCTGTTTTTCAGATTGTTGAAGATAACAACTGCCCTCTCTATGAGTTGGAAGATATTTTTGTATTAACAGAAAAATCTCTCTCGTTTCCTGAGGGAAAAGAAAGTTGTTTAATCCTTGTCAGAGAGCTTACCCAATTACTCTTTCAGCTTCTTGGTCAAGATGAGCAGCCGGACTTTAAGAAAAAGTACACCTGTAGTGGCTGTACCGGGTTGATAAAATTCTCCCAAATTCCGGGAGATGATATTGAGCTGGCCAGTGCAGCTGAATCGTTATTAACTGAAAAAGAACAAAAGCTTTTTGATAAGATCCATAATTATCCACTGCTTAAAGCTATCCCAACCAATCATCTTAAAAAATTCATCAGCTGTTTCAAAGGAAGGGTTATTGTCAAGGATGACACGCTCATAACCAAAGGTCAGCTCAATGAATATTTGTATATTCTGCTCTCCGGAGAAGTAATCGTCGAAGATGGCAAAGTGCCCATAACCAGACTCGGTGAAGGTGAGCTCTGTGGAGAGATGAGCTACTTTGGTGATAATATCGCAAGCACTTCGGTACGTGCGTTAAAAGAGACAAGAGCATTGGCCATCAGCGGTAAGGATTTCGGCATGCTCATCAAAAAATCGGATGCAGTGCAGATGCACATGGCCAAACTTCTTGCAAGACGCCTCTCCCGAGCTAATTCTGTAAGAGCTAAAGACTTTGAATCTTGTATGCAGGGACGTTTAAATGAAATGGCCCCGGCAGAACTTCTTCAGGTATTCCATATGCATCAAAAGACTGGAGTACTTAATCTTGAGCTGCCCAAAGGACCAGCCAGGGTGTCTTTTCTGGAAGGATCAATTGTGGTTGCCAATTATGCCGGTAAAAGCGGGCAGGATGCAGTTTTTGCACTACTTGTAGAACGCGAGGGAGTCTACAACTTTACCACCGGGTTGCCTGATAGGGATATGCAGGAGTCTGCCATCGGCGATTTCATGATGCTGCTTATGGAGGGGGTAAAGCGCGTTGATGAAAATTGAGGCTGCACTGTAATAACTATGAATATTTATTTTGCCTGTTCCTGAACCTTTCCGATTGCTTTTTCTGCAAAGCATACTCGATAATAATCTACTGCTATTATTTCTGAAAAGGTGGCAAAGAGAAGATCTCCATAAAAGAGTTAACGTGATATTCTGCCGGTAGTTTTTTGTTTTTAAATGCTATCAATGCGACATTACATGAGGCAGAATGTTCGCGGTCGATGATTGAATCACCAATGAAAATAGTTTCATCGGCGGTGCAGTTGAAGTGGTTTAAAATCTCAAGAAGACCATCCGGGGCTGGTTTTGGTTTTGCGGCGGTCTCCGATGTGACAACCTTCCCGTAATACCCCTCAAGATTGAATGTCTTGAGTAACGGTATCATGGTATTGGCCCGATTGGTTGAAATCGCGAGATGATAGCTCTCTTTGACAATTTCGAGAAATTCTACCAGGTCATCTTCCATTTTCATATATTGAAGAAAGGATTCATAACCCAAATTCTTACGAAATTTCTCAATCTTAACAAAATCGTCCTCAGGATATTTGCGAAATATATGTCTTACGGAATCCGAGGCATTATGCATGTGCACATATTCTAATTCCTCTTCATCCATTGGCGGATGTTTGAAATGAGTAAGCAGGTGGTTGTAATATTTTTGATTGGCATTTCGGGAGTCAAACATGACCCCATCGCAGTCAAAAACGATCAATTTCAGCATAGTAACAGCAAATAGCTAAGTGGTATTAGTCTTAAAACAGTCTTGAGTGCAGCCACTTTATTCCAAAAAGCAGGAGTTTCTCATCGTCTTCAAGTTCCTTTTCTAATTCAGCAACGCGTGGATCATCAAGTTGGTTCTGGTTAAAGAGCCGCTTACGAAAGGTATCCAGATCGTATAACGCAAGTATATAATAACTGATCTGTTGGGGCGTAAGCTGCATACCCTCACGAATTTTTTCATGTTGGGTGATTGCAGCCAGAGCATCGTTCATCTCATTATAAATATTTAACCCCTGTTGGTTTGAGTATTCCTGTGGAGTCTGCTGGGCAGATTCCTGAAAACCTTTGCAGTGATCTTCCTTGAGAAGAACATAATGTTCATTCAAACTTTCGTCTTCCTGGCGCATAGCAGCCCTTCCCATTGGGTAGGCCCGGCAGGCTCCAGGCCTGTCATTATAGATTGAGCAGCCTTGGGGAGTGACAAAGACACAACTCTCATTACCATCGTCTACCATGGAAAGATAAAGTCGCGGGAAGATATCGTTATTCTCATGTTCAACAATGACATACTTCTCTAGAAATTCAGCTGAAGATATTTTCAAGCCGTTTTTCATCCGAAGAACATCATAAGGTGTCAGCGCCAGTTCGAGCTTCCGGCAGCAATGGGTGAAACAGCGTACATTTTTGTGACATTCAAAACTAAACTTTTCATCCTCTTTCACCCTGGTGAGATTTCTGGGCATTACAGGCAATTTCATGGTAAAAACCTCAGCTTTCTTTGATCTTCCACAGCGTTAATACCGGGGAAGCGATGAAGATTGAGGAATATGTACCGATGAGTACTCCGCAGAGCAGTGCAAAAGAGAAATCATGGATGACTGAACCACCAAGAATGAAAAGGGCAAGTAATACCATTGCCGAGGTCAATGACGTGACAATGGTTCTGCTGATGACCTGATTAACACTGGAGTTTATGATACCGTATAACGGTTTATTTTTGTTTTTCCGCATATTTTCACGAATACGATCAAAGACAACCACAGAGTCATTCAATGAATATCCTGCCAAAGTGAGAAGTGCGGTAACTATCAATAGGGTAATCTCAACATTGAATATCCAGCAAATTCCCAATACTACCAGCACATCATGGAAGGTTGCTATTGCCGCAGCAAGGCCAAATCGCAAATCAAACCGAAGTGCCAGATAAATAATAACTCCAACGAGTGAAATGAGAATAGCAAGCATTGCCTTGTTGCGTAGTACTGCGCTGACGGAAGATCCAATTTCTGACTGGCTTTCCAAAACAAAACCTCTCTCCGCAAGTTCTGCATTGAGTATCTTCCCGACAGATTCGCTCAGGTTAGCGACAACTTCTTCTGATTTTTTCACCTTGATAATCAATCTGTTTTCATTTTCCACTTTTTGCAGATTGATTCCGGCCATATCGCTTCTATCGAAAGCAGAACGAACCTCGGTCATTGTAAACTCTTGATCCGCCTTGTACTGAAGAAGCGAACCACCGGTAAAGTCTACTCCGAGATTAGCACTTCCACGGGTAATTTGAATAAAAGAGAGCAGACCAATTGCCACCATAACACCTGATAGGGCAAAAGTGATATTCTTTATTTTCATAAAATCGAGCGCAGGTTTTTTGACAAGCTGCATGAACATCAAATTTTTAATTCTGCGCATTGATGAGAGAGAGTCAAAAAACAGTCGTGAGCAGAACAAAGCTGTAAAAAGGTTAAAAATAATACCCAATGAGAGTGTTACCGCAAAACCCTTGATGGGGCCGGTACCGAACAGGAATAAAGCCATCGCCGTAATCAGTGTGGTAACCTGCGAGTCCACAATCGTCCAAAAAGCTTTGGCAAATCCACCCTCAATACTCGATTTTACCGATTTGCCAAGTTGATACTCTTCACGCATTCGCTCAAATATGAGGACATTGGCATCGACCGCCATACCAATGGAGAGAACGATACCCGCGATTCCCGGAAGGGTTAGAGTCGCACTCAATATGGCAAGCCCGGTGAAGAGAAATAGGATATTGAGTACAAGAGCCGTATTGGCAATAATACCGGATAACCGGTAGTAGATAATCATGAAGCCAAGAACAAGTATGGCTCCAAAAATACCTGAGGAGAGTCCCCTATCGATGGAGTCCTGTCCTAGGCTGGCACCAACGGTCATATTCTGGATAATGTCTACAGGAGCTGGGAGGGCACCGACCCGCAGCACAATTGCCAGATCCGAGGCTTCCTCATGGGTGAAATTGCCGGTAATCTGCGCTGCACCCCCAAGAATTTTTTCCCTGATCACAGGTGCGGAACGAACGGTATTATCAAGAACGATTGCCATTCGTCGGCCAGTATATTTTTCTGTGATATTGGCAAAGATTTTCCCGCCTCTGCTGGTCATATCAAGACCAACATAGGGTTCATTGAAGGTGCCACCAATACGGACCTGGGCGTTTTTTATCATATCGCCCGTCATCAAAATTTTATTTTCTAAGAGGATTGGCCGCTCTACTTCTCTTTTGGTGTTTTGGTCAACCTCACGCTCAAAGTAGATGGAAGTGTCAGTAGGGAGCAAAGATTCAACCACCCGGTTGAGTTTGCGTATATCTTCACCAAATTCCCATTGACCCGAAGCTACTGCATTTTCAATTATCTCATTAAGATTAAGCCCGGTGGGGTCAGCCACGGCTTTAAATTCCAGTTGAGCTGTTTCGCCGATAAGCTTCATTGCCCTTTCGGGATCTTTAATGCCCGGCAGCTGGATGACAATTTCATCTTCACCTTGCCTTATAATCACCGGCTCGGCTACACCAAATTGATCTATTCTGTTACGAATAATCTCCAGAGATTGGTTAACGGCATTGTTCTCAATATACTCGAGTTTGGCTTTAGTGAGCTTTATGAGAATGCGGGGAAAGCTGCCTTCCTTGGCATCGACAGTTGCCTCTATATCTTCATCCTCTTTGATGATGGCTTCAACTTTTTCTATGGCACTGGCATTGGGTAACGTGAATATTATGGTATTTGGTATATCTGTTTTTGTACGAACAGCTGAGATTGATTCTTCAGAGAGGCTGTCCTTCAGATTAGTTGCCGCAAGCTCCAGGGTATCTTCTGCAGCTTTTTTGAGATTTACTTTCATCACCAGGTGAATACCACCTTGCAGGTCAAGTCCTAAACGGAGACCTTCTGGTGCCATGTATTTTTTCCACCATCCAGGAGCGTCTTTATAAAATGAAGGTACGACGGTCGTTATTGATCCGATTATAAGAAAAATGAGCAAGCCAAGTTTAACTTTGAGAGTTGTGTTCATTTATGCCTCTGATTGCGTTAACGTTAAAATTCGCGCAAGTTAATAGTATAATTCATCGTTGAAGGAGAAAACGAGTGCTCCAAACAGCATGGCGATTATACCGCAATGCCATAATCTTGCAAGTTTTGCACGCAGTTTGGTGGAAAAAAGAAGGAAATAATTGTTGCCGCATTCATGTCAGGCTCGGTTGATTGCCAATGCCATACAGGCGGCACCAAAACCATTGTCAATGTTAACTACAGCCAAACCTGGAGCACAGCTGTTCAGCATACCGAGAAGGGCGGTAAAACCACCAAGATTAGCTCCATAACCAATAGATGTTGGAACTCCAATGACCGGAGCGCTTACCAATCCACCGACAACACTGGGTAAAGCACCTTCCATACCTGCAACAACTATGATGACTGATGCCTGAGTCAACAGGGGTTGATTGGTGAGAATTCTATGCAGTCCCGCAACACCAACATCATAGAGTGGTTCAACCGGTTGGCCTAGACTAGCTAGCGTCACTCTTGCCTCTTCTGCCACAGGTATATCTGACGTTCCGGCACAAATTACCAATACCTTCCCTCGGCATTTATCTGTATCAAGAGCTCTGGGGTTACCACAGAGAATTGATGCCTTCTGGTGATACTCTAACTGTGGTAATTTGGCCAGGATTTCCTTGGCCTTTTTCTCATCAACCCTGGTTACCAGTAGGACATCCCCGTTTTTTAAGAGTGATGTACTTATGGCAACAATCTGTTCTACACTTTTTGACGCACCATAGACTACTTCAGGCATACCTGTCCGCAAAGATCGCTGATGATCAAGACAGGCTTCTTCAATGGTTTCTGGTGGCTGCAACTGAAGTTTTTGCAGGGCTTCGTCTATGCTGCAAT
>JAAUXX010012273.1_pt1 | contig 11936 bp, 8 predicted proteins | sample 7278111 | NCBI WGS metagenome assembly JAAUXX01 (sample SAMN14350116, study PRJNA611818) | marine sediment metagenome | isolation source: surface marine sediment (1.8m) | place: French Polynesia: Moorea | collected 2018-08
CTAGCATTTTAAGGGTTCACGCGGGCCTAACGGCCCGCGGCGGTGCATCCATGCACCGCCATTAACCCGACATGTTTGAATGCCGGGTTAATAACTGCGTCTCCTACGTTTTACGGTTTCGAACTAAATATACCCCACCTTTTTCGCCTCCGCCGCGAAATCGCGCTTGATGGCTTTTTTTAATATCAGCGCCATTTCCGCCGCGGTTTCATAGCGGTCGGCGGGATCTTTCTGCAGGGCCTGATTAGTGATCCTCGAGGCGCTCATCGGCAGTTCTTTGCGTATTGAACGCACGCCCTTGTGGCGACCATGAATGATTTCATAGGTGAGCGCGGCCAAATTGTCACCCTGATAGGGAAGCTGCCCGGTGAGCAACTGATAGAAGGTGACGCCCAGGCTGAATATATCGGCCGCACGATTGACCTTTTTACCCTTTAGCTGTTCAGGCGCCATATACAACGGACTACCGAGTATCTCACCGGTGCTGGTTTTGGAATTATCGGTCAAGCGCGCGATGCCGAAGTCCGTCACTTTAATCTGGTACGGCGAGGGGTTGTAAATGATATTTCCCGGCTTGACGTCGCGATGCACAATATTATTTTCATGCGCGTATTCCAGCGCCGTGGCAACGTCGCAAATAATCCGATACACTTCAAAAACCGGTAACAGATTGTCCGGGCTGACAAAGTTATTCAAGGGTTTTCCCACCGCAAAATCCATGGCGATAAAGGCCAGATCATTCTCTTCACCAACGTCGAATACAGACACGATCGACGGATGACTCAGGCGACCCGCCGCCTCGGCTTCTCTAAAAAAGCGCGTCTTAATTTCCTGTCGTTCCTTACCGTTGAAATTGTCGTAGTTCAAGGTTTTCACCGCAACGCGGCGGGATATGCGCGGATCAAACCCCAAATAGACCTGCCCCATCGCACCGCGTCCGATTTCCTTTTCCAAACGATAGCGACCGATACTGCGCGGCCCCTGCGGTTTGGATTCAATCACCATGGTTTGCTGCAGATCTTCGATATCACCGTCATCGTTGACGGTTTTCAGCATGCTGGTAAGCACCTGCAGTTTTTGTTCCGTATCTTTGTAGTGCTTTTGCTTTTTCTGGATCGCGCCTAGGACCTCCACTGCTTTGGCGTAGTTCTTGTGTTCGGTGAAGGCTTCGCAGATATCGTACATCGTTTGCAGAAGCGGCTCTCTGGCGGAACAATCGCCAAGTTGCGCGTAGGCCTCGTCAAGCTCCTGCTTGTCGATGAGCTGACGCGCCCGGGCAATGCATATGTCGTCAGCCCGGTCGACCAGATGCTGGATGCGATGTTTTTTTATTGACCACACCAGCAACAAGAAGTGGCCCCCAAAAAGCCAAGTCACGGCTAGCGCCAGAGGGACCCATACGGCATGCGTGAGCATTAACGTCACCTGGGTGATCAGCAACAAGGCGCACAGTGACATCGACACAATGGTGGCGTTTCTCACCGTCATCCGCGTGGCGATAAACCCCAAATACAAAGTGCCCACGAGCGTCGCGGTCACCAGTAGCAGAGGCGCCCACCAGGGCGAAAACAAGGTGCTCTGGTGCCTTACGCTATAGAGCGCATGAGCCAGTTTTTGAACACTCGGATCGCCGTCACCGGCGATGAAAATCAAGCCGGGAAAAGCGCTGCGCGCCAGAGCTTCGTTTAAGGAAATCGTGTTGACAATTGGCTCCATACGCTTACTTAGCGTGTGCACGGGAATAAATTCTCCCGTCGTCGAGACGGGAATCTGCAATTGCCCCACCGTGATTTTACCCTCCCCATTCCAAACGAGATTTTTGCCCCTCTCAACCCCCTCCTGAGTGCGTAACAACTGAATGAAGAAGCCGCTAAATGCTTCGCCCTGGGGGGATAAATACAAGGCCTGCAAGACCGGGCCTTTAGACTCGATGACGGTGTGCTGGTCAACCGCCGGTCGAGCCACGGTCACCCCCTCGCCAACGCCAAAACACTGCGCGCAAGGCGGCCAGAAAAAGTAGCGCGCGACAAAGGGCAGGTCGTCAGTAAAGGTGGGCTCGGTCAGCAGGGGTCGTTGACCGGCAAAAATAAAACGCTTGATGCCGACCACAACCCTGTCATTTTTTAACAGGTCGAGCAAAATAAATTTCCGATCCACCAGCATTTTCGCCTTTTTGTAGCCGGAATCGGTCGCGGCCCCCTGAATGAATTGTTCGATAAGGGCGTCGGCCGCGCCGGCGCCGGTGTCAATCGGTTGTTGCAGCAAGAGAGCGACCACGGTATCCGGGCTATTGAGGACATTTGACAACAAGGCCGCCAGTTTTCCCGACGAGTGAATATCGGATTGCCAGGTGGTAATTTCCTCTCTCGGCACTTCAACAATGGCGATGCCAGAGGACCCGAGAGGGGCTTTGAAGAGATAACTCGCCGAAGTCAAAACGACGCTGTCAAATTTTTCCAGCAGCGCGTTGCGCGGCGCGGTGAGAGCAAGTATTACGCCAAAAATTATCACAAAGCCGCGCAAACTTATGTGGCTGACCCAGGTCGCCAGCACGGTAAAGGCCTTGCCAATAAAAACTATCGTGCTCTTCACCCGTCAAGTCCAATGGTTGCCACAAATCACTCAGTGAAATAGACGCCAGGAATCCAACTTTTTTTAATCTTTAAAGTTTTATCCAGGTCATTGGGAATTGCTAGCAGGAATTCGAACTCGTGGGTGCCAAGTGAGAACAGCTGGCCATTACACAATAAGGCGCGCGACACTTTCTCGCCACTGACTCTTACGCCGTTGGTGCTGTCCAGGTCGATCAACTCACAACTCGCCGCGGCGACCCGCAACTGGGCGTGACGACCACTGATGGTGGGCTCATCAATGGAAATATTGCAGTGCGGATGTCTGCCGATGGTGACCGTGCCTTTGATCTCGTAAATAGAAACCACACTCCCATTTACGTAGTGCCGGAGGTAAGCCATGAATCCTCTCGCCGGGTGAATTTTAGTACCTGAGCCCCTGACCTCCGATTGGATGCGGCGCGCCAGACAGGAACGTCAGTAATAGTTATTGTAGACCGTTCTGGAAACTAAAACGGATTGCATAGACTACCAGGAGTCACGCTACTTTAGTATGACATCGTCACCTTTTTCATCATATCGACGGGAAAGCAGCTTGTCAGAGGCACCGGGCAGTGGCGCACGAAGCCACATGTGCGCCTGGATATGCGCCTGGCGTTCCGCCGCCGACAACAAGCGATGACAGCGGCTGACTATCGCTGTTTTGCGAGCGCCCGAGTCCGGCGAGGGGCGTCTCGTCGCAAATTCCTACTGTTTGGCATCTTCCAGGGTTTCCACCAGTTCCTTGAACGCCGCCTGATTTTCATCGTTCAACGCCATCAGATAGCGGTGCGCTTCGAGAACTTTTTTCTTGATTGCGGTTTCGCTGCCATTTTGTTCCTGCACGGTAATGTACTCGTCGGCGCCCTCGTGGCCCAATTCAAATTCGCTTTTGTCCACCACGCGGAAAATATCGTCGAACCCCATGGACACAAGAATGCGGATAATGCTTGCATTATCCGCAATGACCAGGGGTAACTCGTGCTGGTGGTGGCGGGCCTTGATTGAAAACTTCGCCATCAGGCCTAGGGTCGTGCTATCTATCGCCTGCGCCTGGGTTAAATCGAAGATCACGGACGAAAAGCCCGGCCGCCGCAGGATATCCTCAATGAATTCATCAAAGGACAAGCACAGCGTCAGGCGCACATCTCCCGCCATTTTGATGACAAACACTCCATTGTGCTCAGCTATCTTGATTGTTCCCGGCGTCATTCATCTTTCTCAGATTCGACCTTTAATATCGCGATATCGTCGGGAACGGACTCCACTTCTGCGATCCCGAACGCTCGGCTCAGGGATTCTACACTCATTGCATTGTCTTTTACGATACTTAACAGAAAGTTTTCCTTTTCAATCAACTCTCCCTCCGGCAACATCTCCAGGATGCCATCCGAGAATACCACTAGCGAGAAAGTCGCCGGCAAAACCGTTGAGTACACCTTCCAGGTGGCGTCGGGAAAAATCCCCACCGGCTTGCCCTTGCCCGTCAGATATTCGCTTCCCTGCGGGGTGACCAATATTGGAAACGGCAGATGGCCACCCAGCACATAACGCATCTCACGGGTCTGGATATCAATGACCCCGACGAAGCAGGTCATATGACACCCGAAGCCCGAGTGAATCACCTCCTTATTGATCAGGCCGACCAGTTTGCCGGCATCTTCCTGAAAGGACTCCGCGGTGTTGAACACTTGATTTTCACGGAAGTATCTGCGCACCAGCTGCTTTAGCCACACCGTCACAAAGGCCGACGCTGCTCCGTGACCGGAGACGTCGGTTAGGTAAAATGCCAGATAGCGCTCTGAGACAAAGCCAAAATCTATAAAATCGCCGCTTAGATAAAGTGACGGGACCAACTTAAAATCAATGGCGAAGTCACCGAAGTTGGTCGGCACCTCCGGCAGCAGCTTGCTCTGAACCCGCCTGCCGGCCTTTTGGTCCCGCTCGAGCACGCGCACATATTCTTTGAGCTCGCGGTTGGCCAGTTCCAGTTCCTGGCGATAAACCTCGTTTTGTAAAATCAGTTCGGAGCGTTCCAGTGCCCGGTCGATCGCGCCGGCCAAGACATCCGTATCCACCACGGGTTTCACAAGGTAGTCCGCGGCACCCAAACGCAGGGCATCAATCACATCTTTCACCGGCCCGACGCCGGAAATCACTATGACGGGAACCTCGGGGGCGTTTTCCCTTATAAACTCGAGGATAAGCCCGTCAATGTCCGGCATTCTCAGATCGGTCAATACAGCGAGAGGGCGATTGTCCTGGAGCCAGTCGAGGCCTTGCTGTCCGGACTCGGCCTGGTACACGGTAAAACCGTTTGCTTCCATCTGGGCCGCAATACTGTGTCGCACGGAAGGGTCATCATCTATAAGGAGGAGTTGGCGATGAGGCCGCGACATTGTTCACCTTAAATAACTCATTGGCAATGATGAAACCCTAACCCACTCTTGACTGCGGCGCAAGAGAACTGGTAGACACGAGGGCGGGTAAACCGGAGAACGTTTCTGGATGGGCGCTAACTAGTACTCCTTCAACATAATATTGCGATTTATTTTCTCGCGAAATCAATGGCTTACAGCCACCGATTTCGGGCATCACACCCATGTGATGCCGCCAGTGCCCGTTTCTGGACGGGCACTAACTAGTTTTACATGCTGAGACACAACATGGGGTACATGGAAGACAGGGCGGCTACCAAAAGTAGTGATTTTGAGTTAAATTTGCAGGTAGCGCGATCATCTCTCCAAGCGGTGAGAAATGAGGGCGGGTATCCCGATCTGATAGACAAGCATAGCAAAAAGGCTATCACTATGATGAACTCTGCGAGCCGCAACTATCAAGAAAAACGCAATTACATCCGCATGAAAGTCGATGCGCCGGTGAATATCACGCTGATTGCAGACGGCACTTCCATGGCCGGAGTATGCAGGAATCTCAGCGGTGGCGGCATGTTAATCGAACTCGATGCGACATTGGCGGTCGGCACTAAAGCCGAAGTGACTATCGCTTCCGGACATGGACACAGTCCCATGCTCCGGGCCAGGGCGGAAGTCTCACGGGTCATTTCGCAACCGGATACTGAAAAGCAGCCCTGTATGTTGGGCTTGCAAATCATCGAAGTGCTAAACTAGGCCTGTTATCGCGGCTTTTTTATGCCTTAAATAGCGGCGCCCGACGGAGCGTAAATGGCTTATTCGCTCCTGCCAACACGCATCGCAAAGTGGAGCAATTGCCCTTGCGTAAGTGGCATTCAGGTCAGAGTTCTTCGTCGAAATCATACTCGTCATCTCCGAAATCGTCGCCAAAATCATCTTCAACCACACCATCATTTTCCAAGAATTCCAGGCGCTGCAGATAGACCTCGCGAATAAAGAGATAGCGATCACCTGAAATCAGCTCTTCAGTCTCCAGTATCTCGGCACGACCGTGGACGATGTCCAGCGCATTCAACGCCAACCGCGCATCGGAAGACTCGACGTAGTTAACCGGCCACAAGTACCAGTCCGCTGGAATGGAAAAACCCCCGCGGACAGTGGTGGGGCCCCAAAAGGGCAACACCAGATAAGAACCCCGAGGCACACCCCACTTGGCCAGCGTCTGGGTAAAATTCTCACCGTCGCTCTTTTCCAGGCCGGCTTCCGTGGCGACATCAAATAACCCCAGTATGCCCACTGTTGAGTTCAGCAATAAACGCCCCGTGTCATTGGCGGCCTGCTTCCACTTCCACTGCAGACCGTCGTTAACAATGTTGCGAATTTCGCGCAAGTTACTGAAAAAATTGCCAACTCCGGTTTTCACCGGGGAGGGCAACACCTTGTCATATCCGATGGCGACGGGTTTTAGAACCCAACGGTCGACCGTGTCATTAAATCTGAATACCTGCCGGTTAAAACTTTCAAACTTATCCGCATCGCTGACAGATTCGCGCCTGTCATCCTGTGACGGACTCGCGGCACAGGCCGCGACAATAACGGCGAAAAAACAAACAAAGATACACCTAAACCAGGCGGCGGCGACTGAGTTGAACAATGGGGTCGAGGGTAGTTTCACCACAATTTCCTTAATGCATTTGTCTTGTTCTCTATGGGCTGCAATCATAGCGAAATCCGCGGGATGAACATAGGCGACGATAGCTCCAGGCTACGGCGAGAGACTCAAGTTCCATTGTTTTTGCAGACGCTTTTCCGACACCGGCACTTGTGTCTTCAAGGTCTGAGCGAAAAATGACACCCGCAGCTCCTCAATCATCCAGCGAAATTGCTGCCATTGCGCATTTTGCGCGTAAGACCACTCGCCCTCGCTGGCAAGTCTAGCGCTGTGTTGTTGCCACATCTCCTGCAGACAACGGGTATACGCGCTGTCGCGGGCGGGGTTTTGCCCCACTTTTTCCAACCGCAACACAATGGCGCTCAGGTAGCGAGGATAGTGCAAGAGGCGCGCGAAGGGCGTTCTGCGCAAGAATCCCGGCACCACCAGCGCCTCGAGTTGCGCATTTATGTCACCCGCGGCCAGCGCGATACTCAAGGGGTTTTTGTGTGCTTTGAGCGTTTTTTTTATGGCGAGCATCTTATCCAGGATTTCTATAAGCAAACACTCATATTTCTCGGCACTGGCAACAATATTCGATCGCCCCGCCTGTAGCAATTGTTCAAACTGTGTTTTCGTCAGCGGGACGGTGTCATCGATAAATACAGCATCGCCGATGGCCGCCAATATCACATCATCGATGACATCCTCGCGTTTTCCCAACCTGAGCACGGACAGTGCCAAATCATTACCCTTTAACAACTGCCGTTGCAGATACTTAGTGGTTTCGGCGCACGCCAGCGCGGCCAGACGCAAAACGCCGAACTTGGTCACAAAGCTTGCCTCCAGGGGGTTGTCCATAACTTTTAGATCAACGCCGTTGCGCTTGCTCACCAGCGCCGGATAGGCTGTAATTCTGACCTTGCCCTTGCGCAGCTGAACGCTCGCGGGCAGGCTTGCAAAATCCCAACGAGTGAGATCACGCCGTTCGATTTCATCACCGACTTTTGCCAGGGTATTTTGCACCTGAGCACGGTATTTTTCTCTCAGACATCGAATATCGCGGCTTTGATCAATGACCTTCGCCTGCTCGTCGATCACTTGGATGTTGATTTTATAAAAATCGTCTAGGCCATCCTCGTTCCATTCGCTGTGCGCAATCGTCTTATTGGAAATATGGCCCAGGGCGGCGCCAAGCGCTTCGGTCAAGCGGGTATTACCGGGTTGGAGTCGCGGCAGCACCTTGTCGACAAACTCCGGCACCGGCACAAAATGCTTGCGGCTCGCCTTGGGGAGCGATTTTACCAAAGCCATGCACTTTTCCCGCAATAAACCGGGCACCAGCCACTCGAGTCTGTGCTCCTGAATGTCGTGCAATAGTTCTACCGGCACCTGTAGATTGACGCCGTCATTGAGCTTGCCCGGTTCGAAGGAATAGTTGACCTGAAAGCTGTGATCACCCAGCGTCAATTCAGCGGGAAATTGCTGTCCGGATATGCCTTCCGCCTGGTGTAGCATCAGTTGATTTTTTGTCAGGTATAAGTGGCGTGGATCTGTTTTTTCCACCTCTTTGCGCCAGCGTTCGAAGCCCGCAAGGTTGGTGATGTCGGCGGGAACCGCCGCGCGATAAAACTCAAAAATCACCTCTTCGTTGACCATGATGTCACGCCGACGGGACTTCGCCTCAAGCTCGTGGACTGCGGCAATCAACCCTTGATTGTGGCGAAAAAAATCCCCGCTGGCGCGATATTTCCCCTCCACCAGTGCCTGTCGCACAAAGATATCGGCAGCCGCTTTGGCATCCACTTTATGGTACGCCACCGATTTTTTTTCCTGCAGCACCAGCCCCAGGTAGGTGGTCCTGACAAACGCGCGCACCTGGCCGGATTTGGCTTCATAGCGGGGTTCAAAGTAATGCTTTTTGCACTGATGGCCAGCGTAATCCAGCACCCATTGCGGTTCAATCCTGGCGACACAGTGGGCAAAGAGCCGACTGGTCTCAATGAACTGAGCGGCGAGAATCCACTTATTTTTTTTCTTAGCCTGCGATGAGCCGGGAAATACGGCAAATCTCTTTTGCCGGGTTCCCAGGTAGTCACGGGAATTTTTTTCACTATCTCTCAGGCCGATCTGTGAAAGATAGCCGCAAATAAGGGCCCTGTGCAGGGGTTCATACCCCGCCGCCCGGTGGTTTTCCCTCAACTTGAGATCTTTAACGGCCAAGCGCAACTGGCGGTGCAGATCGCGCCACTCTCTGACGCGTAGATAGCTGATAAACTCGCGCTGACATAATTTGCGAAACTGGTTCTGGGATAATACCTGCCGCTGCCCTTCCAGATAATCCCACAAATTCAAATAGGCAACGAAATCGGAATGCTCGTCATTAAACCGCCGGTGCTTGGCATCCGCCGCCTGTTGTTTATCCGCGGGGCGCTCCCTTGGATCCTGCACGCTCAAGGCGGCGACAACGATCAGCGCCTCACGCAAACAGTCCTGGTCGGCCGCCTGCATGAGAACCACGCCCAAACGCGGATCCACCGGCAGTTTACTGAGGGCGCGACCGAGCGTGCTCACTTTTCCGCTCGGCGTCACCGCTTTTATCTCTTCGAGCAGTTTAAAGCCATCACTGATCAGGCGCGCATCCGGTTGATCCACAAAGGGGAAATCGCGCACGTCCCCGAGGCGCATGTGCAACATCTGCAGAATCACCGCCGCCAGGTTGGTGCGCAGTATTTCGGCGTCGGTAAATTCCGCTCGATTGGCGAAATCCTCTTGCTCATAAAGTCGAAAACAAACACCGTCGCTAAGGCGGCCGCAACGTCCCTTGCGCTGATCGGCACTGGCCCGGGAGATCGCTTCAACGGGCAGGCGCTGGACTTTGGTCCGCACGCTGTAACGGCTGACGCGCGCGTAACCGGGGTCGACAACGTATTTAATGCCGGGCACGGTGATAGAGGTTTCGGCGACGTTAGTGGCCAGAATAATGCGCCCGCCGCGACCGGGATGAAAGATTCTATTCTGTTCGGCGAGGCTGAGTCGCGCATACAGGGGCAGCACTTCCAGGTGGGGAAAATTCGCTTGTTTGAGCGCGTGAGAGGCTTCGCGAATTTCCCGTTCACCGCTTAGGAACACCAGAATATCACCACGCGCCCGCGTCGTCAGAATTTCTTCGACCACAGCGACGATGCCGTCGTTGATATCCTCGAACGTCTCCTGCCAGGGCCGGTAAACCGTTTCCACCGGATAGGTCCGCCCGGAAACCTCGATTGTCGGAGCATTGTCAAAATGCGCGGAAAACCTCTCCACATCGATAGTGGCTGAGGTGACGACGATTTTTAGATCTGGCCGCCTGGGCAACAGACGCTTCAGATAACCGAGTAAAAAATCTATGTTTAAGCTACGCTCGTGCGCTTCGTCGATGATCAGCGTATCGTAACTGAGCAGCAGCGGATCGTGTTGAATCTCGGCCAATAAGATACCGTCCGTCATCAGCTTGACGAAGGTATCTTTTTGCGTGTGGTCGGTGAATCGCACCTGATAGCCGACGGCGGCGCCGAGCGCTGTTTTGACTTCCTCGGCAATGCGGCTGGCCACGGTGCGCGCGGCGATTCTGCGCGGCTGGGTATGGCCGATTCTACCCCGGATTCCGCGGCCGATGGATAAACATATCTTGGGAATCTGGGTCGTCTTGCCGGATCCGGTTTCACCGGCCAGAATCAGCACCTGATGTTGGCGTATGGCCGTGGCGATTTGTTCATACTTGTGCGTGATCGGTAACTCCGCAGGCAGGTCGATCTCGGGCACGGACCGCCGCCGGGCCGCGACATCGTCCAAAGCGCGCGCCAGCGCGGTTTCAAACTGCTCGAGTTTCTTTTCGATGGGCAGGTGTTGCGCGCGACGTTTGGCGAGGAAATCCAAGTCGCGCGATAACCTGTGAGCATTTTTAACACTCACTTCACCCAATTGATCACGATAATGCGCGATGTCGATGGCCATTGAAAGCAGCTGTTCAACACGATAAAAAAGGGCCGCTTGGACCCTTGAACGAATTTAGGGCCCGCCCGTCGAATCAGTCCACGCCACTGCCATAGCTCATCAGCCTTTCGTAGCGCTTGACCAAGAGTTCTTCGACGGGGAACTCGGTCAGTTGATCCAGTTGTTCGACTAATCGTTGTTTCAAGGTTTCCGCCATGGCGTCGATATTGCGGTGGGCGCCCCCCAGCGGCTCATTGATGGTTTCATCGACAATCCCCAGTTCCTGCAACACGCTTGAGGTTACCCCCATGGCCTCTGCCGCGAGGGATGCTTTGTCCACCGTTTTCCAGATAATATTGGCGCAACCCTCGGGCGAAATCACAAAATAGGTGGCATATTGCAGCATATTCAGCTGGTCGCCGACGCCGATGGCCAACGCCCCGCCCGATGAGCCCTCGCCAATAACAGTGCAGATAATCGGCGTGCGCAGACGCGACATGGTGGCGAGATTTTGCGCAATCGACTCGCTGATACCGCGCTCCTCGCTGTCGATGCCCGGGTAGGCGCCGGGGGTATCGATAAACGTCAACACTGGCATATCAAAGCGCTCCGCCAACGCCATCAAGCGCAAGGCCTTGCGGTAACCCTCCGGCTTGGGCATGCCGAAATTGCGGTGCACCTTGTCTTTGACGCTGCGGCCCTTTTCCTCACCGATGACCATCACCGGTCGACCCGCCAAACGACCGATACCGCCAATGATCGCCTTGTCATCTCCGAAATGGCGATCGCCGTGAAGCTCGTCCCAGTCGTCAAAAATACGTGGAATATAGTCGGAGGTATAGGGGCGATGGGGATGCCGCGCCACCTGCACGATCTGCCAGGGCGTCAGACTGGAATAGATGCTCTCGGTGAGTCTCTCGCTTTTTTCCCGCAGCCGCGCAATTTCATCACCGATATTCAGCTCATTGTCGGTGCCGACCAATTGCAGCTCTTCGATTTTGCCTTCCAGTTCCGCGATTGGCTGTTCAAAATCGAGGTAATTTAAATTCATGGAGAAGCTTGCCTTTTATCGTTAATGATCGCGAATCGCCCGACCGAACACGCAGGTGCAAAAAACGCGCAAGTTTAGCATCTGGCCACAATGGCTGAAAGGCATAATTGGCCAGATTTCTCGCCGCGTAGTGGATCGACCGGGGCTTGCTCCCAACCTCCTTCGCACTAGTACTCCTTCAACATAATATTGACGGGTTCAGTGAGTGTGTCAGCGGTTCTGGCAAGGCGCGTCTCGCCGGCAAGGGTGGGCTCCCTTGTCAAGAGGCGCAACGC
>JAAUXX010010061.1_pt1 | contig 11895 bp, 8 predicted proteins | sample 7278111 | NCBI WGS metagenome assembly JAAUXX01 (sample SAMN14350116, study PRJNA611818) | marine sediment metagenome | isolation source: surface marine sediment (1.8m) | place: French Polynesia: Moorea | collected 2018-08
GATGGGTGAACGTGTGCTGGTAGTTGTCGCGGTTGCTGTAGTTGCCAGGGTCGATAAAGGTCCCGTTTTCGTGCAGCGAGCCGATCCAGGACACCGTGAAGTCGCCATCTTGACTGTGCGTGGGCGACGCGTTGGTCGCCCAGCCCGTGGACGCGACAGTACTGAATACTATGACGGTAAAGACAGCGCTTAAGCGCCTGACACCGGCGCTAGGACCATGTCGGAAAAGTGCCCCCCAAAAAACGTGCATCGCTGCGTGCTCCTTGTTTCAATAAACAACAGCTATTGCAGCGCATAAAACTGTTTGCCGAGCAGATGCTCAGAGACAATTTCCGCGGCCAGACGTTGACCTCTGTCGTTCCAATGGTCATCTCCGCCCTTGAAATACAGATTGGCCGGCGCCTGCTGTTTGAATTTTTCGTAGAGATTGATGTACTCGATCTGCTGAACGCGCATAATATCGGCGAGGGTATCGGTGAGCCGACTCGGTAAATAACCGGGGTATTTGATTCTATCCACTTTGCCGGAATCGTGCGCACCATCGAGCAGATCCATCGGGTGGGGAATGATCAATGTCATCAGTGGGACGTTATTTTTCTGCGCGGCCGCTTTTATTTTTCCCACTACCGCGTTCATTAGTTTAATTTTGTAGGCCGCCGAATCACTTGTGGGATACAAACTTATGTCCGCCGAATAGGGGTCAGAGAGTAGCTCGCGCACCACATTATCGTGATCGATAACATATTGCCGATATTCCTCGATATGTTGCCGGGCATAGCGCTCAAGCCGCTCGCCCACGGGGGGCAAATCACTCTCGGCGGCGCTACCCGCCAGTACTTCTTTAGCGCGACCCAACAGCAGCTTGATGATGGATTGGTGTCGCGCAAGCGCTAAACCGCGCATAATATCTTCGCTGACCGAGTAATCATTGCTTGCCACGACACCGGCCTCATCGAGCAGATACATCTTATTGCGTATCAAATCGCCAAAATCATTGCCGGCAAAAATGGCGACCACGGCAAGATCGGGCTGTAACTGCGGCAACTCGTCGCTGAGTTTCTTGTAAATCTGATCGGGGCCATAGCCGGCCACGCCCGCGTTAATAACTTCCAGTTCCTCACCGAGCTTATGCCCAAGTAACTGCGCCAGTTGGTGGGTAAAAGTATTTTCCAGCGCGGAGAATTCCGCCTGGATGAAGGAATCGCCGTAGACGACGATGCGCCCGTTTCCGGCATCCCGCAACAGCTCGCCGCCGCGAAAGCCATTACTATTAACATGATAAGTAATTTTCTCACCACCGTTGATCGCCGCGTGTTGAAATTCGCGGTCCGCGCCTGGTCGCAATTTATAGTGATAGCGGGGATCGGCTTCGAAGGCAGTGACAAAGCCCGGCGCCAAAAACGCCCGCAAGGTGAGTTCAGCGACCGTGAGCGACACGGCGGAAGAAACGAAAATGGAAGAAATCCCCACTGTAATCTTGTGTGACGTTATACAGGCAAGCAAGAGACCGAGCCCACAAGCCAAGACAAAAAGTTGTACCAACCCCAGGCCCGGGCCGCCACCAATAATCAAATCTTCGCTCAGGGCCCAATAAATCAAGCCGGCCGCGGCGATTGCACAGATAAATTTCAGCAGTAATGCCGGCTTGTCCATCGTGTCTTCCACCGTCGTCAACTGTGTTACAAGTTTGAGTTATTCCTCCCTGAGCCACTGCGCTGTTTCTATTACCCCGACCATGTTTATGGTCGGGGTAATACCTAAAACAACGTATAGATAAAGGGCGCCACCGCCGAGCCCTGCGTCAACACAATTAGTGCGCCAAGCATGAGCATGACGAGGATAATGGGAGCCAGCCAAAACTTTTTACGTTCCGCCATAAAGCCCCACAGATCTCTAAGTAAATCCAACATATCAATACGGCCTCTCAAAATGCTTTTTATCGCGCGGCGTGCTTTTGACGCGATAGGTCTTTTCCCGTCCACTCAATTTTCTCGCCATGGGATCATTGCCAAACAGTCGCATGACCAAGCCAACAGGAAAAAATATAAAGAAGAACAAAATAAAAAGAATAATCCGGGTGTTGATGAAACCGGCGATGAGGCCGAACTTCATCCAGAGCTTATACACCAATTTCAAGGTATTTGGCAGCAACAGCGACCACAAACACATCACCGTCGCTACGACCCAGGGCCACAGCGGCATTTTATGGCTGAATAAAAATGGAATGGCCAAACCGAATAGCGCGGCGAGAATCACCGCGAAAGTCAGTCCGAAATTGCGTAAGCCTAATCTGTCGAGTTCGGGAATGGGGTGATTGAGCATAAACTAGGGCCTGTTAACATTAATCCAGAGCAAATTCTTCTTTCCAGGATTCATCTTTTTCCCTTGCCGGCTGCTGCTTTTTATCGAGAATAATATTTTCCATCACAAGGTAATCCATTTCGGTGCGCATAAAACAGCGATAGGCGTCTTCCGGCGTGCAGACGATGGGTTCACCGCGCACATTGAAAGAGGTGTTGATCAGCACCGGACACGCAGTCCTCTCTTCGAAGTGGTGGATCAGATCGTAGAAGCGCGGATTAGTATCTGCATGAATCGTTTGAATTCTCGCGGAATAATCGACATGGGTAATGGCGGGAATTTCAGAGCGCGGAACGTTGAGTTTGTCGATGCCGAAAAGCTGTTTCTGCTCCTCATTCATGGTTTTTTGTTTGTCTTCCTTCACCGGCGCCACCAACAACATATAGGGGCTTTGACGATCGATATCGAACCATTCGGAAACCTTTTCCGCCTTCACCGCCGGCGCAAAGGGGCGAAAGGACTCTCTGTATTTGATTTTCAGATTCATCAACACCTGCATGTCCCGGCTGCGCGGATCGCCAATGATTGAGCGTCCACCGAGGGCTCGGGGGCCAAACTCCATGGCACCGTTAAACCAACCGACCACGTTTTCCCGCGCCAGGATGCCCGCCAGTTCCGGCATCAGTTCTGCGTCCGGCAATTCGGAATAAATGGCGTTGACGGAGTTTAAATACTCGCGAATTTCGCCGTTGCTAAATTTGCGGCCGAGGTAGGCGCCGCGCATGTTATCGTGTTCACCATCGGCCCGGCGCGGGTTTTCCAGGTATTCATGCCAGGTTGACAGCGCGGCGCCCAGGGCGCCGCCGGCATCACCCGCCGCCGGTTGTATCCAGATATCCTTAAAGGGACCTTCGCGCAGTAAACGCCCGTTGGCGACGCAGTTTAAAGCCACGCCGCCGGCCAGGCACAAATAATCGGTTTGTAATTCCCGGTGGATGCCGGCTGCCAATTTCAATACCACTTCCTCGGTGACCACCTGAATCGAGCGCGCGATATCCATCTCCCGCTGGGTTATTTCCGACTCCGGCCGCCGCGGCGGGCCGCCGAACAAATCGGCGAAGCGCCGGTTGGTCATCGTCAGTCCGGTGGCGTAGTTGAAATATTTCATGTTCAGACGAAAAGTGCCGTCGTCCTTCAAATCGATCAGATTGTCGAGAATGAGATCGACGTATTTGGGTTCGCCGTAGGGGGCGAGCCCCATCAGTTTATACTCGCCGGAGTTGACCTTAAAACCGGTGTAGTAGGTGAAGGCTGAATACAGCAAGCCCAGTGAGTGCGGAAAGTCGATTTCCCACTGCGGGGTCAGCGAGTTGCCCTCCCCCAGCCACACCGAGCTGGTGGCCCATTCGCCGACGCCGTCAAGGCAGAGCACGGCGGCTTTTTGGTAGGGGCTGGGGAAAAAGGCAGAGGCGGCGTGGGAGCGATGGTGTTCGCTGAACAGCAGAGGCGGGAGCGCCTTTTCGGCGATATCGCCGAGTTTGCTGAGTTCTTTTTTCAGGGTGGCTTTTAAAAACAGCTTTTCCTTCAACCATATCGGTATGGCAACCACAAAGGATTTAAAACCATCGGGCACGTAGGACAAATAGGTTTCAAGCAAACGTTCGAATTTAATCAGCGGTTTATCGTAAAAGATAATGTAATCGATATCCGCGAGTTTCAACCCCGACTCCGCAAGGCAATATTCAATGGCCTTCGCGGGGAAGCCGGCATCGTGTTTTTTCCTGGTGAAACGCTCTTCCTGGGCCGCTGCAATAATTTCGCCATCGACAACAACACACGCTGCACTATCGTGATAATAGGAAGATATTCCAAGTACGCTCGCATTTTTATTCATTTATTTCCTATTTATTCAGTTACCCGGAGAGGTATTCGCCTTACAATCGCATAGCCACGATAAGCAAAAAATAACTACCGCTTTTTTAGAAAATAATTTTTTCAATAACCAAAGTCAAGTCGGTTATTTTGTTAATCGAAATCGTTCACCTAATCTTCTTCACTAAATTGACTTGCGCCTCTTATTCAGAGATGGGTTAAAAATCAGAGCAGAAAAATTGTGAATTATTGTGTTTAGAATTTTATTGCGATGAGCCCATGATTCTAATATCAGCGCTCCGGGCAAAAAGGGAATTAAACGCCAAAATTGCGCGTCGGAATCTTTTACATAGCACCAAATATCCCGGCGAAAAACTCTCCTGCAGCCAGATTTTTTTGCCGCATAATTATTTCTTGTCAGCCCGGTTAGACATTTTTGAACGCTTCAATTTTCTTATTGGCGCCTCGACTTAAGCCAGTCACAACCCAAATGCAGTAACCGATCATGCTTGTTGGTACTACGAGAGGAGATGTAAAACGCACCGACACTTGCGAATAGCTGAGGATCGGCAATGTTGAGATCGTTCACCGATCCATCGTTGACAAGCTGTGAAAAGTCCCACTTTTTCCATTCCATTCCGACACACCATTTCCGCGAGCGCGAAACCGAGCGCCCTGCCCTGCTTAAGCAACACGAATTTGGACTTTTTAGCCGACGCGTGGTCGGCAGCCAGTCTGACACAAGGGGCTGCCAACATTAAACCAACCGCCGCACCGAATTTCGCTGTAAGAATGATCGACATAAGACTTCACTATTAATTCGGGGTTTTCTCGCTCCGCCTATGCACCAGCGGTGATGCGCGGCGTTCTCGGTAACGGTCGGGCGATTTCCCACACGTCGCCGCGCCAAAGTCGGCTACTATGAGCACTGGGCGCTCGGCCATACTTGGCGCCGCAGGGGAGTGCCTGTAAAACCAATAACAACAAGGAAGAAAAAGGAAGAAACATGAACAAGGAAAATTCCGTTCGGGGCTTTACACTGTTTGAACTATTGCTATCACTCGCCATCGTCGGCCTGTTACTGGGCGTCGGCGCACCGACCCTGTTCAGCCTGCAGGCGAAGTTTGAAAGTATCGCGCTGCAATCCGACCTTCGTAGAATGCTCGTCACCGCCAGGCACTACGCGGTCGCCGAGAAGCGCACGGTAACCCTGTGTGGCACCGATGCCCAACAGCACTGCGTCGACCAGGGTTTCGCCGAGCTGACGGTTTTTATCGACGATAATCGCAACCGCGCGCTCGATGAGGAAGAACGCATTATCGCGGTGGCGGATATCAGATACCGGGGGGAACTATCGCTGCGGGCCTCGTCGAACAGCCGCCATATCGGCTTTAGCGCCGACGGCAGCGCCACCCGGGCGGGCAGTTTTCTCTTCTGCCGGGCGGGCTATCCGCGCAACGCGGGCAGAGTTACGGTCAGCATGGCGGGGCGGGCCTACGCGGGCATCGACCGCGACGGCGACGGGGTGGTGGAATTGACCTCCGGCGACCCGATCAGCTGTTGACCGGCGCCCTACCAGCAGTTGTCGGTCTCGTTGCCGGCTCCCGGATTGACATTGTCGTACGAGCGTTTGCGGCCGAGGTTGTCGATGGTCATCGACAGGCAGCTGGCGTCGTCCGCCTGCGGGGAACCGGCGGTCGGCACCGCGGTGATGGTAAAACACAGGCCGGCCGTGGCGCAGGCGGTGCCGCTCATCGCCGTGTTGATGGCGCTGATGGCATAGTAGCCCTCCTCAGAAGTGTTGCCGCCAATGGCGTTGATGGCCGTATTATCGGCATAAGTACTGTCCGGACTGGTAATAATCCAGCGCTCCTGCAGGGCGGCGGCCCTCAGTAGGGCTTCCTTACCGTCGGATCGCCGCGCTTTTTGGGTAGAGCCCTGGTAACTCGAAAAGGCGACGGAGGCGAGAATGCCCACGATCGCGACGGCGATCATGATTTCGATCAGGGTAAATCCTCTGCTTGACTTGTGTTTTCGCATGGCAATGCATCCTACCAGTTAACCGGAATTTCACGCCAGCTCTTTCTGCCCGCGGGCACGGGATCGCGATCCAGGCTGGTGTCGTCCAGGTCGGCCGACGAGGTCTGGGTGATGACAATGAAATCGCCGCTGGCGCTGCGGGTGACCACGGGGTCTGAGGGAATGCCAAGACCGAGTTCAGCGCCTTCCAACACCCGGTATGCCGGGTCGCTAGGATCGAAATTGGGACTTTGTGTGGTGTCATCGATGCCCAACGCCGCAAAGGGCGCCGGCACTCCCGCCGCCAGGTGCGGCGTATACAAAAAGCCGCTGCCCTCCGAGCTGCAGAACTCCCCGGTGGCCTGGTAGGCGGTGGATACTAGGGTAGAGCCGGCGTAGGCGGCCTTGGTCGAGTTTCGGATGCGGTTGGCCCCACCCAGCGCGTTGAAACGGTCCAGCGGACTGCGCAAGGCGAATTTCCAGCCGGTGTTGTCTTCGACAAAGCGCAGAATATCGTCAAAGGTGTCCACCGCCTGCGAGCTACCCGCCGCCGAGACCGTGACCGCGGCGCCGCCCGCGCCGCGCACCAGGCCGTCCTGAAACACATCGATACCCGTGGTATCGACCAGATTGAGATCGGGTACCGGCGCCGGCAGCGTCGCGTCGCCGGGGGCAAAGGGATCTTTGATGCCGAACATAAACTGCTGTTCGGTGGAAACGTTATCTTCCGGCACATACAGCCTGCCCGAGCCCACGTGCACCCAGCGCTCCTCCGCACCGCGACGAAACACCGACGGCGTCGCGCTGAAGGCCAGATCGCTGCCGCCGTAGAGGTCGCCGAAGGCGGGGGTGAAGCCGCCGCCGAGCGCCAGGCTCGCCCGCTTCAGCTTGCCCGAGGGGTTCTGCGGCGTGCCGCCCACCAGGCCAAAGTAAAGCGCATCGTCCACGTAATCGAGATTCCAATCCGCGGCCTCCACGCCGCCGACAAAGGTATCGATCTCGGGCATGGCGTGCTCGGCCAGGGTGCGGTTAACCAAGTCAAAGACATAAATGTTGGCCGGCTGATCGCTCACCGCGTCCTCAAGGGCGGCCGTGCGCGCGGCGGCGTCGCTGCCGGACGGCCCGGAGCCGAACACCAGATACCAACCATTGCCGACACCACCTCCCAGGTAGGAGCCGGAAGAATTGGGAGTGCGGTATTTGACCACTGTGGGGCGGGCGGTGGTGTAACCGAGATCCGCGTCCGCAAGTTCGGCGATCAACTCCGGCGGCGACTCAGGGTCGGTCACGTCGAAAATTATGTACGCCGAGCGCGTGGTGATATCGGCCGTGGTGTTGTCGTTATCGTGATCGAGGGCATACTCCCCGCCGCCAAAGCGCATGCTCGCCACGATAATGGTGCCCCAGCCGTTGGGATGCACCGCGTCGTCGGGAAAAATATTGACGTCGAAGGCCTGCACCGGACCGTCGACATAATAGACGTGCGGATAAGTGGGAGACGCCAACCACTGCAGGTGCGGCAACACGTTAAAGGGCACGTAGGCCCAGATTTCGCTGCCCAGGGGGTGACTGCCGTTCTCTTCGAAGGCGGTGTTGGTGAAGTTGAAGAAACCGCCGTTAAAGGCGTGCAACATACCGTCATTGGCGCCCACGTAGACCACGTTTCTGCGGTTGAGATATTGTTCGTAGTATTGCCGATAAGAGTCGTCGTTGTAGATCAGATCATAGCGATCGGCGGGTTTGCCGACCACGGTCGGCGTCGAGTGCACGATGTCGCCGAGGATGTAGCGCTCGCCCGCGAGGGTGCGCGACCGGGCGCCGGCGATGCCCTCCTGCCCGCGGACATAATTGACCAGATCGCTGATATCGCCGGCCAGCGCGGTGGTCTCGTCAGCGGTAGCGGGATTGGCGGTAAAGCCGAGGTAACGACGGTCGTTCTCGGTGGCGCCGGTGGGGGCGAAATTAGCCGCGACAAAGGCGTGCACGCCGTCTTCGGTGGCCGACTGGCCGGGATTGTTGGCGGTGAACACCGGGTCGATGATGCTGCCGTCGCCGTCGCGATCGAAGGCTGTAAAGATGTAGCGGCCACCGGAGGCCGGGGCGGTGTAAATCCGCTGGTTGGTCAGGTCGGTCAGTACCGCCAGTTCGTCCTGCGCCGACCAGATCGGATAGTAATCGTCGCTGCTGAGGCTGAACGGATCACCGTCGGCCGCGCCGCGCGAGCCATCGGCGTTCACCAGATACGCCTGCACCAGCGCCTCGTCCGCCGCGGCATCAAACTCGATATCTAAAATGCGATCGCTATTTTCCAGTATCCCATCGCCGTCGCGATCTTCGCGCAGCTGGCCGCGCTCATCGATAAACAGCGCGTTCAACGTGCCAATCCAGGAAACGCTGTTGCCATTGCCGTCTTCGATTCTGGGTGTGTACAAGGCCTGGTAGATGGCGCCTTCACCGGCGCCCGTCTGGGCATTGACCGCGGCGGCGCTGCCGGCGGAGACGCGGGTATTGATATCGGCGAAGACCCGGTCCAGGGAGGGCAGTAGATTGGCGGGATTACTGACCGGAAAATAGGCATCGGGGATGCCGTCGCTGGTGCGATTGCCGAGCAGATCGAAATTGTCCCACTCGCTTAGCACGTCGGGCAGGGCGTTGGCGCGGTTGTCGAAATTGCCGTATTTGGCGGAGTACCAGAGCGGGTTTTGCAATAGGCCCGGCGTGGTGGTGCCGGCGGTAAATTTCCTCGCGTTGCGGCTCCAGATAATGCGATCCGCCTCGGCCCCGGTGGCCCCCGGAATGGCCTCCGCCACGGAATTGAAATTGTAATTGCCGTAGCGCACAATCTCATTGACGTAAGCGCCGTCGGCTAGGCCGGGAAAGGTTCCGTTCATGGTGTAGCCGAAGGTCATGGAAAAACCCGCCGCCGCGCCCACCACCGACATGCGAATCTGCACCTGGCCGGCGCTGGCGTTATCCCAGTTCGGCCGGTCATCGTGCCAACCGTAGTTGTAACCGTTGGATGGCGCCGCGTCTTCGTAGCTGCTGTTCTCATTGTTGGTGTAGTTTTCACACTCATCGCGCACGTCGGACGCGCTGCCGGTGGCCGTGCAATATTCCAGCACCGCATAGGCGTCCATATCGTAATCGTTGCCCCAGGGCGAGTCTTCCCAGGCGATCAGGTAGCGGCCGTAGACCGACGTTTGCTCCACCACGGTCAGATCCACCAGGCTGCACTCGAGCCAGCCGGCATCGCTGGGCGCGGCAGTGCCGTCGTTGGAGCGGCAGGTGGGCACGATGGAGACACTGTTGCCGTTGGAGGTGGTGATTTCAAAGCTGGGCAGGGACTCCGCCAGGGAAACCGTGTAGGTCTTGGTGTTTTGCGTGCCGTCGAGATCGGGACGCAAATCCGTCTGCTGACCGTAATAGGCCGCCCCGGCGATATTAAAGGTGCCCTCCAGCGACGGCACTTCCGGACAGGGACCCCGGGCATCGCTGAAGTTAGTGAGGAATTTGGCGTCGCACTCTTCAGAGGTGCCGCCGAAAGAGCCCTCGCCGACGATATAGGAGCCAACATTCAAGCCTTCGGCAACGCCCACCGCATCGGTGTAGCTCTCCAGATCGGCTGCGCCGCTCAGCCCCGGGAGCGCCGACGCGCTGGCTAGCTGATCACCGTCGAAATTATTGAGGCCAGTGGACAACACAATGATGGAACACTTCGAGCAGGGCGCGTCCGCCGAAAACGGATCGGCCCACGACGCGGAAGTCAAACCGGGCAATATAGTGGTATCGTTGGCGGCAAAACCGGCGGTGGGCGTGGCGCCGGCAAAATATCGCAGGGCTTCCAGATAGATTTCAGAGATCGGATTGCCCCAGTCGCGGCACTGGCGGTTGGCCGCACCGGAGGTCAGGAAGGTGGATTTATCGATCCCCGGCGTATCGCAATCGTCGTAGTGAGTGTCGCCGTAATCCCAGCCTTGGATGCGCAGGAGATTCAAAGTTTTGACAATGCCGGCCGCGGTACTGCCCTGATTGATAAAGACCCCGGTATCCGCGTCGATCTCACGATCGGCGGCGGCGGACTCGTCGCCCCCCATAAACACAATGTTTTTGCGCAGCACGCCGCCGTCGGTGTTATTGGCGTAGCTGCCGGTAATCAGGCCGAACTTGTAGGTTCCGGTCTCGCCATAGGTCTGTAACAGACCGTAGGGTTTATAACTCTCGGTGCCGCTGCCGTCCACATAGCGCTTGCAGGCATCGATATCGGCTCTGTCGAAGCCATCCACACAGGCAGCGACGCGCACGATCAGTTCGGAATCCGAGGGAATGCCGGCGATGGAACCGGCGCTCGGCCGATCGGGAGAGAAAGGGGCGTGCTGGAAGCCGGGGCCACCCTCATCATCGGCGAACTGGCACTGCTGGCGCTCGCTGCCGGCCCAGGTGACGTGCTTGCCAACGGCCACCTTGATCAACGGCGGATAGGCGGCGATGTCGATATCGCCGGAAATATCGCTGCTGGCGCCGTCAAAGTCGGTGACATTACAGAAGCTCAACACCGACTGGCCGGTGATGGGGGTGAAATTGTTGATGACATTGACGTCGTCGACGATTTTGACAAAGGCGTGATTATCCGGCGGCACGTAGGCCCGCTGCAGAATGGTCGACGTGGCGGTATCGGTGGAACGGTAGCCGCCATAGAGCACTTTGCGCACCACATCGATGCGGGTGGTGGTCAACCAATTCAGGAAATTGCCGCTCCAGGCGCCGCTGCACTGGTGCGTGCCGGGGCTCACCGACGAGCTTGGGCTGAACACACCGCCGGCATAGCCATAACAATAGTCCGAATGAAAATAACCATAGTACTCGATATCGTCGCTGTACACGGTATCCAGGGCCCCATCGCCGTCGAGGTCCGAGTAGTCGTTGTAGGCTTTGTGCCACAGCTGATTGTCGCGCGACATGGCGAGCATGACCAGGGGCGTGGTGGAGTCGACCACTGTCGGCGGCAACGCGGCGTAGTCGCCGGCGGATTGCGCCTGGGCAAAAAGCGGGGCCAGCGTCGCAGCCAGGGCCAAGCCCAGTGTGCGCCAGCGTGTGGATCGAGAGGGTGCAATTACAGCTTTCATGGCCTGCCTCGGGTTGCCTAGATTTCCAGGGAATAGGTCGATTGCAGCATTACGGGTGCGCGACCTCTTTCGCCTTCATATAACACGGTGATTCTGAACAGTGGATAGCCATTGTTTTCATTGCCTGGTGAGGGGTTAAACCCCGCTCCATCGCCGCTGTCGATAAAGCACAAAAACTCGATAATAAATTTCACGTCGGAAGTACCGACCGCTTCCACTCTATGTGCGGTGTCGACATCCCAGACGTTGCCCCGCCAAAACACCGAGCGATCGCTGGCGCCGGCATTGGGCGCCACTTCGCAGGCGATTCTGCCTACCATCGTGGAGTCGTACACCCCCTCAAAACAAAGGCCATCGGTACAGGTGTCGTTGAAACAGCGCCCCGCCGCGCAAGCGTCACTTTGCAGATCACCCACCGTCAAGCCAAAAAACTCGCCCGCCTCCAACCGCGCCTCGACCTGCCTTAGGGCCGTTTCCGCAATCGCGAAGGCATTGCTGCGATCGACCGTGGACGCCGTCATTTTCATCTCGAAGCTGGACGATTGCATATTGGAAACCCCCACCAGCGTCACCGCCGCCA
>JAAUXX010004512.1_pt1 | contig 11886 bp, 9 predicted proteins | sample 7278111 | NCBI WGS metagenome assembly JAAUXX01 (sample SAMN14350116, study PRJNA611818) | marine sediment metagenome | isolation source: surface marine sediment (1.8m) | place: French Polynesia: Moorea | collected 2018-08
GCGATCGCTGGGATCATTGCCAAAAGTTGTATTTCCTGAAGCGTTAACAGTTAAAGATTGTTCTCCATTAGTAGCAGCATCTACCGTATTGTTGAAAGTAATGTTATTACCAGTAAGAGTGGTATCTTCTCCTAGTTCTACTGCATCATTATAAGTCTGATCGCCTGTAGTGTTAATTTGGTCGGTATTAATAACGGTTGTCCCTGGAGCATTTGTGGTTAAAAATGTGAGTGGATTTGTCTCTCCAACGCGATCGCTGATATCATTGCCAAAGGTAGTAGTTTCTGAAGCGTTAACTGTCAGACCAGCATCAACCGGAATAAATTCACCGTATCCTTCTCCATCTATCTCACCTGCGTCTATTGTATTGTTGAAGGTAATGTTAGCACCAGTAAGGGTTGTATCTTCTCCCAGTAGTACGGCATCGTTATAAGTTTGGTCGCCTGTAGTAGTTACTGAACCGCCATTAATAAAAGTTGTTTCTCCTGTATTGCTATTAGTTTCTAGACTTAGCAGAGGCTGGTTATTGTCTCCTACTGCACCATTGAAGGCTATACCATAATCACTAAATTCTTCTTCATTGGCAGTAATAGTTAAAGAGCGAGGAGTATTTGGAGAACGAACTGTAGAGTTAAAAGTAATACTATCATAACCACCACCTACCAATTCTATGTCTTGTCCTAATTCCACTGCATCGCCGTAGAATTGACTATCTGTAGTAGTAATATTTCCATTCAAGATAGTAATTCCATCAGCATCAGTAAATAAACTATCTGCATTAACTATGCTGCCAAAATTAGTAGTGCTAGTACTGTTAGCATCGATAAATCCTATTGGATTAGTATTACCAATTGCACCTGTAATATTAATTTCACCTGTACCAGCAGTTAAAATTAGAAAATTAGCAAAAGAATCAGGATCGGGGTCATTATTAACTGTCCCATCAATGATAATGTTTGCTCCTGCAAAGCCTTCTTCGGTGGTATTAAGGGTTACTCCTGTGCCTAAGATAACGTTGTCATTAATTTCAATAGGTTGACCTTCAGTGGTAATATCTGCGTTGAGGGTGGTTGTTGTTTCTGCTCCAATAAGGGTAATAGAAGCGTCTCCTCGCCCTTCCAAAAGACCATTGACTTCAATATTACCTGCTTGAAGAGTTACAGGATCGAGAAAGAATATACCATCACTATCTATAGTTAATGTCCCAATTCCGTCGCTTCTGCCAATTAGGAGCGAATTAGCGGTAATATTATCTAATTCGTCTTGAGTAATATCTAAACCCAAAGTTCCATAACCCAAACCCGAAAGCGTAATATCCAAGTCTGGAGTTTCAGGTTGTATCGTGACAGTATCACCTGTGATAGTTGTTGAAGGGTCAAATAGATCGATTTCATCGCTAGTTAGAGTGATAGCACTGCTATTGCCTAATATAGAACCACTCGATAAACGAATTCCGTCAGCATCAGCGTTTGTGCCTCTCAAAGAAATACTACCTGTCCCTGTTGATCGTACTAAGCCACCAGCGTCAATACCAATTCCAGGGTTATTATTCCCAGTAGCGTTGCCTACTAAGTTAATGTCTCCGTTAACTGAACTAACCACAGAGTTAGTATCCTGAATCAAAATGCCTTCATTAGGGGTAGCTATATCTCCTCCAGTTCCTCCAGTCCCAACTAGAGTTAAATTTCCATTACCTGTCGATTCAACTACAGCACCAGAGGTAATATTAATACCACGATGTAGTCCGCCTGTGCCGTTACCGCCTGTACCAGTCAGGCTAATATTTCCATTTTGTGAGCTAACTCTAGCACCACTTGAAAATATTCTGATCCCTTGACTCCCCTCACTACTAATCCCACCACTACTAATGCCTGTAAGAGAAATAGCACCTATTTCAGTGGATATTACTGCGCCACCATTATTGATAAAAATGCCGTAATTATTGCTTCCTGTTCCTTCTCCTGTACCATCTAGAGTAATAGTTCCTGAACTCGAAGTTACTTGAGAATTAGTGCCAATAGTATCACTTTGACTAGGATCGATACCAATAAGTATTCCGTAATTATTACCCCCTGCTCCATCACCACCAGTACCATCTAGAGAAATTGCTCCAGTACCCGTAGATTGTATTGTGCTGCCACCAGTCAGGATGATACCTTCATTTTGAGTTTCTGTGCTACTTCCCCCAGTTCCATTTAGTTCAATATCCCCATTGGAAGAAGTTATGCTTGAGCCACCCCGAATATCTATCCCAGAATTTTCTTGTCCACCTGAAGCACCAACTCCAGTGAGGGAGATAATACCTGTTCCTGTAGATTGTATTATGCTGCCAGTGTTCAGAAGAATACCATCACTACGATTTCCTATTTCACCTCCTGTTCCATTCAGGGTAATATTCCCTGTACCCGAAGTGATCTGAGAATTAAAAATCCCGATCCCGTAAGTATTATCGCTCCCACCTGCATAACCAGTACCAGAAAGAATGATATTTCCTCCAGCGGAATTGATAGTAGCACCATCAATTACAATTCCTTGGGCTTGACCAAACTCAATACCATCTCCTGTACCAAAAGCAGGAGCCGTGCTAGGGTTTAAACCACCACCCAAGATAATATTCCCGCCATTGGAAAAAATAGCAGAACCTGGATTCATCTGAATCGCCCCAGCATTATTGGCATCGCGATCGGCATTCAGAGTTACATTGAGAATATTAAAATTCGAGCTAATCTGAACATCTTCGTTAATAATAATGTCGTTGTTCGCCTGCAAAGTTAGGCTAGCATCTCCACCATCTATTTTCTCGATATTACTAGCTACTGTAATATTTCCTTCTTGGCTATTGTTCCCTGCTGTTCCAGTGGTTACGGTAACATCTGTACCACTATCAAGAGATGCTTCGATGCTGGTTGGTCTGAGAATTGCACTATCATTTGTAGTAGTAAAAACCTCAACATTAGGATTTGAAGTATCTATACCAATATTGACATTATCATTACCATTTTGCTCGATCGGGTCGGCATCCTGAATCAGGATGTTATTAGGGTCTAGCAGCCAAGTACCAGCCTGTCCTTGGGGCGCACTGGCATCCACATTCCCTGTCGCTTCTAAGTATTCTTTACCTGATGTTTCAACAAAACCACCGTTTCCACTCAACTGACCACCACGAGCAGTGATATTGCCATAGAAACGGGTAGCTTTATCTGCCCAAACTATTACTTCACCACCATCGCCATCTTGCCGAGCGTCAGCTTTTATTTCTGAATTACGATCGACTAGAGTAACTTCTGCATTATGTACTGTTCCCTGTCCCTTATAATCTCCACCTACTAATACCTCACCACCGCCAGCATCTCCAGAAGCATCGATATTTGCACCAATTAAACCAACTTTACCCCCTAGAAGCTGTGCTTCTCCGCCAACACCTCCAGGTTGGGTATTACTAACATCAACTGTTCCTGAAACTATGGTTGTACCTGGTTCATTAGGAATTACGGTATTAGAATTGGCTACGGTAACATCATTATTGGCTGCGACTTCCAAACCCGTTTCTATCTCTACTGGTAATCCCCTCAATAGGTTAGGAAGATCGACAACCCGAATTGGTAAAGCTTCCCCGTTAGCGTTTTGGGGTACAGCTACTTCTAACTTTAATAATTGCCCTTCTTGAGAAATGAGGACACGATTTGTACCTGGTACGGCTGCAACGGTTATATTTCCCCCTTCTGTTTCGATAGTTCCTGTATTAATGACTGTCCCGCCAGTTAAAGAAATATTGCTACCATCAGCTACTTTTAAATCTCCTGCATTAATAATTACTCCCGATTCTGCATTAGTAAAATTAAAACTGTCGGGATTTCCTACCAAGTTGAGATAGTCATTAGTTCCTACGGCGTTAAACCAACCATCCCCGAAACCAATTCCTGTCGCAGTGGTAGCAGAGAAGTCACCAGGAACATTTAAACTAGCATTATTACCAAAGATAATCCCTGAAGGATTCATTAGAAATAGGTTGGAGTTTCCTCCTGTAACTTGAATCAAGCCGTTTATAAGGGAAGGATTACCGCCGTTAATGCGCCCTAAAATATTCTGAATGTTGGGATTAGATAAAAAATTAGCAATTTCTCCCGCATCTAAGCCAAATTCTCGGAAACTATGAAAGAGGTTTTTTCCATCTCCTGATAGTGTACCCCCATCGATATTGAAGGTACTACCATCTTTGGTAATCACAGTCATTGTCCCGTCATTGTTGGGAATAATACTTTGGGCAGAAGCAGGATTTACAGCGATCGCTGCCGTGAAGGGTAATACTGTTATTAATGTTGCTGCTGTTTTTAGTAGATTAGAGGATAAATCTTTACTCCCTCTAAATCCTCTGCCTCCGTAACCTCCAATATTGGGGGGATTTTGAGAACTCTGTTCCCCCCAGATTTTGGGGGCTAGGGGGACAAACACTTTGGTTTCTTTTTTCCGTAAACAAAAGCGATCGCCTTTTACTTCTAGAACATAAGTATCTGCTAATCCACGACGCTGTAAAGCTCGATTAATGGCTATTTTAGAACATTTAATTTGCTCTTTTCGTTTGCGATAGCTGATATTTTGCCCATGATGGCGATAATAATAAAGTGGTTTTTGTATTCGTTTAAATTTGGTTACTTCTGATAGACGCAAACAAAGATCGTAATCATCAGCATATTCACAATTAAAATTAATTTCCTCTATCTGTCTATAAACTTCACGACGCAACAGACGAAAGTGGAAAGTCATAAAATCGACTAACAATCTTTGGGGGGAATAGGGAATATAACAGCGTTTTCCTTTGCCTAAAACTTTTCCTCGACTATTAACATCGTAATAATCTGTATAAACCATCCCAACTTCAGGATTACTATCTAATACTCTTGCTGTTTCTTCTAAAGCTGTATTGGCAATCCAATCATCACTATCTATATACCCAAAATAATTCCCTGTAGTTTCGGCAATAGCTTGTTTTCTAGCTTTAGCTACTCCTTGGTGTTGAGCAGCAATAACTCTAATTCTGTTATTTTGTTGTTCGTATTCGCGAGCAATTGTTACAGAATTATCGGTTGAACCGTCATCCCAAATTAGTAAATCCCAATCTCTCCTCGTTTGCGCTAATATACTCGCGATCGCTTTTCCTATATAACGTTCTTGATTATAGTTAACAATAACAAGAGAGATCATCGGCTTTTACTCCTTAAATTTGTTCAAGAGGATTTTAGAGAAAACAATTAATCATCAAGCATTAACAATTAATAACGGTGCAATATATTTTTGATAGTTAGGACTATTTTCATCCGTATCTACAGTTAATAAACTCTCTACTCCATCTAATTGTAAACGAGCCAAGTATTCACCTGAAGTAAGGGGAGAAATTTCTGTAATCAGGCGATTCGTATCTGTTTCTAGAGGAGGAATTTTGAAAACATATTCTTGCTCTCTCTCTCCTGTAGTAGAGTTGAGGACGAGATTTAAACGTTGAGTTTTGCCGATAGTCGGTTCAACAGCGATACTTACTCTAACAGTGTATTCTCCTTCGCCGAGGGGTCTTACTGCTTCTACTGCTATTTTCTGGAGTGTTGGTAGTATTACTAGGGGAAATACATTAGATTCATTAGTTCTGCGGTCTTGACGATTGCGTTTAATAATTTGAATTCCCTGGACTCCTGCCCGTAAGTCACTATTGGCAACTGTATTTAAATCTAAAACAATTCGGCGATCGCTTACTTCTTGAGGAATAACATCTATTCCCCCAATCCTTACTAAATTATTATTACCCTGCAATCTTGCCCCTTCGATCGCGATCGTGCTACTGGCTAAGATTAATCTATCTTCTGTTGACTGCCATAGTTCGGTAAGAGGATCGAAAGAAATAACCTTGTAAATAACTGGTTTTTCGGGACTAATCCCAAATCTTGGCTCTCTTACAGGTAATGCCCGACGGGGAATATCTTGGCTTTCAATCAATACCACACTGCCTTGATAGGCGATGGAAAGACTGTAGGGAGTTTGGAAAAATATCGACCAAATTTTGGATAAATCTTCTGTAGATAAACCCAAAGGTGCAAACCTGACCAACTCTACTTGATCTGGTAAATCAGAGTCTCGTAAATAACGGAAACTAGAATCTTCTAGAGTATTACGGATTGCTTCTGGCTTTAATAGAGGTTGAGAGTGCATGGTACGTACCACACTTCCCAATAATCTTTGTGGTTCTAATTCCACTTCATTACCATAACAAGTCACGATATAGTTTAGTTCCAAAGCAATTCGAGGACGTTTTTGTAACTCTCCTGTGGAGCGTCTTCCTGGTAAATCTTGATTGCGCCAATTTAAGGGGGCGACTCTGTACAGAAAGATATTGACTCCAGTTTCTGGTATCCCTCGTCCCACATTATCAGGGCGAACAGTAGTGACTCGCGCTCCTTCCACATCTATCTGAACGGTATCTTGTAAAATTCGTTGTAAAGTTGCTGTTACCGCAGCAATAGCTAAATAATTGCTCATATTCTGGGAACAAGGTAATGGGTAATAAGTAATGAGTAATAAGTAATGAGTTTTAATCACTTGCTACTTATTACTTACTACTTGCTACTTTTCTTAATCTTCCAAATCGAAGGTTAATTTAACAGTTTGGTTGCGCCCAAAGGCGATGGTATCTCCTGGATTTAATTGTTGGCGGAAACGAATACCAGGCTCGATTTTAGTTTCATTCAGCCATGTTCCATTAGCACTACCAGCATCTTCGAGGTAATAAACTTCATTTTCCAGATGAATAGCAGCATGAACGCGAGAAATCAAGTCAGCATTAGGAAGACCAGATAGATCGACTTGTATGGGGAATTCGTCATTTAATCTGCCGATATAAATAGTTTGTTCTCCTGAGGGTAAAGTAAATTTTTCTCCCGTTTCTTGATTAGTTAATAGAGCGGTGGGTAGTTCTGGTAATTCTAGAGTAGTAGCAGGAGAAACTATTTTTTCGCTCGGTGGTTCATCGAGTTCTAAACGGGTAGCAGCACCGACAGGAAGAGAAGAGGGAGACTGTTCGGTTGCTTCTATTTCTGTCGATACTGATTCAAATTCTTCTGTCTCTGTCGATTCTGACTCGATCGCATCTTCTTCTTGGGGTAATGATGTCTCATCTTGTTCTTCATCGAATGCTGCCTCGCTACTCGATGCCTCAGCAAAAGATTCTTCTGAAAAACTTGTTTCCTCTTCTTCAGAAGACGATGTACTCATTTTTAGTTCTTCCCCGCATTCATCACAATACAAAGAACCGATCTGATTTTCATGACCGCACTGGGGGCAAGTAATTGACATTTGATTACTCCTAAATTTATTAAAATATTGACGTAGCTTTGGGATACAATTAAAGAACTCATTTAATATTTTTAAGATCCTATCCCATAAGGGTTGAAAAATATTCAAACTGTTATACCAAACTTTAAGATTATTCTTACTTACCGCGAACTAATCGATCGATTCAAGCTATTAATTAGTCATAAAAAGTTAAATTGATCGATATTTTTTAGTACTTAATTACTGTCTAATTTTCTCAATTTCTTTAACCCATCTCTGTCTTTCATAGTGTTCTAAATCTAAAATATCTTCTCTCTGCCAATGAAAATGATAGGCCACATAAGCTACCTCTTCATATAGTTGACTTGAAGGGTAGCTTATGACTCCCCCGCCAAAGCTAACTGTACTTCTAATTGCTGTTGACAATGGGGACATTGTAAAGAAATATGAGCTTCACGATGTTGATTGATACGGTTATAAAATTCTCGAAGATAGGCTAAATCTAAGACAGATAAATTTTCTAAAAGTTGAGGAGTAACACTAGTTAAATCTCCTAAACTAGTAATTACTAAACTGAGATAAATTAATATTCCATAAGCAGGATTTTCTTTAACTCTAGAATCATTTTGGACGGTAATTTCATCTCTGGCTGTTGCTAAACGCATTGTGCCTTGACGATAAATTTTTTCGATACCGTCCATCAAGCCATGGGGTAAAGTAAAATTAAATTCAGTCATTGGTTTATGCTTAATGATTTACAATAACTTTTTCTTGCCCATTATTACTGTGATTATCTTCCGAAGTTGATAGCCCATTAATATGACGATAAAAATGTTGTAAATAATTGAGGTCTTCGGCAAAAAAATCTTCTACGATCGAGGGACTAATTATTTCTAAAGCTCCTAATTTGACGATGACTCTAGCTAAAATGATCATCGTGGCATAGGCAGGATTGCTTTTAACTCTAGGGTCTTTTAGGGGGGCAATTTCATCTCTGGCGCGAGATAAACGCATAATACCTTTACGATGAATATTTCCTTCTTCGTCCAGGTATCCTTTAGGTAAAGTAAATTCAAATTCTGTTTGTAACATTATATTTTTTAACTATTAAGAGGAACTCGCTTAAAAACTTCGCAGGCTATCTCTAATTCTTCGATTTCATAGTCGCTACTAGAAGCACTAAGATCGGAAAGAGTGTAACTAGTAGCCCAACCATTGAGAAACTGAAATTGAGCTTGAGTATCGCCTTTTTGGTCATAAACTTTGAGCGAGCCATCCCTTCTCTGTTTGGCCCAGTTTCCTTTTTGGGTTTCTTCAAACCATTTCCACAAAGCAAGGGAGGAAATCAGCCCCCTCCGCAAGACAATATTATTGATTTTGACATTGCCAGGTATCTTGGTGCGCATCACCATTCCCTTGTCGGCTTTACCCCATTTATTAGGAGTAACTTCGCATACTTCGATCGCTTCCTGACTACATTTAAAACCCTTGCAGTCCATAAAAATGCCATCTACAGATTGATTACTGCCATCAAGGCTAAGTTCTAAATAGAAACGAGAGGCGGTTAAAATTTCTGGGTGAGTCACGATCGATAGAGGTATGATGTAAAAATTTAATAATTTAGCTCGGTACGGAGAGTAGGAGAGGCGGAGTAAAGAAGGATGAAAGCTAATAGCCAATAGCTAATAGCTTGTTCCAACCTTCCTCCTTAGCATTTATCCAAAGAAATGGTATTAGCTAACTCGCTTGATACCTTCATGAACTAGAGTAATAGTTTCATTGGCCACATCGTTAGAACCTGCCTCTAATTTAGGACCTTCGTATTTGGTAGGATAGCAGTTCTCTAGATTCCAACGGGCTTGCTCTGAGGCAGATTGGTCATAAACGACAATCGAAGCAGTTTTCCGATTTTCCGACCAGGACGACTGTCCGCCAGAATTTTTATTACAGTCTTCGTACCATTTATAAAGGTCTGTATTGTTAGTTGCTACTATTTTGACCGTAACGGGACTAAACTTTACTCTAGTCGGAGCAGCTTGTCTGAGGTTAACCGCTTGTTTCCCCGAGCCCATTACTTTATCGCCTCCTGCTGCGGGATTTTCACTGCTTAAGCCACCTACTTCTAAAATCATTTTGTCAGTAAGTCCGTCAGCTTCAAAATAAAACCTACAATTTACTAATAGTTCATCTGGTTGTCCGTTGGCCATTTACTTTTCTCCTGATTATTAGTGATTAGTTCTTAGTGATTAGTCATGAGCGATCGACCACTGATTCTGAAGGCCGAACTCAGGGGATAAAATTACGCCCCATCGCTACTATTCCATTGAGAAATGCGGAAGATTACAAACTCAGCAGGACGAACGGGGCAGACACCGACTTCGACATATAAACGTCCTAACATCATCGTTTCTGGGGTGTTGAGTTCGCCGTCGCATTTGACATAAAAAGCTTGTTCGGGAGATGCACCAAATAATGCACCTTCCCGCCAAAGTCTTTCTAGGAAGTTAGAAACCACTCTGGCAACTCTTGCCCATAAGTCCTCATCGTTAGGTTCAAAAACTACCCATTGCGTACCTAACTCGATCGATTTTTCGATATAGCTAATCAGGCGACGTACGTTGATATAACGCCATTCCGTGATATCTGGTTCGACCAGAGTTCTCGCACCCCAAATCCGAATACCTCGATTGGGGAAGGAACGAATACAGTTAATACCTTTAGGATTTAAAAGTTCTTGCTCGCGAAAATTCGTCTCGTAAGCTAAACCAATAACACCGCGAGGAACTTCGTTAGCAGGGGCTTTATACACACCTCTCGTTTCATCGTTACGAGACCACACCCCCATGACATGACCGCAGGGAGGGACATTAATAGTCTTGCCATCTTTGGGGTTAGTGGTTTTGACCCAAGGGTAGTAGAGGGCTGCAAACATGGAGCGTAATTTGGAATCTTCTAACCACTGGGCTACTTCTTGGGGTTTAACTTTATCTGGAGGAGGGTCTAAAACTACCATCCTATTGGGAGGATTAGGCACATTACCACTCATCGAGCCTTCACACAGACCGATTTGTAGTCCCATAACATCATGAACTTGATCGAGATTAATTAATCCTTCTTCATAAACTCTCATGAGATCGGGACAGGCGAGAATGTTAATTTCGTCAATTTCAAACATTCCCTGTACCCCTGTTTTGTCGTCCTGACTCCCTTTCATGTCCCTTGTTAAATTTCCTGGGGATGCTATCTGGGGTAAATTGAGTTGATATGTACCACTAAGTGGTCTGCGAGCTAGGGGTCTTCCTACCTGAGAAATATCCGCTACTTGGAGTACGGGAGACTGAGCGATACGATTAACTACGTAGTCACCTACTTGAGCATCAATTTCCCGATTCATGGTTAAATGATCGAATCTTTCCAGAATGCGATCGCCTTGTTTGACAATAATACTGAAAAACTCTCCTGTATTCTCGGGGGGTTCTCCTTCAGAAGGCTTAGGTTCACTGTCTTGAATCTCAATATTCAGTGAGGGGAGATTAGCTCTTGGGTCTTTAAACCCCAAACGCAGAGAGGGTCGATTGCGCCCACGGGTGGGAATTTCTAAGCCTCTTTGTTCTGGACTGGGTTCTTTTCCTGGTAAATGAGTACCGATGCTACAAATCCAGCAGCGTCCTCCTCCATTAAGGAAAAAACCGTTTACGGCAAAGGGTAAATAGGCGTTAAAGTCGGTAAAGCCATCAGAATTATTTTTCCCAAAATAATTGAGGTACTGACTCCAATTCGTAACTAACATGGGCTTGAAGAGTTCGGCACCATTGCGGATATCTTCAGTAAATCCCACAAAGCCAGCTACGTTAGTAGAAACCCCTTCTATGGGACGACTCCCTCGGTTAATTTCTTCGACATAAACACCAGGAGCAAAGTAATCTAATCTAGGCATAATAATTTATCCTTGGATATTAAAACGACAACAAAATCAAAATCATTAATCGTAAGAATTAGACTAAGGTTGAAGTCTAGCTACCACAAAGGGAGTTTGAATAGTGATGTATAAAGCAGGATGAAGCGATAGGCCTAAGGCTTGCTCCCACCTGGCAATATCTGGCATTGAGGTAGCTATGTGTAATGGTAAATCTCCAAATCCTCTTAATTCTGGGGCTAATTTATCTTGGGCAATTAACCGATAAGGAATTAATGAAGTCAGTACTTCTGAGAGCAACTGCCACTGTCCCAACACTGTCCAATCCCAGGGAATAATCACAAAAGATAGGTCATACCAGTCAACAATGTAACGATCGTTATCTATTGGGCGATGACAATCGTCGAGAAGATTATGGTTAGTTTTAGTAAGTGCATACAGATAGAGGCTCAGTGCCGGTCTGACATCTTGCCTCGTTTGAGGATGATTGAGATCGATCTCTACATTCCTGATTAAGGGGGAGTTTTCGACCAAAATCCCGGTTAGGGTTTGGGTAACGGCAGCGATCATCCTAATTCCTAAAATGGAGATGATTTCTTAGGTTTAGCTTAAAGGGATTCTGCCTACTCTGTCATTAGACTTTGGTCTATATA
>JAAUXX010007093.1_pt1 | contig 11885 bp, 7 predicted proteins | sample 7278111 | NCBI WGS metagenome assembly JAAUXX01 (sample SAMN14350116, study PRJNA611818) | marine sediment metagenome | isolation source: surface marine sediment (1.8m) | place: French Polynesia: Moorea | collected 2018-08
ATGTGCTTATGCCGTGGAGCACAGGATGTGCGGGAACGGCGTCTATCAGATATCGCATCGCCACACCAAAGCGCCGCTCACCCAACACAAAGAACACTTATGCCGTGGAGCACAGGATGTGCGGGAACGGCGTCTATCAGATATCGCATCACCACACCAAAGCGCCGCTCATCCAACACAAAGAACACTTATGCCGTGGAGCACAGGATGTGCGGGAACGGCGTGCACCACACATCACGTCGTCCGACAGTCTCTGCAAGGGTCGAGCAGATTGCTACCTTTCAATTCTGGGCACGAACTTTTCTGCAAACTCGACCATATTTTCCAACTTCATCAGCCGTTTATCCAGATGGTGAATTTTCGCCACCAGATCCTGATTGCCGCCCCTCATTTCTTTCGCGAGTTCAGAGATATCGTCGGATATTCGAGCAACATCATTGGTCAGACTGATTGCGTCCCTGATCAAGTTAGTCAAACTCATTTGACGCCCTCATAGTATTCCCTCGTTTTGCGTATTTCTGCAAAGGCGGCAGCTAAAGACGTGCGCGCACGGGCGGTGTTCTGCCGCAATATTTCGCCCAACAAAATCAGTTCGGCTTGTTCACTATCTGAAGGGCGGGATTCAACCAACTCAATGATTTTTCTCACCGCCGCGCTGGGGCTGTCCAAGTTGTTGAGGGTTTGGAATTTATTGACGATTTCACGGTGTTTGTCGTCGATATAAAAGGTGGCTTTTCTGGAATTCATGGACACACACCTCTAGGAGAGATGTTGCGAGTATACAACACGCACACCATGAGTCAACTTGGGGTATACCCAGCGACACAGACGGGTGAGCGGGGGCATACACCACAAAAGCGAGGCGGGTCTCAAGCTTGTTTAATACACCGTCCTGGCAGGATAAAGCCACCGCCCTCGCTTCAACCCTTGCCGTCACCCTACAAAGACAACCTTCTGACATCCGACAACAGCGTCGTCAAATACGTCAAGAAGCGCCCCGCATCAGCGCCGTTAATGGCGCGGTGATCATAGGACAGGCACAACGGCAGCAGCTGCCGCGGGGTGAACTCCTGACCGTTCCAGACCGGCTGGATGGAGGCTTTGGAGACCCCCAGAATCGCCACTTCGGGGGCGTTGACGATGGGCGTAAAGCCGGTGCCGCCGATGGCGCCGAGACTGGAAATGGTAAAGCAACCGCCCTGCATATCCTGCGGCAGCAACTTCCCGTCGCGCGCTTTTTTTGCCAGCAGGTTGGATTCTTCAGCCAGCTGCAGCAAACCCTTTTGGTCCACGTCTCTGACCACGGGCACCATCAAGCCATTGGGCGTCGCCACGGCCACACCGACGTGAACGTAGTGCTTCTTCACCACATGCTCGCCGTCGGGGTGCATCGAGACATTGAAGCTGGGCTCGTACACGAGCGCCGCGGCGCAGGCTTTCAGCAGAAAAGGCAGAGGAGTGAGCTTAATGCCGGCTTTTTCCGCCTCGGCTTTCATGCTTTTGCGGAAATCCTCCAGATCGGTGATGTCGGCATCGTCAAACTGCGTGACATGGGGCACGTTAAGCCAGTTGCGGGTCATATTGAGCGCGGTGATTTTATGAATCTTCGACATCTTCACCAGATCCACGTTACCGAATTTAGCAAAATCCACCGCCGGCACCGGTGGTATGCCCGCCCCCGTCGTCGCCGCCGGAGATGTCGCCGGCTTGTTCTGCATAATAGCCTTCACAAAGGCTTTCACATCATCTTTGGCGATTCTATCTTTGGGGCCCGAGGGTTTAACCTCGGCAAGATCGACGCCCAGCTGTCGCGCCAACTTGCGCACCGCCGGTCCGGCATACACCGAACTTCCCGCGCTCTGAATTTCCTGCGGATGAATCTCGCTAGTGGTCTGGGGTTTCGGCGGCGAAGCGGCCGGGGCGGGAGCGGCCACTGCAGGGCTCGACGGAGCGGCGGGGATCGGAGCAGCTATCGGCGCCGCACCGGCGACCTCGAGCGTCAATACCGGTGTGCCTTCGGAAGCCTTGTCACCCTCTTTGATCAACACGGCGGCCACTTTGCCCGCCGCCGGAGACGGAACCTCCATGGAGGCTTTGTCGCTTTCGAGCACAATGATGGAATCGCCTTCACCGATCTCATCACCCGGCGCGACACAGACTTCGATCACATCCACACCCTCGGCACCACCGATGTCCGGCACGGCCACATCCATGGTTCCCGCCGCCGCGGCAGACGCGGGAGGCGGCGCGACGGCCGGCGCTTGCGGCGGTGGTTCCGAGGCGTCGGCAACGGCAGCCCCACCCTCGCCCGCCAGCACCAGCACGGGATCTCCCTCGGAGACCTTCGAGCCCTCGGCCAGCGCGATACTCACGACCTTGCCACCGACCGGCGACGGCACTTCCATAGAGGCCTTGTCGCTTTCCAGCACGATGATGGAGTCGCCCTCGGCGACGGTATCGCCCACCGCGACGCAGACTTCGATAACGTCGACGCCCTCGGCGCCGCCGATGTCGGGCACGGCAACGGCTATTTCCGCCGCAGCGCCCGCCGGCGCGGGGACATCCTCGGCCGCGGGGGCCGGCGCTTCGGCGACCGCGGGAGCGTTGCCGGCCGCAGCGGTATCGATCTCCAAAATCGCGGCGCCCTCGGAAACCTGGTCGCCTTCTTTCAGCAGGATCGACAGTACCTTGCCCGCCATTGGCGACGGTACATCCATGGAAGCTTTGTCAGATTCGAGCACAATCAGAGAATCTTCAGCCGCAACCTCGTCGCCGGGCGCTACACAAACCTCAATCACATCAACATTTTCTGCGCCACCGATATCTGGCACATTGACTGTTTGTTTGGCCACTGAATATTACTCCTATGATTAACAAGTCGTTGGATCGGTTTTTGCGGAATCTATGCCATACTTTTTCAACGCCCCGGCAACATCCTTGGCGTCGACTTTGCCCTCGTCGGCCAGCGCTTTCAATGCCGCCAAGACAACAAAATAGCGATCGACCTCGAAAAATCTGCGCAATTTTGATCGCGTGTCACTGCGGCCGAAACCGTCCGTTCCCAGCACGGTGAAACGACCCGGCACATAAGCGCGCAATTGTTCGGCATAACTCTTCATGTAGTCGGTGGATATGACGAACGGCCCATCGGAGGACTCAAGCTGCGCGGTAACGTAGGCTTTTTTGGCCTCCTGCTCCGGGTGCAGCAGATTCCAGCGCGCAACCCGATGACCATCGCGGGCCAGTTCGTTGACGCTGGTCACGCTCCACACATCGGATTCCACTCCCCAATCTTCGCGCAACAGGTCGGCCGCGGCCTCCACCTCACGCAAAATACTGCCCGCGCCCAGCAGCTGAACACGCTTCTTCTTGACGTTTTTCTTGCCTTCTTTGAGCTTATAAATGCCTCTGACAATGCCCTCTTCACAGCCGATGGGCATTTCCGGGTGCTGATAGTTTTCATTCATGGTGGTCAGATAGTAGAAGCAGTTTTCCTTGTCTTCGTACATACACTTTAAGCCGGCGTGAATAATGACCGCCAATTCGTAGCCGTAGGTGGGATCGTAGGAATGACAGTTGGGGATGGTGTTTGCCAATAGATGACTGTGGCCATCCTGGTGTTGCAGACCTTCACCATTGAGGGTGGTGCGGCCGGAGGTTGCACCGATCAGGAAACCGCGCGCCTGAATATCGCCGGCCAGCCAGGAAAGATCACCGACGCGCTGGAAACCGAACATGGAGTAGTAAATGTAGAACGGCACCATGGCTTGGTTGTAAGTGCTGTAAGCGGTGGCGCATGAAATCCAGGCCGACATCGCGCCGGCTTCGTTGATCCCCTCTTCCAGAATCTGGCCCTTTTTGTCTTCCTTGTAAAACATAATCTGGTCCTGGTCGTGCGGCGTGTAGCGCTGTCCCTGCGACGAGTATATACCCAGCTGGCGGAACATGCCTTCCATCCCGAAGGTGCGCGCTTCATCGGGCACGATGGGCACCACGCGCTGGCCCATGTTTTTATCTTTTACTAAGGTGGAAATAAAGCGCACAAAAGCCATCGTGGTGGAAACTTCGCGTTCACCGGTGGATTTCAACAGGGCTTTAAAAGCATCGAGCTGCGGAATCTTAAGCGCCACAAAATCGGCAACGCGAGACGGCAGATATCCGCCCAGCGTTTTGCGCCTTTCGTGCATGTACTGCATTTCCGGGGAATCCGGCGACGGCCGATAATAGGGAACGCTCTTCAAGTCCTCATCGGCGACGGGAATGCCGAAACGATCGCGGAACTTTTTCAGGCTCTCGATATCCAGCTTTTTCACCGAGTGAGTAATATTGGCCGACTCCCCGGCGGTGCCAAGGCCATAGCCTTTGACGGTTTGGGCGAGAATTACCGTGGGCTGTCCCTTGTGCGAAGTGGCCTCCGAATACGCCGCATAGACTTTTTGCGGATCGTGACCGCCGCGATTGAGACCCATGATCTGATCGTCAGTGTAATCTTTAACGAGTTCCAGTAACTCGGGATATTTGCCGAAAAAATGTTTGCGCGTGTAGGCGCCGCCGTTGGCCTTGTAGTTTTGCAGCTCCCCGTCCAACACTTCGTCCATGCGTTTTTGCAACAGCCCGGTGGCGTCTCTTTGCAGCAGCTCATCCCATAAGCTGCCCCAAAGCACTTTTATCACGTTCCAGCCGGCGCCGCGGAAAATTCCCTCCAGCTCCTGCACGATTTTACCGTTACCGCGCACCGGACCATCGAGGCGCTGAAGATTGCAGTTGATGACAAAAATCAAGTTTTCCAGCTGTTCGCGGCCGGCCAGGGATATGGCTCCCAAGGTTTCCGGCTCATCGCATTCGCCGTCACCTAGAAAAGTCCAGACTTTTCGATCGCCGCGGGGGCTCAACCCGCGCGCCGACATGTAACGCATGATATTGGCCTGGTAAATCGCCTGGATCGGGCCAAGCCCCATGGACACCGTGGGAAATTGCCAGTAATCGGGCATTAACCAGGGATGGGGATAAGAAGACAGACCGGCGCCGTCGACCTCGCGGCGGAAATTATCCAGCTGGTCTTCGGACAGACGCCCCTCAAGGAAGGAGCGCGCATAAATACCAGGTGAAATATGGCCCTGGAAATAGATCAGATCGCCCAGGCCGTCGTCGCCATCGGCGCGAAAAAAGTGGTTGAACCCCACTTCGTAAAGCGTCGCGGCGGAAGAAAAAGATGAAATGTGCCCACCGAGTCCCTCGTTGTTGTCGTTTGCGCGCATCACCATCGCCATGGCGTTCCAGCGCACCAGCGAACGGATTTTACGCTCGAGATGCTCATCGCCGGGATGGCGCTTCTCCGCCTGGACGGGAATGGTGTTGCAGTAAGGGGTGGTGATGGCTGATGGCAATCCAACACCGGATTTCGTCGCGGTATTTGCCAGCTGGGTTAAAAGATAAGATGCGCGCTCGGTACCATTATGACGAATAACCGACTCAAGTGCTTCTACCCATTCTTGGGTCTCCAGAGCATCTGATTCCTCTAGCATTAGTGCCTCCTAGTTAGTGCCACGGTGACTTGCCGCGGCAGTTTTACACGTAAAAAAACACCTCGACCGCGGTGCCACCGCTTTCGAAATAATCTTTTCGATTTCGGAAGTCTCAATCGCCCGTAACAGAATTGCTTCTACAGCAGTCCACAAAATCGAAGCTTTGCCAACACTTTCTATAATTTGCGGCGTTGTGAGAACAGCCCAACCCAAACACCTCTGAATAATTACTTGAGGTGCCCCTGACAACAAAAAACCAAATAACAAGAACCCAAGTTTACTCGCCAAGATCACTTGCACTTCGCGGTAGTGCGATGGGTGGCGATAAGATGCAAAATGAGTAACATAAGCGCGCAAAAAAATTTGTCACGATTCTACACACCTGGCTTCCAATGTCCAGCGCGCATTTTAGCCGCAATGCAGCAAAGCCGGGCACCGTAGCGCCCAAATCAACCCACCGCGAACTCCACTGCCCCACCCCACCTCGTCAACCGGGACCTATGGATATTCATACACCGGCATCCGCCCTTTAAATTCGCGGTAGTCCTCGACCAGTCTTATAGGGTGATGAAAGTCCGCCGGATCTATTTTTTTGCCCGACGCCACAAACAGCAGGGGGATATTGCCGGCGAGCAACAGTTCGTCGAAAAGGGCGACCACCTGCTCTTTTCTTATCGTCTTCACGGCATCAATCAAACGCCTGTTTAAGCTAAATTCAACGTCACCATCACGAATGCTGCGCCAATAAAAATCAGACCACCCGCTTTGATCTCGTGCAGGTTCGCTCAATTCGGAGACCACCGCCCGTCTATCGCGCTCAAAGGCGTGGAACACCTGTTCTCTGTGCGCACGGAAAAATTCCCGCATGCGCCGATCAATTTCCGCCGGCGAAAAACGGGGGGATTGCACCAACGCCACCAGGCCGGGTACGTCGCGCACCATGTAGTTTGTCGCCAGCACAATATAGCCGAGTTGCTGTTCAGTGCGCAGCGCGCGATAAAATGGTGAGGCAATCATTTGTTCCAGCAGCAGCATCTTCGCCCACTCCTCGATACTGTCATCTCTGCCCTGCACGTACCACACCGCGGCGTGTTCGTCGGAGCGCGCCGTTAAAACCCTCGCAAAGGTCTGCGTTGCCGGGGCAAACTTCACCACTGCGCCGGGAGTGGTATCATAGCGCCGCGTTGCCTTGACGAGCCGGGCGAAGTGGGAAAAATACTTTCTGGCCTGCCGTTCCGAGAAGTTGCCGAATACCAGCGCGTCAAACTGACCGTTGCTAAAAAGTTCCCGCGCAATGTGCAGGTATTGCGGTTGCGATATCTCCGCCAATGCCTGCTCTACGTCATCACTCGACCAATAAGGGGCGTATAGCAACGCGGGAATATCACGCAAAATTTGCGCGTAAAGCTTGTCGAATTTACGATTGCGCTGAATTCGCAGCAGATCTTCCCGCACTCGTCTAAAGTAGGAATCCGCCAGGCGGCGACGAAAGCGCGCATCGCGATTGGCTTTGCGCATGGCCTTGAGTAAACGATCGGACAACTCCGGTAGCGCATCGTCGTAGCCATAAAATTCAATATCGATACCTGTCGGCGTCGCCTGTAGAGAGTACGACAAACCCGCCAGCGCCGCGTTGTAGCTGTCGTGGCTGAGCGAGTCCCTGACCATGCGCACATATATTTTCAGCGCGGTAAAGTGCAACGGTGACTTGGCCACTACCGGCAAACGAAATTGCGCGCTGACAATACCTCTGGGAGTATCATTGATTTCGTCATTTAAAAACCAACCTTTTTGCCCCACTGTATCGACAATTAAACGCGGTGGAATTGCCTTATCCTCACTGAAATTGAGAACGGAAAAATTGTCGGCGATAAAAGGGTTTGCACGCGGCAACGCCAGTTGCTTTTTGAGTTTTTTTAGTTGCCGCGGCGGGCTTGGCGACATTAATGACAGTTCCGGCGGCACCACCCTGTAGGGCGCCCGATAATAGGCGCTGACCTTGTCGGTGAGAACGTCGGGCGCGACAACAACCGCCAACACATTATCCTTGTTAAGCAAGCGCAAAAACTGTTGGATGAGGTTTTTGTCAAACTTCTGCCATTGGAAGGACCGCCAATAAATGGCTTCGGCAGGCGTTTCATGCAGTCTGCGAGCCAGCCGGGATACCTCACGAATCGGGTCTCCCCGTTCGCCATAGTCAAACGACATCTTCGCCAGCCGACGCAATTCCTCATAGCGCCAACTCGCCACGCCCTGGCGCCGCAGCAAATTAATATACGCAAAGGCCAGACGCCGCACCATTGCAATTTGTCGCAGGCCCTCGCGGGTGAGGTGGATATTAATGCTAAAGACTTCGCCGCCACGCCAGTGAATGCCGGAACCCGCGCTCAGCGCGGTGGCCAGGCCGGCGCTTTTCAGCACCGCCAGCAACGAACCGCGACCTTCGTGGCCGATAAAATGTCCCAAATATTGCAGCGGTTTTTCCGCGCTGAACGCGCGCGCGCTGGGCACGGGAAACAGCAGCGAGAGTTTGCGTTGTTCCCTCTGCGGTCGGATATGCACCTCCGCCGGCAAAAAACCCGGCGCAAAAAGCCCTGTCACATCCTCTGGAAGTTTCGTCCCGCGATCAACAATCGCGGAAAATTTTTCCACCACCAGCCGCTTTAGCTCCGCCAGGGATTGCGGTCCAGAGACGACCAAGGCCATGATATTCGCGCTGTAATACTTTTGCTGAAACGCGAGCACCTCGGCGCGCAGCGTGGCGGCGTCAACCTTCCCCAGGGTGGCGTTATTGCCAGAGGAAAATTTCGCCAGAGAATGCCCCGGCACAACGATTTCGCGCAGCACGTCGTGTTCCCGCCGCGAATCCAGCGTCAATTTGGACGTGTATTCCGCGTGTACCACCGCGCGTTCGCGCTCTACGTACGCCTCCGACAGTCGCGGTGAAATAAAAAATTGCGCGAAGCGGTCGAGCGCGGGGGACAGATAGTCGGCGTCGACATCAAAATAGTAGTTGGTGTGCCGCAAATCGGTATAGGCGTTGTGGCTGCCGCCATGGCCGGCGATAAAGTCCTTAAATTCTCCCGGCGCGGGATATTTTTCCGTCCCCAGAAACACCATGTGTTCGAGAAAATGGGCCAGGCCGTTGCGCCCCTCGGGATCTTCGCCTGCGCCGATGAAAACGTCGAGGGACGCCGCCGCCCGCTCGGCGTCGGGGTCGGCAATAAGCAGTACTTGCAACCGGTTCGGCAAGCGGAAAAAATCAAACCCGCGCTCATCGCCGGCATTGGTGATGAGCGCAAATTCGGCCTGCACGAGCGCGGAGCTATAACAGATCGCAACAATCGCGACGATTCGGCAAGGACGCAAAACCCACCTCTATTCGACTTCAATGGTCTCTTGTGCAGATGTCTCGACAGCCATGTTGGTCGGCCAGGCTGTGATGATCGCCTTACACAGGGTGGCCAGGGGGATGGCAAAAAATACCCCCCAAAACCCCCACAACCCCCCGAACACCAATACCGCCAACACGATGACTACGGGGTGAATTTTAACCGCCTCGGAAAACAGCAGCGGCACCAGCACGTTGCCGTCCAGCGCCTGAATCACCAGGTAAGCGGTCATCAGATAAAGGAAGTCATCGCCCAGGCCCCACTGGAAGAAACCGATAATCGCCACCGGCAACGTGGCCACGGCGGCCCCGATATAGGGAATCAGTACCGAAAAGCCCACCAGGATACCGAGCAATAACGCGTAGTTCACGCCGAGCAGGCGGAAAACCACACTCGTGACACCGGCGACAATGACGATTTCAATCACCTTGCCCCTGACATAATTGGCGATCTGCTCGTTCATCTCCCACCATATCTGCTGCATGACTGGGCGTTCGCGGGGCAACACATTGGCCATCCAGTCCAGCATCTGACGACCGTCCTTGAGAAAAAAGAACACCAGAATGGGCACTAAAACGAGGTAGATCAGGATGGAAATAATAATCGGCAACTGGGCCAATGAGGTGTTGACCAGCGCCTGCAGGTTCTCCGGACCCAATTCATTTCTCAGCCCTTTGATGAAGTTGATGACCTGTTCTTCGGTGATCAGAGTGGGATATTTCTCCGGCAGCAGCATCAACAGCGCCTGCCCCTCGAGCAGCATCTTCGGCGCTTCACTGATGAGATTGATAATCTGGCGCCACAGGGCCGGCAGGATATAGAGCAGACTCACCACGATACTCCCCGCCAGAATCAAAAACGCGGCGGAAACGGCGACGATGTGGCGCAAGCCCCAGGATTTAAGGCGCTCGACAACGCCCTGCATCAAAAAGGCGATGATCACCGCGGATATCATGGGCGCCAATACCATGCCCATGTAGATCACTACGACCATGCTAACAATGATCATCAATGCCACCAGCACGGCCTCTTCGTCGGCGAAATAGCGTTCCAGCCAGCGGTTTAAGATTCGAATCATGACGCCGGCCGCTCGCCAGTCAACGAAAATACGGACGTGGACGTTAACTTACCGTATGGTGACAGGAACATTTCTGCTGCACGAGTCTCGAAGTAACTGATGGGGGCGCCAGTATAAATCATTTTGCCGCAAACTGGGCTTGTATAGAACCTCGGTTTGAAGGATGATTTTGCCTGCACCGTGAATCCTTCCACCGATCGCCGGGATACAATTTTGCTGAATGCCGTTTTGCAGCCGCTACGTCACACCCTTCCTGGCCTGCTTCTACTATTGAGTTTGTCGCCCGGCATCCTCGCCCAGGATATTTTGCTGCCCGACCTGGGAGACGCGAGTTCCGGAATGGTTACGCCGCGCCAGGAATACGAACTGGGGCAGAAATGGTTGCGTCTCTATCGCGCCCAGGTCCCCAGCTCGTCCGATCCCTTTCTGCAGATGTACGTGGAAAACCTGATCAGAAAGCTTGCCGCCTACAGCGACCTGGCCGACAAGCGGCTCGATATCCTGGTGGTGGAAAACCCCACCCTGAATGCCTTCGCGGTTCCAGGCGGAATCGTCGGCGTGCACACCGGATTGTTTGAATACGCCGATACCGAAGATCAGTTTGCCTCGGTACTGGCGCACGAACTGGCGCACTTGAGCCAGCGCCATTACGCGCGTCGCGTCGCCGATCAAAAGGAGAAGTCGATACCGACCATGGCCGCCCTGCTAGCCAGCATTTTAATCGCGGCCTCGGCCGGCGCAGACGCCGGAATCGCGGCGATATCGGCCACCAACGCCGCGGCGCTGGACGCGCAATTGCGCTTCAGCCGGCAGATGGAGCAGGAAGCCGACCGCATAGGGATGGAGACAATGGTGCGCTCCGGTAAAAACCCCTGGGCCATGCCGGCGATGTTCGAAAACATGCTGCGCGCTTCGCGTTACTCGCGCAAGCCGCCGGAATTTCTATTGACCCACCCGCTGACGGAGAGCCGAGTTTCCGACTCTCAGCTGCGCGCACAGCGCTTCGAGCAGCGCTATTTTCCGGACAGCACGGAATACCAACTGGCGAGGGTGCGCGCGGCCCTGATCCACGAAAGCAATGCCAACTTTGCCGTTCGCCATTTCGAAAGCGAACTCAAGGCCGACAAATACGCGCCGGCGGTGGCGCGGTACGGCCTGGCATTGGCGCTGACCCGCGCCGCACGCCTGGAGGACGCGGAAAAAGCCCTGGCGCCTCTGCTGGCCGCCGACACAGAGAACGTCTATTTCGCCGTCGCGCAGGCGGAAATCGATGGCGAGCGGGAAAATTTCGATGCCGCTATCGGGCGCCTGCAAAGAAAGTTGCGGCGCTACCCGAACCATCACGCGCTGAACATCCGCTACGCGGAGATATTGATGAAAGCGAGCCGCTACGAGGAGTGTGAAGCGCTCTTGCTGCGACACAGCCGGCGCCGACCGAAAGATGACTATGTTTGGTATCTGCTGGCTGAAGTGCACGGTCTGGCCGGCAACATATTTCAGGTTCACACCGCGCGCGCCGAATATTTTCTCCTCAACGGCTTGTACGACAAAGCAATTATTCAATTAAAAAACGCTCGCCTGTTGGCCAAAGAAGATAAACAGACCATCGCGCGCCTTAACCTCAAACTCAAGGAAGCGCGTAAACTCAGGGAGGAAGCGCGTTTGTAGCGGGCCTCACTCTCTTTCACAGCTTTTTCCTGTTGTACGGTGTCAGCATTAACCCGGCAATTTTAATCTTCGGGCTAACAGCCTGTTGTTAGGGAAACTCTGATTAAGTCGGAGTTTCCCGCAGCACAGGGATGTGCTGTCATTTTCGATGACGCTACGTCATTGAAAATGCGAGAAAATAAAAAGTCATACATTTTTATTTTCGACCTCTGAATAAGTCAG
>JAAUXX010002212.1_pt1 | contig 11874 bp, 11 predicted proteins | sample 7278111 | NCBI WGS metagenome assembly JAAUXX01 (sample SAMN14350116, study PRJNA611818) | marine sediment metagenome | isolation source: surface marine sediment (1.8m) | place: French Polynesia: Moorea | collected 2018-08
ATGATATCTGGCGAGATGAACTCACGATTTTACCCCAGTATATTGAAAAGAATGAAGTATATGTCTACGATACCGGTAATGAGATTGCAGGATATTACTCACTGGTTGAACTCCAGGAAACACTTACGGTCAACACTATCAATTTACCGGCAGGCCTGTGGCTGGAACATATGTTTCTTCTGCCGAAAATGATTGGCCAAGGCCTTGGCCGTGAGTTATTTCAGCATTGTATCGCCAGATCCAGGGGCAAGCGACATGCAAGTTTGCGTATTCTTGCTGACCCAAACGCTCAGCCATTTTATCTTAAAATGGGATGTCGCTATATCAAGGAGTTCCCGTCTTCCATCAAAGGAAGAACAACTCCCTACCTTGAGTATCCATTACGAGAGTAATCGATAATCGGAACTAAACTACCAAAAGAGCAATGACGACGAACACTGTATCATCTAAAAATAGCGAGGCAATAATAAAAGAACTCTCCATGGATCAGGCAGAGCTGATTGATACCCTCTGGCAGCAGCTCAATACCCTGCATCACAGCAAAAGCATACATTTCAAGGATCATTTTGCAGGCTTCACCTTCTCAGAGCGAATAGAGCAATTAAAAACACGTGACAGCACCAGAATCTTTTTAGCATTGGTAGACGCCAAAAAAGTGGGATATTGTCTGTGCTCTATTCATGGTGATATCGGCGAAATTGACTCCATATTTATTGATGAGACTCAGAGAAAATCAGGTTTGGGCAGGCATCTGGTGAACAAGTCCCTGCAGTGGTTCAAAGCAAACGGTATAGAACAGTTCACCGTCTCAATAGCACATGGCAATGAGGAAGCAATCCCCTTTTATAAAAAGTTTGGTTTCAAGCCCAGATATCTTGTAATGACTACAGATTCCACAAGATAAAAAACGTTATAGACATTTGAAATTACTGCCATCAATCCGGTCGTTACAATTTCGTACTAGAAAGTAGGGTAAATATAAATTACTGTAGTAGATCTATTTGGATATTCCGCAAAATTCTACAACACGGTAAAAAATCATGTTAGAAACTTTCTCTTTATTCTTCATCATAACTTCTCTACTGATTATCATAACGCCCGGTCAGGACATGGTATTGGTTGTGTCACGTTCGATTGCCGGAGGTCCTATGGCAGGAATATCCACCGCAGCAGGGGTGAGCCTCGGCTTGATGGGACATACATTGCTGGCAACTCTAGGACTTGGTGCTCTGCTCAGCACCTCGATTGTTCTCTTTACACTGATTAAAATAGCGGGAGCTATGTATCTGGTTTATCTTGGCTGCAAAATGATCTTCTCTAAAGGCCAGCAGTTGGAGATTACGACTGGGAAAAATAGCGCCAAACACAAGCTATTTTATCAGGGTATGATTTCCAATATCTCAAATCCCAAAATCACTTTATTTTATTTTGCCTTTCTTCCTCAATTTCTCACAACTCAGGTCGACAATCATGCCATGCAGCTGTTTATATTAGGCTCTGCATTTGCCATTCTGACATTTTTAATTAAAGCGCCATTGGGCTATTGTGCCGGACTTTTCTCCACATGGTTGAGATCGCGGCCCAAAGTGATAATGCTTATTAATCGAGTAAGCGGAACACTGCTTTTAGCCCTTGGTTTTCGTCTGGCCTTTGCATCACAAGAGTAGACAAGGCAGCCCAGTGAATACATTGTATAGCAAGACTATGGAATCGTTACATCTCAGGACATATCTGGTTTACGCCTTTTATATAGTGCGCACCCATCCGACCATACTTCTTTTTCTTGGTTGTATCGGTCTCCTCAACGGGATCACGGTTTATTTTCCGGAGAATAATTTTGCCAGTCTCGTCAGTAGTCTTACGATTATATCTGCAATTTTTATCATGCCAGTTATCTACGGTATGTATTATGAAATAGTCGAGGAGAAGTATACTTCGGTTGTCAATATCTTCAGAACCTATGTTTCAGGCTATCTCTTGCTGCTATTTTGCATGTATATCCCCATTATTTCCACAACCGCGCTAATCATGTCTGGGACGAATGGTGAGGGAAATGTTGCCTATGTCATGCTCACTATCATGCTGTTCATTCTGCTGTTTGTTTATGTCATCCCAAGCTATTATGTGTCAGGCACTATTCTTGATTCCATCTCCTATGGTGTACAATTTTTCTTCAAAAACCTGCTCAGTTCGGCTCCTGTTCTGGTAATGGCCCTCTTCTCGGAAATGCTGTTGCTTATCTCCCATTATAAATTCGAGAGTCTTAAAGAGAATAGTCCGTCACTCTTCGTTGTTATCGACTTTTCAGTGTATATGGTAGCTACAATCATTGATTTTCTTCTTTTTATCATGCTCATCTACATTCTCAGGAACCAGGATTTAAAAAAGCGCGAGCCTATATCAGATTGACCCTTGAGGTGATCAATGAAGAAACATAATTGTGAAAGCTGCAAGTTTCGCACTATTTATCAGAACAAGCCTCAATCAATTCTTGGCAGAATCTGGAAATGGCACATCAACTGGTGTCCAGGGTGGAAAGCCTATATATCCTCATTAAACCTTGAGGATAAGCGTAGAATAGAAGAAGAACTTCTGCTGCAGAAATAAGCTCACCGATGGAGCTCTCCGAGAGTTATATTCTTATCTTACTGAGTTTTGTAATAGCAGGTGCGGTAAAGGGGCTTATAGGACTAGGTTTTCCTACAATCATTCTGGCCATCCTATCACTCACCATTGGGGTGCGCGATGCAATGGCTATTATGCTGCTTCCTTGTTTTTTGACAAATGTCTGGCAGGCCGTCAGCGGTGGAAACTTACGCGCGATACTCAAACGAATCTGGCCCTTGCTATTTACTGCCTGTCTCGCTATTTGGATAACAACAGCTTTTATTGCCGCAATTAGCAGTAAATTTCTATCGATCCTGCTGGGGGTTGTGGTACTCACCTATGCAACTGTAGGTCTGGCTACACCGCAATTGGCACTCACACGGAAACATGAAAGCTGGATGACACCTGTGATAGGGTGTGTAAATGGCACAATAACCGGTCTTACAGGAACCTTTGTGGTACCTGGAGTACTGTATCTACAGAGCCTGCAACTAGGAAAGGATCGTTTGATTCAGGCGATGGGAGTGCTCTTTCTGGTCTCGACAACTGCACTTGGCTCAGGGCTTTTCAGCCATAACCTGCTCAACAACCAGTTCATCCTGCTCTCTGCAGTTGCCATCATTCCATCATTTGTCGGCATGGCGATCGGACAGCTTATCAGAAAATCCATGTCTGAGAAAGATTTTCGCAAGATCTTTTTTACCTGCTTACTCCTGCTTGGAGGTTATATCATTCTCAGGAACATCTTGTGAATCGCCTATGTAATTCCAATGCCAGGACTCCCAGGGGAAACCGGCATCGTTCTTCTCAGGATAGGTTTCAATAAAACCAAAGCGTGATCCATTCTCCTGCAACCATTTAAACTCGTTGGTTTCTGCAAATTTCCAATTACTTGGATAAAGATCAACAGCCCGTCCCAACATGTGTTCCGAATAACCCGGAGGGGCCACATAGCGAACCAGATCCTCCCAGGTTCTCCCCTGTTTCATCAATTTGTTGAAGATTACCCGCTGGTACCGAACACTCCGATAACCAGAATGGGCAAGGAGATGCACATCGTCTTCAAGTGCCTGTTCTGCCATGCGAACAAACGCATCGCGGGCATTCTTCTCCAGGTACAGTTTAGTCTGGTTATAAGTGAAGGTGATCGGTATCTGTTTCAATTCCGACAGCTCCGGGGGATCATCATCTATCTTTCTACCACGCCATGGTTGCGGTACCGGATAAATTTCACCACCGATTTCAACAAATTCATATTTCTTCTTGCCTTTCTCAGCTGCTATCTGCTCTATAGCTACTGATTGCCTTGTTGATTTTGCATCGTCATAGTTATCGAGATCTCTCTGTGCACAACCAAGTCCTGGAATCAGAAGAAAAAAGCACAGGAGATAATACCGCAACAATCCCATAATTCTCCAAAGTGTATTTTCCATAATTATTTCAAACCTAAATGGTATCTTACCCTGACCAGAAAGCCACGACCAGATAAATATTAGTCCATCTGATTACACCTGAAGTTCAGCATAACCATTATCAGTTTAAAGAAAACTATTGTGTCCTGCCTTCCCACAGATTTTGCAGTCACGTTCAAAAAAATGTATATTTCCCCAGAGGTTGTCTTCGCGCGCACAACTTGGTATTAAGAGTAGACTTTTGGAACAAAGACCTGAGCTAGAAGATACTCTTTGACGTAACATGATTATATGAAAACCAGATATTTAGCTCGATGGTTATGATTATACTTGTTTGTTAATGCTGTTTTGAGGAGGATAAGGTGATATCGGTAAGTCAAGCTTTACAAATCCTTGATAAGAATATTCCCCAACCACGAATTATAAAACTTCCTCTCAATGAAGCATATGACCGTTATCTTGGAGAGGATATACTCGCACCGGAACCTTCACCACGCTATACCAATTCGGCAATGGATGGCTTTGCCATCCGCTGGCAGGACTGTGTCCATGCAAGTGCCGCTGGGCCAATCAGTCTTGATATCATAGGTGAAAGTCAGGCAGGTATACCATTTGCCGGCGTAGTAACTTCTGGTACAGCTATTCGTATAAGCACAGGAGCAATGCTTCCTGAAGGTGCCGATACCGTAATCCGTGTCGAGGATACCAATGAGAAGGATGGCAAGGTTGATATTCAGGTTGCCCCCACCCTCGGTATTGATGTCCGCATTGCAGGCGAGGAATTTGACAAGGGAGACCTTCTTTTCAACCACAAACAACACCTTGGAACTCGGGAGCTGGCCCTGCTTGCTGCAGTGGGCATTTATCAGGTTCCAGTATATGATCAACCTACGGTTTCACTCCTGGTTACCGGAACCGAACTGGCCCAACCATATGACAGCGACATTCTACCTCACCAGATACGGGATTCTAACACCATAATGCTGGAAACCGGTATAGCAGAGGCAAGAGCCAGACTTAGTGTAAGTATGCAGGTTGAGGACAACCTTGAGAGCACTACTCAAGCTATTTCTGCTGCCGTAGCTCGCGATGACGATATCGTTCTATGCTCGGGTGGTGTATCGGTTGGCAGACATGACCATGTAAAAGAAGCTGCCCAGGAGGCCGGATTCAAGGAACTGTTCTGGAAAATTCGGCAGAAACCGGGCAAACCACTTTTTGTAGGTAAAAGAGAAAATACTTTGCTTTTTGGGCTACCCGGTAATCCGGTCTCAGCTTTTATGTGCTTCAGCAATTATGTACGACCTGTACTTGCCAAGCTTCAGGGAACGGACTCTATCGTCAAATCAATTACGGCAAAAACACTGAAACAAGTTAGCAATTCTGGCAAACGTACACATTTTATCCGAGTTACTGTGGAGGATAAGCCCAGTGAAATAGCAGTAATAAAAGAGATGGCACAACAAGGTTCGCACATGCTGAGCACCATTGTCCATGCGGATGGCTACATCATCCTGCAGCCGGGCGAAGTACTTGAGCCTGGAAGCTTAACAGAGGTTTTTCTTTTTTAGTGTGAACTCCCGTTCCGATTGTCAAAAAATCAAGAATGCAGACCCGGTTAATAAACAATAGACCACCCCTCTGCCTCACTGAAATGGAGTGCTTCCACTTCCTGAAAGCCTGAAGCCCCATCGGATTTGATGATCAGGTCAGCTTTTGCCAATTGAACCCTTGCTCTTTCCTTTACCTCGGTATTCGACGATGTAATCATAATATGCAAGCCCGGCTGCACAAAATTTCCCATGGAATTGGACTCGCACACCACCGGGACCGAGGTTGGTACTTTATGTATAAATTCTGTAAATCCCTGTAGAATACGATTGTCTTCACCCTGCAGATAAAAAACCCGTTTTGCCCCAGCCTTAAGCATTCTTGCGGTATCTTTGCCACTCTCAGACCTTCTTTCTTCAAAGAGGTGAAAATCATGTGCATCATATTCATGCCTGCCATGAAACATTTGTTCATCCGGATACATCGCTGATACTTTGAGCGCATAGATTTGACGTGTAGCAGCAATTCTGCTAATCAATCTACAGGTAAATTCCGTTTTACCTACATTTCTTCCAGTACCGCCAATCAGTAAGAGTTGATGATAAGATAACATTTCATCTTTCACAATTTTTAAGGCCTTATTTCCACTTTCCTTGAGTTCTTCTATCTGTAAACCGAAAAAACCGCAATACATCTCATACACGATTTACATTTAACAAGGTTTGAGGAAGTTGAAAACACTTCCGGTTTTACTGCGGCAGAAATATGAATTGACCAAACACTGAATCATTCCGATTTATAATTTACAGAACACATTTAACGGCTCACTCTCATACACATAGATAGTCAGACATGTCATCATTGCACAGCAGGATTATGATATTCTTTTAATTATGCGCCAAAGGAGTCAAAATTTGAGATTCAATTTTAAAGTCTTGATTGAAATCATCGGATAAAATCTTAACGTAGAATAAGAGCATTTTCCTAAGCACAGTGTCGTGGGGATCGTTGTGCTGAATAACCTTCTGTTTTCTATGAAATCCTGCGACAGCAGGTATTGGAAGAATTATTACTCGATTACTGTATATCAATCGAAGTACCGTACTGTTGACAGACTGAAATCCTCAGTTACACGCGATATTGGTTTATTTTTTGTCAGGGAAAGATGATGTCAGATATACTTTTTGGCCGTTGACACCTCTTTCCTGGAAAAAGTAATTCAATCTCCGAGATAACTAAATAGTCTGGTTGGCAGCATTAATTTTTTTGTTATTTGCTGATATCTCAGCTTCTTTGAAGATGTTAGATAGTTTCTTTTAAGCGCTCCGGTATGGAACGTTACACTAATATTCAGAGCTATGTGACCACAGACAGGGGAGGAACAATATGAAACGTAGATTAGTGTTGAGTTCAATATTTTTCATCCTGATATTTCATCTAGGTGCTGGGGCAGTAGTTTTGGCCGCCAATAAAATTAAGCTAGGAATGGTGACAGGAGGGCCAAAAGGCACCTATTACCAGTTTGGTTTGAACCTTGAAAGGCTGGTTCAAGGTGCGGGAATTGATCTGAACGTACACAATTCCAACGGCTCGGTGGAAAACATCTATGCTGTTTACAAAAGACCCCATACCCAAATGGGTATCGTCCAATCAGATGTCCTCGCGTTTGTGGCGAAAGTACAAACAGATCCGGTACTCAAGAGAATTGCCAAGAAAATAAAAATGGTCTATCCGCTCTATAATGAGGAGGTCCATCTCCTGGGAAAAAAAGAGATACGAGATTTTGAAGATCTTGAAGGCAGGCGGGTCGCCATAGGTAAAGAAGGTAGCGGTAGCTACCTGACAGCCAGACTGCTTTTTGAGGTATCTGGTATCAGACCTGCGGAAACCGTTGCGATAGGAGCATCCTATGCGTTGGATCGCCTGAAAAGAGGAGAGGTTGACGCGATGTTCTATGTTGCCGGCTATCCCGTGAAGTTGTTTACAGAGGAGGTCAGTTCTGCCGATAATCTTGCCCTGCTTCCTATTTTAAATAAGAACATCACCGAATTTTATGCAAAGACCAGCATTCCAGGTAATACGTATCCTTGGCAGGAAATGGTAACAGACACCGTTGCGATAAAATCGGTGCTCGTTTCCTTTAATTTCAGAATGGCAAACTGTGATAATGTCGGAAAATTTGCCCTGGAAGTGGCAAAGAATATCGAATGGCTTAAACAGAATGGTCATCCTAAATGGAATTCAGTAGATCTGAATTATCCGTTGAAAGGATGGGAGCAATACGACTGTGTCCTGAAATACCAGACAGGGTTGCAACGGAAATATCCTGATGAGGAAGTCAATCCTGTTCTTGAAGCGATTAAAAACATGCTCTAAACCAGGTATAGATGCACTGCTTAACACTCAGCCAAATCGGTTACACGGTTATTACAACATTGCTTGTCCCCCTATTCAACAGGAGACTATGATATAGACGGTATACAAGTTGTCTAAATAGAAGAGGAGAGACAAAGAATCTGACAGGTTTTGTTCCAGTGAGGTACATCGGCTAATATTTCCTCAGGAAGAGGCAGACATTAGATGCAATGCAGAGTGAATCTCGCTGGAGTTGACGAGAGCTTGATCTGAGGTTGATTCAAGGTTGGTCTATTGCACCTGCTGGTGCAGAGTACCGCTCCATAGTTCAATGCTTCATCATTTCACCACCGCTGGCAAAGGGAGGGTGTTATGTATCTTTCCTACTATGACTTGCAAAGGATGCCTTTCCAGGTAAGCACGGACCCCGCTTTCTTCTGGCTTGGAGAGGAACACCAGGAAGCCTTGACCATACTGAAGTATGGCATTCTTGAAAACAAGGGAATTCTCCTGCTCACCGGTGATGTCGGCACGGGTAAAACGACTTTAATCAACGCACTCGTGGGGACGCTGGAAGATCTGGTTACCATAGCCAGAGTACCAGATCCGGGGATGTGCAAGTTAGACCTGATGAACTACATTGCCAATGCTTTAAACATTGGAAGTGAGTTCACCCGAAAAGATCTCTTCCTGGTACATCTCGAAAACTATCTTAGAACTGCTCATGCCAAAAACAAAAAAGTCCTCCTGATTATCGACGAATCCCAGCGAATGAGTGGCGATCTCGTAGAAGAGGTTCGGCAATGGACGAACATAGAGGAACACGAAGCAAAACTCCTAAATATTTTTTTAATCGGCCAGAACGAATTTAATACCACCCTTCAAGAAGACATAAATCGACCGCTGTTGCAGCGCATCGCCTTAACATACAGACTCAAACCATTGGATCTTTATGGCACGGGAGAACTGATAAAGCATCGGCTGAAAGTAGCAGGTGCAAGTAAAGAAATATTCGATACTGGAGCCATTGAAGCCGTTTATGACATGACGGAAGGTATCCCGAGACGAATAATCATTCTGTGTGATCTCTGCCTGCTCTATGGTTACGTCCAGCAAGAGAAAGTGATAACCGCATCGATGGTCATCAAGTCATCGGATCAACTGGTCCATCCTGCGATAATTGAAACCCCTGAAGTTGAGTCTTATCATTTTGAATCCAGTATAGACCCAACTGCAGACAGCGAAAGTACTGTTATTCCGCCCCATGCAAACCTGAACGATGCAGCTATTAAACAGGGAGCCCCGACAACACGAGTATTGCTCAGCCTTGCTGTCATTCTGGCTGCAACTCTTTTCTATTTCGCTAATGAGGACGCGCTGAGATCAACACTTAGTCAACATGGAGCTCAAATTGCCTCAGCCATAGAGGGTTATTGGGTTCAGATCCCTCAACATAGAGTCGAGCACGAAAATTTAGATGCAAATGACAACAATAAAGTCCATGAATTAACCTTCACAACGCCCCAGTTTCACCCTGACACAAAACTCGGTAGTATCACTTTGAAAGATTTTTTAAAACCAGCTGAAATCACCAGGGATTCATCTGATTCTCAAAATAAACCAACAGACAACACAGACAGTGGAAAAACTGAAAAAACTTCGACCGAAAAGGAATTGCGGGCTTCAGCTATCGTAATTGACCTCACTAATCTCGCAGTACTGACAGGGAAACAATTTGATGAATCTCAATCGACAACACCCCATGAGAACGTCAGCTTGCCAACCCAAGAGGAAAAAATAGTTGATGCCTGGAAAGATTGGAAACATCGTAAAATACAATCTGAGGCTACAGAGAAATACACCACAGTTGCGCAAAAATCTACCTATGCGAATGTCGATAATTTCAAAGCCATGTTAGAGGAATTACATGAGATCATGGCTTACGGCTGGTTTGGAACTCAGCTCGCGGTTGTCAATGATATGAATCAGCGAAGCGAGAAGCACCGGGGCAAAAGTGCTCCCGAAGAAAAAGACCCAATCCAATTTATTGCTGAAGAAACAGGAGAAGCCACGGATCTATTTTCCAAGATGGAACTCTATCTTGCGAGCAAAAACTCAAGCCAGAGACAAGAAAAAGCCAAAGAACCACCACCCCAGAAAACCAGAGTGGTCGACTCAGGAAAGGTTTTCGACTGGATCCTGGAGAAAAAAAGTAAAAACTCAACCGAATAAGTGGAAAACACAGATTCAGAAATACTCACTTCCCCAGATCTATCCCATCTCTGTCTAATTTGAAAATCGTTTTGATGGCATAAAGCTGTTGCTATACCACTAATATAATTCTAGATTATTGGTCTTAAGAAGATTAGAGAATCCTGACTTCTGAAACTCTATGAGAAATGGCGGAAGTGCATGGGAATCGAACCCACCTAGCGAGCTATTAACCCGCTACACCGGATTTGAAGTCCGGGAGAGCCACCAGTGCCCTATCCACTTCCGTACCAAGTTTTGAGCGGACTATATTATTAGGTATTGACCTAGAAAACAACTTTTTATTATAGTATCGAATTTGGTATAACAAAATTTAGGTAAATGGTTTAGTTCCACAGGAATTGAACCTCAGAGATCAACCCGTTTGACTACCGATCAAAAACAACTCATAAACAATTAGTGCTATGAAGTGCGAAAGGCTGATTAATTTAACAAAAAACTGGTATCTCCATGTCAAGGATGAAACCATGGCTCCGGCCAGAATGATACAATTTATTAAAGATCACGTTGCCAACTGCGAAATCTGTAAAGACGATCCTGATATTCAGGAAGAAATCGAGAAAATCACCGAACTCATTCTCCCCGAATCAAAAATTCCCAAAGCTGTTCGCCTTCAGCAGGAAAAAGAGAATAATCCTGAAGAAGAAGTTGAAGAAGAGGAAAATGATTCCGAAACCAACGAAGAGGATGAAGAGCGCGACGAGTACATCGAGGATGACGATGAATTGGCAGATGGGGATTTCGACGAATTAGAAGATTAACGCTAAAAAGACAATTAACCTGGGAAAAGCGGAATATTGCAAAATGTTCCGCTTTTTTATTGCCACTCCTTAAGCTTATTTCCTATAAACTGAACAACGTGTTCATGCTCTTCGGTGCCCTTTCCGCTTACCTGCAGAGCTTCACCAAAGGCAAAGTGAACCGGAATCTGCGGAGATATTTTGCCAAAATCCTTGGAGTATTTGCCGTTTTGCCAGGCATCGGTCTTCAGCGCCACAGGTATAATCGGTACATTCGCCTTCTTTGCGAGTTTAATTCCAATGCTGCCGAACTGTGCAGGATCAAAATCGGTAGAACGCGTCGTCTGTGGAAAGACTATAACTGCCGTTCCCTCTGCGAGCCGTTCAACCCCCTCGGACATCACAGTCTTCAAGTCCTGACGAGGATTTGTACGGGTCACCGCCACCGGTTTGATGGAGATCATAATATGCTTGAATATCGGATAGGTCAGTAGACTCTCTTTCACCACATAGGTAACATTGGTATAAGGCAGAATCATAACCGGCATAATGACTGTCTCCATAATTGACATATGGTTGCCGATAAAAACACAGGGTCCGTCAAGCTTTTCCAGGTTTTCCATGCCACTCAATGAGACTTTCACCCCGGCTACTTCGAGGAGCTGCAGCACGCGTAAACTGTCTTTTATCCATACATCATTGGTATAAAGCCCCCGTTTCGCGTTTCCGCTGGCTCTGAAGACAACACCAAGAAATTTCGGATAAAACATCAGCGATGGCAGCAATTGAGAGAGCAAAGAGCGTTTTACGGTGGGAGTCTGGTAGAGACCCTTCTGAATTTGAAGATAATGCATTGATCACTCGTATGTAGAAAATGTGGTTTTAGTGACTTAGAAATTCATTCGAAGTCTTCGCTTATCTCTTGTTTTTTAGGAATG
>JAAUXX010031540.1_pt1 | contig 11864 bp, 12 predicted proteins | sample 7278111 | NCBI WGS metagenome assembly JAAUXX01 (sample SAMN14350116, study PRJNA611818) | marine sediment metagenome | isolation source: surface marine sediment (1.8m) | place: French Polynesia: Moorea | collected 2018-08
ATAACAGTTTTCTTTGACGTTACATAAACTGTTGGGTAGAGTACCGGCATCGCGCATCCAGGAAGCATCGACTTGCCCCGTCCCGTCAGTCCACTGCTCCACGATTACAAGCAAGCCAGCTTCGAAAAGCCTAGGAAATCCCGCGCCCCCCAGTGGTTCGCCGTCGGCGTTGTCCTTCCCGTCATCGCGACCATTACGTTTTCGCTGCTGACGTCGAAGCCCGAGCAGCCCCCGATCGCCCCGTCCGAGCCGGCCATGAGCGCGAGCAACCTGCCCGCCAGCCCGGCGCTCCTGCCCGAACCCGTGCTGCCGGCAATCGAGACACCGCCCGCCGCCGAGCCGGAACCGCCGGAGCCCGAGTACGAGACGCTGGCGCTCACGATCAGGAAGGGCGACACACTCGACGGACTGTTTCGCAAGAACAATCTCAATCTCGGCCATCTTGCCGCGATCTCGAGACTCGAGGAGGCTCGCCAGCGCTTCCGGCGGCTCAAGCCCGGTGACGAATTCGAGATCCAGCACGAAAACGGCAATCTCGTCAGCATGTATTCCAAGCTGAACCTGACGAGCGGACTGTCCATCGCCCGTGCGGACGAGGGATTCACGGCAACAATCGTCGAGCATCCCGTCGAGAAACGCACACGCAAGGTGCACGGCGTCATCTCGTCGACCCTGTTCGAAGCGGGTGCCGATGCCGGCCTGACTGACCGGACGGTCATGAACCTCGCGGGTATATTCGCGTGGGACGTCGACTTCGTTCTCGACATCCGGGAAGGCGACAGCTTCTACGTACTGTTCGAAGAGATCTGGCAGGACGGCGCTTACGTCGCCGATGGCGAAATCGTCGCTGCCGAGTTCAACAATGACGGTGACACGTTCCGTGCGCTGCGTTTCATCGACAAGACCGGCCGGTCCGACTACTTCACGCCTGAGGGGCGCAGCGTTCGCAAGGCGTTCCTGCGGGCACCCGTCGACTTCCGCGTCAGTTCCTCCTTCAATCCCAACCGCCTGCACCCGGTTCTCAAAACTCGGCGACCTCATCGCGGCGTGGACTACGCGGCGCCGCGCGGCACGCCGATCAAGGCATCCGGCGATGGCAAGGTCATTTTCCGCGGCACAAAATCAGGCTACGGCAATACGGTCATCCTGCAGCACGGCGGCAACATCACGACGCTGTATGCGCACATGAACGGCTTCGTCCGCAACGTCCGGGTCGGAACCCGCGTGCGGCAGGGTCAGACGATCGGGTTCGTCGGCGACACGGGCCTCGTGACCGGCGTTCATCTCCACTACGAGTACCGGCTAAACGGCGTTCATCGCAATCCGCGCACGGTCGAGTTGCCGGATGCAGACCCGATTGCCGACGAGTACCGCAAGGCCTTCATGGTCAGCGTCGAACCGATCCTCAAGGAACTCGACCAGTTCAAGCAGGCCAAAATCGCCTCGGTTCCACGCGGCACACAGAACTGACGGCAACATGCGCCCAGAGCTTTACGTCGGGCTGATTTCCGGGACCAGCGTCGACGGCATCGACGCAGCACTCGTCGAGTTCGGCGACAAAACCGTCAAGCTGTACGCAACCCTCGCCACGCCGTATCCCGATTCACTGCGCGAGGCGATACTTCGCGCCATTCGTTCGCCCGAATCCTGCACGATTGACGACGCAGGCTCGCTCGATGCCCGCATTGGACTCGAGTTCGGCAAGGCGACGCTGGCCTTGCTCGACAAAGCCGGCCAGACGCCGGCAGCTATCAGGGCGATCGGCAGCCACGGGCAGACGCTTCGTCACCAGCCCGACCAGACGCCGCCTTTCACCGTGCAGGCAGGCGATCCGTCGCTGATCGCGACCTGCACCGGGATCACGACGGTCGCGGATTTTCGACGCCAGGACCTGGCCCTCGGCGGCCAGGGCGCGCCGCTCGTTCCGCCCTTCCACGAGTGGTTGTTTGCTGAAACCGGCAAATCGATCGTCGTTGCGAACATCGGCGGCATCGCCAACCTGACGTTGCTGCCCGGTGACGGGCGTGCCACGAGCGGATTCGACACGGGCCCCGGCAATACCTTGCTCGATGCCTGGATCCGGAAGACGCAACAACGCGACTTCGACGAGGACGGCCGCTGGGCCGCGAGCGGCACGGTCATCGACAGTCTGCTCGATACTCTGCTCGCCGACGACTACATTCAGCGGAGCCCTCCCAAGAGCACCGGGTTCGAGCACTTCAATCTCGAATGGCTCGAACGGCAGGGCATCGACGGCCTCGAGCCGGCCGATGTGCAGGCCACGCTGCTCGAGTACACGGCACGCACGCTGGCAGCGGCCATCGGAGCAGAGCCTCTGACCGTCTACCTGTGCGGCGGCGGCGCCCATAACGGTCATCTCGTCGAGCGGCTCAGGGCACTTCTGCCCGGTACGATGGTCTCAACGACCGACGATCGAGGGCTGCCGCCCGACTGGGTTGAGGCCAGCGCATTCGCGTGGCTCGCCCGGGAACGCCTCGCCGGACGCCCGGGCAACCTGCCCGCCGTAACGGGCGCCCGCCGGCCAAGCCTGCTAGGCGGCATCTACGAGCCCTGATCGCGCGCGGAACGCCGCCATTCGTTAATGGCTTCGTAACACGCCCGCGCATTATGTTCTGACACACGCGCCCCGGACGGGCGTTGCTATACTGAAACAAAAAAACGGAGACTGTCTTGGACGCCCCGACGCTGCCGCCAGCGGACCTGTACATCAATCGCGAACTCAGCATGCTCGAGTTCAACAAGCGTGTACTGGCGCTCGCGCAGGATCCGGAGACTCCGCTACTCGAGCGCCTGCGCTTCCTCTGTATTACCTGCACGAATCTCGACGAATTCTTCGAGATCCGCGTTGCCGCACTCAAGCAGCGCCTCGAACTCGGCGCAGTAGCGCAGGGGCCCGAGCAGTTACCGGCCCAGCAGGTCTTCGACGTCCTCCGGCACCGGATGCTGAACGTCGTCCAGCAGCAGTACGAACTTCTGAACAATGTCATGTTTCCGGAGCTCGCGAACTCGGGCGTGCGATTCGTGCGCAGCGAAGAGTGGAACCGTGAACAGCGCGAATGGCTGCATAACTATTTCCACGAACAGGTCGTCCCGGTGCTCACGCCGCTGACGTTCGATCCATCGCGACCCTTCCCGCAGGTACTCAACAAGAGCCTCAACTTCATCGTCCGGCTGTCGGGCCGCGATGCCTACGGCCGGCAACGGCACCGGGGCATGGTGCAGGCGCCGCGCTCGCTGCCGCGCATCATCAAGCTGCCCGACCACCTCTCCGATCCCGACACGCACGACTACGTATTCCTGTCGTCAATCATTCGCGTCCACGTATCGAGCCTGTTCCCGGGGCTGGGCGTCGACGGCTGCTACCAGTTCCGCGTTACGCGAAACTCCAACCTGTATGTCGACGAAGAAGAGGTTAGCGATCTCGTGCGGGCGCTCGAGGGCGAACTCGAGGCAAGCCGCTACGGGGCCGCGGTGCGTATCGAAGTTGGTCACGAATGTCCCGAGGACCTGCAGCAGTTCCTTTTGAATCACTTCGACCTGGCGCCCGAGGACATGTACCTCGTCGAGGGCCCGGTCAACATGAACCGCATGGCTCAGGTTTGCGACATCGCGGACCGGCCCGACCTGCTCTACCCGCCTTTCACACAGGGACTGCCCAGACCGCTCAAGAAAGGCGGCAACGTCTTCGAGATCCTGAAACGACAGAACATCCTGCTGTATCACCCGTTTCACGCGTTCTCTCCCGTTATCGACTTCATCAAGTCGGCAGCGGCCGACAGCGCCGTACTCGCGATCAAGATCACGCTGTACCGGACGGGCGCCAAGAGCCCGATCGTCGATCACCTTGTGGCCGCAGCCCGTGCAGGGAAAGAAGTCACGGTGATCATCGAGCTCATGGCGCGCTTCGACGAGGCTGCCAACATCTCGCTCGCCAACCGGCTGCAGGAAGCGGGCGCTCACGTCGTCTATGGCCTTGTCGGCTACAAAACGCACGCGAAGATGACGCTCGTCGTACGCCGCGAAGGCGACCAGTTAAAGCGCTACGTGCACCTCGGCACGGGGAATTACCACTACAGCACGACACGCCTCTATACCGATTACGGCTACCTGACGAGCGACAGGTTATTGGGCGAGGACGTACACAAGGTCTTCATGCAGCTGACGAGCCTGACGGAGGCACGCGACCTCAATCTGATGCTCACGTCACCGTTCAACCTGTTCGACGCCGTCATCGAGAAGATCGAGCGCGAAACGATGCATGCCCGGTCCGGCCGCGAGGCAAGAATCATTGCCAAGGTCAATTCGCTCAACGAGCCGAACGTCGTCAATGCCCTCTACGCCGCGTCGCAGGCAGGCGTCAAGGTCGACCTCATCGTTCGCGGCATTTGCTCGCTCCGGCCCGGCGTTCTCGGCCTGTCCGACAACATCACGGTGCGATCGATCCTCGGCCGCTTCCTCGAGCATTCGAGGGTCTACTACTTCCAGAACGGCGGGGACGAAGAACTCTACTGCGCGAGCGCCGACTGGATGGAGCGCAACCTGCTGCGCCGTAACGAAAGCTGCTTTCCCGTGCTCGATCCCACACTGCGGGACAAGATCAAGGAAGACTTGAACCTGTACCTCGCCGACAACTGCAATGCGTGGCTATTGCACGGTGACGGCAACTACGAACGTCTGACGCCGGATGACGAGGAGCGAATCTCGGCCCAGGAAACCTTCCTCGCGCGCCTCGCGCTGCCCAACTAGCTGTACGACAACAGGTAGTCGGCGTCCTTGAGGCGCCCGTGCTCCCGCTTGAGATCAGCCTCGGTCAGGGGATTTTCCTTGAGCCACGCCGAGTCGAACTCGAGCTCCAGGCGATCCTGTTTCACGGCGAGGCGCGGTACGGGAACCGCCTTGCTGTATCGACTTCGATTCAACAACACGCCGAGTCGCAACAGGATCGCGAGTCGCGTGGCCGGAACCCTCCAGCTTCTGGGCAGCTGCTTGCGATAGCGCGTATCGATGTTGTATCGCTGACTACCGATCAGGAATGCAAGAAAACGCTGCTCGGCGCGAGGAAATCCGGGCATGTCGGCATTCTCGGCCACGTAGGCGCCATGGCGATGGTAGCCGTCGTGCGAGATGTCGAGCCCGATCTCGTGCAGGCGAGCCGCCCAGTCGAGCATGTTCTTCGCAAGGCTCGTATCGAGACTCCAGGCATCGGCGCATTGCTGGCGCAGCGCCTCAGCCGTCGCAGCGACGCGCCCGGCCTGGTCCTTGTCGACGTTGTAGCGATCTTCCATCGCCCGCACGGTTCGCTCGCGCGCGTCTTCGTGCTGCATCCTGCCGAGCAGGTCGTACAGGAGACCCTCTCGAAGTGCCCCGTCGGACACGCCGAGCGTCTCGATGCGCAGCACCGACAGAAGCTCGGCCAAAATGGCGAGCCCGCCCGGCCAAACCTGTGCGCGGCGTTCGCTCAGGCCCTTGAGCGCGATCTCGTCGACGTGATCGGACTGCATGACGTTCTCGATCAGGGCTTCGACGGCACTGAGCGTCAGCTTTCCCGTATCGCACAAACCGAGGCCGCTCGCGACCCGCTCGGTCGCCAGAATCGTGCCCGACGTGCCGATCGACTCGAGGCCGTTCTTGCTCCGGAAGTAACGTTTGACCGGCCGGAGCTCGAGGCGCGCGGCCGTACGCGCTCGCTGGAAGCCTTTTCGGGTGATCGTGCCCCCCGGAAAGAACCGCTCGGTCATCGACACGCAGCCCATGTGCAGACTCTCGAGCGACTTCGGCCTGGGTCCTTCGCCCAGTATCAGCTCGGTGCTGCCGCCGCCTATGTCGAGCACGAGACGCTTTCCGTCGTTGCGCGGGAGGCTGTGCATGACGCCCATGTAGATCAGCCGCGCTTCCTCGATCCCCGAGATGACCTCGATCGGATGGCCGAGCGCCGCCTCGGCCTCGGCCATGAATGCACTGTCCTCGCGTGCGCGGCGAATCGTGCTCGTACCCGCCGCGCGGACCTTGGAGGCATGCATGTCACGAAGGCGTTCGCCGAACTGCGACAGGCACCGGAGCGCCCTGAGCCTGGCATCCTGTGACAGGTCGCCCTTGCGAGACAGCCCTTCGGCGAGACGGACGGTTTCGCGCAGACGGTCGATGATGATGAGCTGACCGTGGCGTAACTCGCCGACGATCATGTGAAAGCTGTTCGAGCCCAGATCGACGGCTGCGATGACCTGGGCGCTGTCGTCGCCGGCGGCGGGGCCGGTGTCGCTATCGGGATCGGTGATTGGGGTTTCCGGCTCGGGAAAGTTGATGGCGCGCCCCCCGCGACTCTCAGACTGCGGATTCGGCCTGGCTCATCGTTCGGCGTGCGCGTTCAGACAGTGAACGACTGACCACAACCGCAGGTCGTTTGGGCATTCGGATTTCGAATGATGAACTGCGCGCCTGAAAGATCTTCCTTGTAGTCGATCTCGGCGCCCATCAGGTACTGGACGCTCATCGGGTCGACGACGAGCGTCACACCCTGGTTCTCGACCTGGCTGTCGCCAGCTTCGATGGCCTCATCGAAAGTGAACCCGTATTGAAAGCCCGAGCAGCCGCCGCCCGATATGTAGACGCGGAGCTTGAGATCCGGGTTCTCCTCGTCCTTCAGAAGTTCGCTGACCTTGGTTGCGGCGGCGTCCGTGAACACGAGCGGCGCAGGGGCCATGGCTGGGGCTGAATCGGTTTGCATCGTCTGTTTCCTTGCTGAGCCGCCCTACGCTTCGGACGGTACGGCTGCAGATTCGTCAATCTTGGCGGTCTGCTCGAGCAGCGGCACCTGGCCTTCCGGCTGGTGGACCAGCTTGCCGTTGATCTCGGCGCCGATCGCCATCTCGATCAGATTGTAATATACATTGCCGACCACGCGCGCGGTGGTGCCGAGGATAACCCGCTTGTTGGCGAATACATCGCCCTTGACGATCCCCTCGAGCAGCACGTAGGGCACGGTCACCCCTCCATCAATGGTGCCGCCCTCGGCCAAACTCAAGGAGGCATCGCTGTCCGGATCGGCCGATACGTTGCCCGTAATCACGCCGTCGACGTGGCAGCCACCCTTGAAGTGGAGATCGCCCTTGATCTGGGTATCGATCGCGACAATCGTGTTCGCGATGTTCTGCCGTTGATTCTTGCGTCCAAACATGGTGCCTCCTTGCGGACTGGCGTTATGACTAACCGAGGTGCGAAATCCAGCTGAAGCTCTCTTCGATGCTGGAAATCGACCGTGTTCGTGACTGTACCGAGATAGTGACCCGCTCGGGTGTGAACCCGTCGGGCAAAATCACTTCCCGGTCGAAATCCTGGAAGTAGCGAAACGAGAACGCCCAGGCCTTGTCGGCATCCTCGGAGCGAAGCTCGGCATAGGTGTAGGCCTTCTGTTCGCCGTTTTCGAGGCCCTCGATCGTGAGGACGACGTCACCCGATACTTTGCGGTCGTGCTTCATGGCCTGGACGAGCACGAGCCGGACATTCCACGCTCGCTCGCGCTCCATGCGCGACAGCCTGAGGTCCTGGACCCGAAGCCCCGCGTTGCCATCCGCGGGCGATACGATGCCGCGATAGAAAGCGATGGCGTCTTGCTGTTCCTGGATCTTGGCCTGCAGTTCGACGAGGCTCGCCTCGACGTCCTTGTAGGCCGCCGCCTCGATCTCGGCCTGCGTCTCGAACATGATGATCTTTTCGTTGAGACGCTGGATTTCCTCTTCGAGAGCGCCGTTTTCTTCCCGCATGACCGCCCACTCGCTGGCCGCCGCGACCACGTTGTAGCCGGCCTGAATCCGGCCGAACTCGAACACGAGGTACAGCACCGCGAGCGCGAGCACGCCAAGCGCCACGCGCATGGCGGGGCTCGGCGCATTGCCCGAATTTTGAAACCGTGGTTTGCCCAAAACGTCTAGCTTCGTCGAACGAAGGCATTATGTTACGCGGCACAACCGGGCAACAGAAGTGCGGCAGGTCACGTTTGGGCGCATTCGAGGCGCTTTGGCGCTACTGGTCCGGGCGGAACGCATCGGGCACACTCGGCCCTCCACAATTCTCGACCTCACCGAATGTACCTCTGGATCAAAGCCCTGCACGTCGCGTTCATGGTGACCTGGTTCGCCGGCCTCTTTTACCTGCCGCGCCTGTTTATCTATCACGCCGCCGCTCGCGATGAGGTCAGTCTCGACCGATTCGTGGTCATGGAGCGCCGCCTGTTCGCGATCATGACGATCGGCGCCGTGCTGACGCTCGTCCTGGGCGTGTGGATGCTGCTACTGAACCCTGCGCTGCTCGGGGTCGGCTGGTTCCACGCCAAGCTGGCGTTGCTCGTGGGCCTCGCGATCTACCACTACCGGTGCCTTGCATGGATCAAGCGGCTCAAGGCGGGAGTCCAGCCGGACAACACGACGTGGCTGCGCTGGTTCAACGAGATCCCGGTCGTGTTTCTGCTCGGAATAATCCTGCTGGCGGTCGCCAAGCCCTTCTAGGCCGGCGCCTCGTCAGGCGATTCGACCGTGCGGGCCCTCTCGGCTGCCCGAATGTCCTTGTCGAACACGGCTCGCCAGCGCTTGGGCCACCAGCGCGGGCGTGGCGGCAGGCCATCGGGATAAACGGTAGGGCCGAGCTCGTGCAGTGCGCGCGCATAGACGCGGCGCTTGAAGTAGATGACCTCGTTGACCGGACGCCAGAAGTCGACCCATCGATGGCGATCGAACTCGGGCTTGTCGCCGAGATCGAAGCGTATCGCGACATTGTCGCCGACCACACGCAACATGAACCAGCGCTGCTTCTGGCCGACGCAAAGCGGTTTCGAGTTCTTGCGAATGTAGCGATCGGGCAGGCGGTAGCGCAGCCAGTCGTCGGTCACGCCGAGCAGCTCGACGTCGCCCTCGGCAAGGCCCACCTCTTCCTGCAGCTCGCGGTACATTGCCGCTTCGGGCTCCTCGTCAACCAGCATTCCGCCCTGCGGAAACTGCCAGCCCTTGGCGCCGACGCGACCGCCCAGGAGCAGCTTGCCGTCAGCGTTTGCGAGGATTATTCCGACGTTGGCCCGAAAGCCTTCCTCGTCAATCCAGTCGTTGCTCATCGCAACCGTAACAAAACCTTCACTGCGGCCAAGAGTACACGAATGGCCTCCCTTGTGCCGTGGCGGACCTTTGCTTTAGCGTATTGCCTGCCAGCAATCGCTCTGATCGGGAGACGCGTTGAACCCCACTCGCCAGAGGCTCATGTTCCTGGGCCTGACCGCCCTCGCGGCCGCCGCATTGCTGGCCGCCATCGTGAGCGGCAGCTCTGGCCTCGGCATAGCGGAGAGCTTCGCCGCGCTGACGGGCGGCGCGACCGAGAGCGCGCGGGAGCTCGTGCTCAACCTGCGTTTGCCGAGAGCGCTGACCGCATTCGGCGTCGGCGGGATGCTGGCGATCGCGGGCGTGCTCATGCAGGTTCTCCTGCGCAATCCCCTGGCGGAGCCTTACATCCTGGGCAGCTCAGGCGGCGCCGCCGTGTTCGCGCTGATCGCGATCTCGCTCGGCCTTGGCAGCATCCTCGTCGACGCCGCCGCCTTTGGCGGCGCCATGTTCGCAACGCTCGTCGTCTTTTCGGTCGCGCATGGCACAGGCAGCTGGACACCGACACGCCTGCTCCTGACGGGAATCGTTCTTGCGGCCGGCTTCGGTGCGGCGACGACCCTAATACTCGCCATGAGTCCCGACCAGCACCTGCGGGGCATGCTGTTCTGGCTAATGGGTGACCTGAGTTTTGCGTTCGAGCCGGCCCGAAGCCTCGTGCCTCTCGCGATCGTCCTGGTCGTCAGTCTCGTTTTCGCCCGGCACCTCAACGTGCTGGCGCGCGGTGAGCTGCAGGCACAGATCGTCGGGCTGCCCGTGCGCGAGCTTCGCTATGGCATTTTCGTCCTGGCCTCGCTGGCCACGGCGCTGGCCGTGACGACGGTCGGCGTGATCGGCTTTATCGGGCTCGTCGTGCCGCACCTGATCCGGCTTGCCGTCGGCAGCGATCACCGTGCCGTCATCCCGGCGTCGGCACTGGCGGGCGGCACGCTGCTCGTGCTGGCCGATACGCTGTCGCGCACGGTGCTGGCGCCTCGCCAACTCCCGGTGGGTGCCCTTACAGCGGCCGTCGGCGTGCCGCTGTTCCTGATCCTGATGGCGAAAAGCCCGCGCTACCGCTAGTCGTCGAGCTCGGCTGTGAAGATCAGTCGATTGCCGAACGGATCGGTGATGGACATATCCCGGGCCCATGGCATCGTCTCGACGGCCGGACGGTAGTACTTGTAGTCTTTCGCCACGAGCTCGGCGCAGTAAGCGTCGATATCGTCAGTCACAATCCGGACGGCCGAGCCGGGGGTCGCGTCACCGTGATGCTCGGAGAGACGGAAAATGGCGTTGCCACGTGAAACGCCCATGTAGAGCGGCAGACCATCTTCGAAACGATGCTCCCAGTCGATCCTGAAGCCCAGAAACTCGACGTAGAACTCGCGCGCTTTCGCCTCATCGAAGATGCGAAGGATCGGGATCGTCGTGCCGGTCGGGAGGCTCACCCGCCAAGTATAGCTAGCGCCACTGGGCGCGCTCGGCCAGCAGGCGGGCTTCACCAACGCGCCAGCCTACTTCGGACGCCGGGAACCGGGGGTTGACCTCTGGCACCGAGGACACGAACGCCGCGTCGCCGAAGCCGCGGTTGCCTGCAGAAAGCCATTCCAGCAGCGCGACCGCCGTGTCCGGATACCGGGCATGCCGCGCCAGGCCGATACCGAACACGTTGCTGTAGATCGTCGGGACCGGGTCCTGCGGCAATGCTCCGGTACCGAACAGCCCGAGGTCACGCCGCGTGACGATCGCGAGTTTGCAGCGCCCGTCCGTTATTGCGTCGAGCAGCTGGGCACCCGACCCCATTGGCGGCAGCGCGAGATTCCGGATCCATTTGCGCACGATGCGTTCGGCCGGCCGCTCACCGTGCTCGGATATCAGGCCGGCAATCAGCGCCTGCGTGTCGGGCGATTCGCTCGACGGCAGGCAGAGTTGGCCTTCGAGCGACGGGTCCCCGAGCTCCTCGGCTGACCCGGGAATGACAGCGTCGTCAGCGCCGACGATCGAGAAGGGATTTACAGCGATCACGAACCACTGTTTGTCGGGATCGCGGAAAAAGTCGTGATGAATCGTATCGATGCCCGACTCCGGGCCGAGCTGCCGCAGGGCCCCATCGTCGCCCGCCTTGAAGATGTCGCCAACGTTGTCAGTGATGAGAACGTCGGCTGGCGGCGCCCCGCGATTCGACATGACGTCGTCGAGGTTCTTCTGCCGGTCGGCCTCACGAATCGTGACGGGAATACCGGTCTCATTCGTGAATTGTTCGAAGATCGGACGCAGCGTTGCCTCGCCGGGTTGATCGACGTAGACCACGACGGGCTCGGGGCGGGATTCGAGCGGGGCAACACCGGGCGATTTGTCTTTGGCCGGGTCCGGCGCCTGCCCGCAGGCGACCAGTGCGAGTGTATTTACGAGCAGGAAGACCGTTCTCATATCGGCTCGACCTCAACGCGATCGCGGCCGTTCGATTTGGCTCGATACAGCGCGACGTCGGCTCTCGCGAGCAGCGCATCACCCTCGGTCTTGAGATCGGCCTCGTTGCTCCAGGGTTCGGCCGAGGCTATGCCTATCGAGGTCGTCACCTCCGCGGCGGCGCCGTCGGGCAGTTCGATGGGCGCTCTGGCAATCGCGAGGCGGATTCGCTCGGCCAGCTTCTCGGCCGATCGCGTATCGGTGTCAGGCATCAGCACGACGAACTCCTCGCCGCCGTAGCGAGCCGCAATG
>JAAUXX010020587.1_pt1 | contig 11821 bp, 7 predicted proteins | sample 7278111 | NCBI WGS metagenome assembly JAAUXX01 (sample SAMN14350116, study PRJNA611818) | marine sediment metagenome | isolation source: surface marine sediment (1.8m) | place: French Polynesia: Moorea | collected 2018-08
CCAAATTGAGCTTGCGGGTACGTGTCCTGATAAGATCTTCGAACGGGCTTTCGACAATCGCTTCGCCATCATAAGCCACAATTGAATTGGGGGCGGCTATCCAGGTTTGGCCTGCGGAAGATATCGTGTCGATCATCGCGAATACTCAGGTAAAAGTAGCTCTAGGTAAGCTCTGAATAAGTCATCCTGACTTATTCAGAGGTCGAAAATAACAATGTATGACTTTTTATTTTCTCGCATTTTCAATGACGTAGCGTCATCGAAAATGACAGCACATCCCTGTGCTGCGGGAAACGCTGACTTAATCAGAGTTTCCCTAGAAAACCCCAGCGCGAACTCTACAAAACCCGATCCGGTCCGGCAATCCAACTTTAGTAATAGCCGAAATCGCGGGTCTATTACGATCGTCTCATCGGCTCAATGCTCGAGCGGGCAAGCGCAATATCCATGCCCGCGGCTTATCGGCGGGGCTGTCGATTTTGGGCGTTATTCCGCAACCACATCGGCGTTGCTGACAATTGAACCGGTGACATCCCCCCCTGCAGTAAAGAACGAGAAGGTCTGTGACACTATCTCCAGGAAAACGGGGAGGTTGTCGACGTTGATGGCCGTGTTATGGCCGCCGTCGCTGAAGCGAGTCACGATCACATCCCGGTCGCCGTCGGGCTCGTCGGGAACTTGCGAGGTGGCAATGGCGCCAAACTGGGCGATCATGGGCTCTGTTCCGGCCAGTGGCGCGGGGAAACCATTGATCACAAAGCCGCTGTCGGGGACCGTCAGGTTGAGCGGTCCGCCGCCGAAGGGATAGATATCGTCTGCCGAATTTGGAATTGTTTGATCCGCCGGATTGGTGGCGTCGCCGACAATCTCGGTTAACAGGATTCCGGTATTCGCGGCGGACTTCGTCAGGTCGGCGGCGAAGTTGGTTGCGTCGACCGAATCGAGAGTGCCCTGGAATACGTTCAGATAAGATTCCAGGCCGCTTTTCCCCTGCACCAGGGAATCACTGGCGGCCGCCAGTCCGGCGAGAATGGAGGGTGCGAAACTGGGTGAGTTGGTCAGCAAGCGGGTGATGCCGCCACCGGTATTCAGTGCGACTGCGGCTTTAATGTGCGGCTGCGCACTGAAAAGGCTCATCTGTGTGGTGGCGCTGTTGTTTATTGCCACAAACGGCAAGCTATCAATGGCGCCCAGCGAATGGCCGATTAAGTAAACGTTGCTGGGATCAAGGTCATCCGCGCTACCGTCATCGTTCAGATCGATCGTGCCCAGCGATGCCGCGACGTTGAATAAATCCATCGACATTTGACGAAGGTTGTCGCGCACATTGGTGAAATTCGTCAGATTGATAAACAGGCTGCCGGAGCTACCAATGCCGGCGTCATAGTCCATGGGTGTGGGGTTGGAAAAGGCGTCGGCCGTCGCGTTGAAGTGCCGTTCGATCAAACTCTCAGAGGGTGCATTATCGCCGACCACACTGGTCATGGGAATGGCGGGAGCCGCGGGATCGAGCGCCCCGTCGAAACCGGGAACCAGGCTGCCGGCCGCGGCGATGCCGTGCAGGGGCTGATCGATGGCGACGGTGGCAAAACACTCGGTTCCCGGTATCGGGGTTGGCGCTTCGCCGCTGCTGTCCACGCAGGCAAAGGCCAGCGTATTCGCCATTGGCAAGGATGTCGTTCTCTCCGCGGTAATGCCGTGCACAAAGATAATCACCGGCCACCCCGCTGCGGGTTTGGCGATTCCGGGAATGGTCTCATCCGGTATGGTCACCATAATCGGCACGGTCACATCCGATCGCTTGCTCGGAAAGGGGTAGCGATAGGTGACCGGTGGGGCGACTCTGACTTCCTCTCCCTGGTCGTCAAGCTGGGGGGCGCCATTGGCGTCGAGGACGGGTATTGTCGCCCCGATAGCGCCGGCAATAGCGGCGTCACCTTGCCAGGTACTTTGTTTGGTCGCCGCAAGATCCGTTTCGGTGGGTTCTTCCTGATAGTAGGGAAGCGTGATTTCGCCCTGGTATATGAGCGCCGGCGCCTGTAACACCGGGCTGATTTGCGGCGCCGAGTCGACCCGATAGAAATTTGTCGGCCGGGCGGCGGGAATAGGAAAAACGGCACTTGGAGGCAGACTGGTTCCTGCCAGCGCCGACGCGCCGTCGATGACGGCCCGGACATTATCCTCGGCCTCCTGCGCAATGCTGGTGTCATCGCCGTCATTGACCGATATGGCCGCTTCGGCCGCGGCCCGCTGCATCACATAGGCGGCGGTGGCATCCTCGGCGATGACGCTGTAGGTGGCTCCGCCCGCGATGGCTGCTTCGATGGCCGGATCGTACAGCGCGTTGGGGTTGGCTGTCCCGGGAACGGTGGGCGACACCAGCAGGGCGTTGATGGTTGCCGCTATCGCGCTATCGTTAGCCGTAGGCGCGGTCATGTTGGTTTCACCGGTGACCAGGTATTGTCCATCCACCAGTTTAGCGATGGCGTCTTTCTTGTAATTTGCACTGAGCGAGACCGTAAAGAAATACTCCGGCGCCGCAATATACTGCAGAACATCGGTGGTGCCGCCAGTGGTAAAGGTAATTGAAAAAATAATGTCTTCGGCGCTGGGAGCGTTGGCGTTTATACCGGCGGCGTCAAACACGCCCTGCATAAAGCCAAAGTAGCCGGCCGCCAGCATTTCCCAGCCCGCAATGGCCGGTTGCAGGGCCTGCAGGCGTGCGCCCGAGTCGCCGAAACTGGCGAAGTTTGTGGCCGGGTTTTTTATGGTCGTGTAGGCCGATGAGGCGTTCACGGCATTGCCGTTGGCATCCCGGATATCGGTAATCACCACCAGATATTTGGTTTTAGGCAACAGCGGCTCAAGGGGATTGATGCGAATGACATTATCGGTGCCACCGTCGAGACTGATGATTTCAGCGCGGGCAGTGGGAGTCGCCAGCGCCCCGAGCACGGACGTGTCGGGGCTCATCGGGTCGGCGGTCGCGGTGAGATAGCTCAGGGCCTCTGCGAAAGTGGGAACTTCAACAGCGACATCCACCATTTCGCCACCGACATCCATCGCGATGCTGGCTTGGCGCAAAGCGTCTCCGCTGGGGTAAGCCAGCGGCAACAGAAATACATTTTGGTCCGGATTCGGAACGATACTCGCGCCGACTTGTACAAAGCTTCTCGCATCGAGGTTTTGGCCGCTGTCGAGGCTGCCCGAGAATGCGATGTCGTAGGGCGACAGCACCGAGTTGCCGTCCAGTGAGTCGATCGCCGTGACCACGGGGTTGGCGGGGTCGACTCCGGCGCTCATGGTGCCGTCCGCCGGAACCTGCGCGGCAAACAATAGATCATTGGGTATCGGAAGATCGCCGGTCGCCGGGTTGAATATCGCGACCCTCTGGTTAATCGGCGCGGTGTCGCTGCTGGTGCGGTCGCCATCGCCACCGCAGGCGGTGAGCCCCAAAATTGTTGCCAGTGTGAGGCTGGCGAGAGAGTACCTTGACATCTTATCGTTCCCCGAGATTACTATAAGCCCTGAATCCGTGACTTCAGGATAGATGTTGAGAGGAGGTGGCGGTGGAACATGGCGCATCTCGCGGTGATGGCCAATAGCATCGACAAGTCCGCCGCGTGTACGACATCGCGTCATCATATGCGTCTTTCGAAATGATATCAAACGACTGTTTAAGTGCCCGTGAGTTTTGCGCTTGATCGGCGTTTTCCGCAGTATTTGATTTGACGGCTAGCCCGGATAATCGGAAATTGATGATGCTTTCGAACTCTAGTGAAGACCCGTGGCAAAATCTACATAAACGATAAAGCGCAGTCGAAAATTGTCTTAGGTCACTTCATTTTTTTGCAATGCGAATGAGGCTTGTAAGGTGGTAGGTTTTTGCGACTCGGTATTGTCAAGGGCAATAAAAAATTTTCTGACACGTAAATTTTTTATTGCAAAAAAAGCTTTTGGCGACATGCGTCCAGTGCAACTTTTTCTGGCCTTGGTGTTTCTTTTAGAAGTGTGGATCAGTTCATAATTTTGCTTTAAGCCCTGGTAGATTGGCGGATAGTGATTTGAATTTACGTGGCTTTGATGCAATTCTAAAGCTTGTCACGCAATCAATTGAAGGTTGCCATTCAATGCAAAAGTTGCCGTCTCGTATCGCTTTACCAAAATTTAGTTCTCCGTGCAATTTAGTTCTGATGATGATGTTCCTGTTTGGTGCAGCCACAATAGTAATTTTGTCGGCAACGTCTGACGCACACCCGCGGTGGGATTTATCCATGTCATTGACGGCGTGCATTGAGCAAGAGCCTGTCGCCAACGAAATTCAGATCACTGGCAGCGCGATCAGAGAGGCCGCCTGGAAAGTCTCCGGATTCAGGCTTGGTCTTCCCTCCGAGAATAAGGGCAGTGGAGAAGATTATTGTGCTCTTACTTTGGCCTAGGGCCTGTTAACGCTGACCCCAATTCGTGGCAAAGCAAAGTGGGCGATTACGCTTTTAAAAGCGGTTTGAGAAAGCGTCCTGTGTGCGACTTTTTCACTTTTGCCAGGGCTTCGGGTTTTCCCTCGGCGATTATCTTGCCGCCGCCACTGCCGCCTTCCGGTCCCAGATCGATGATCCAGTCTGCCGTCTTGACGACGTCCAGGTTGTGTTCGATCACTACTACCGTGTTGCCGTGATCGCGCAGGCGGTGGAGCACGTTAAGCAATTGTTGGATATCGTGAAAATGCAGTCCTGTGGTCGGTTCGTCCAAAATATACAGGGTCTTACCGGTGTCTCGCTTTGACAGCTCGCGCGAAAGCTTGACTCGCTGAGCCTCTCCGCCCGACAGCGTCGTGGCCGCCTGACCCAGGTGAATATAGGAAAGGCCGACGTCTATCAGCGTCTGTAGTTTTTTTGCGATTGACGGAATGGCATCAAAGAATTGCCGCGCGTCTTCGACGGTGAGCTCGAGACACTCGTGAATATTTTTGCCCTTATATTTTATTTCCAGAGTTTCGCGATTGTAGCGTTTACCTTGGCAGACATCGCACGGCACGTAAATATCGGGGAGGAAATGCATTTCCACCTTAACGACGCCATCACCTTGACAGGCTTCGCAGCGGCCACCCTTAACGTTGAAACTAAAGCGTCCGGGTTTGTAACCACGTGACCGCGCTTCCGGAGTGGCAGCGAATAATTCGCGAATGGGTGTAAAGATTCCGGTATAGGTGGCCGGATTTGATCGCGGCGTGCGACCGATTGGGCTTTGGTCTATGTCCACGCATTTATCAAAGTTCTCCAGACCTGCCACGCTCGAATACTTTTGCGCCGTCAAAGTGGTTGCGCCATTTAAGTGCGTTGCCGCGATTGGGTAGAGGGTGCCGTTAATCAGCGTGGATTTGCCTGAACCGGACACCCCCGTAATGCAGGTCATCAGGCCGCAGGGAATGGTCAGCGTGACGTTTTGCAGGTTGTTGCCCTCAGCGCCCGCCAGTATGAGTACTTTGTCCGCGTCCACCGGATGGCGATTTGGCGGTATCGGAATTTTTTTTCTGCCCGACAAATAATCTCCGGTGAGGGAGTTTTTTGCCTGTTCAATGTCGGCGCACTGGCCGCAGGCAATGACCTCGCCACCGTGCACGCCCGCGCCCGGACCAACGTCAATGATGTGGTCGGCGGTGCGAATTGCGTCCTCGTCGTGTTCAACAACGATAACCGTGTTGCCGATGTCGCGCAGGTGGGTAAGTGTGTTGAGCAGTCTGTCATTGTCGCGTTGATGCAGGCCGATGGAGGGCTCGTCGAGGATGTACATTACCCCCACTAGTCCGGCACCGATCTGGCTGGCCAGGCGAATCCTTTGTGCCTCGCCGCCGGAGAGGGTATCGGCGCTGCGATTGAGCGTTAGATAGTTCAGCCCGACATCGATTAAAAATTGGAATCGATCTTCGATTTCCTTGAGAATTTTTTCGGCGATTTTCTTTTTTGCGCCAGTAAATTTCACCTTCTTGAAATAATCGTGGGCTTCACCGACGGGCAACTCGGTGAGCGAGGGTAGATTGCGATCCTTGATGAAAACATTGCGGGCGTCTCGATTGAGGCGCGCGCCGTTGCATTCCGGACAGTTCATGGTCGACAGGAATTTTGCCAATTCTTCGCGCACGGAGCTGGAGTCGGTATCCCGATAACGCCGTTCCATATTGGGAATAACTCCCTCAAATACATGGCTTCGCTGATAGATGTCGCCCCTGTCGTTGACGTAGCTGAAATCGATCACCTCGCCCTTGGAGCCATAAAGAATGACGTTGCGGTATTTCTTTGCCAGGCGTTTCCAGGGTTTATCGATGTCAAATCCAAAGTGTTCCGCCAGGGAGTTGAGCATGTGAAAGTAATAGAGATTGCGTTTATCCCAACCTCTGATCGCGCCCTCGGAGATAGAGGCATCAGGTTGCTGCACAATTTTTTCTTCGGCGAAAAACTGCTTGACACCTAGGCCGTCGCAAGTGGGGCAGGCGCCGGCCGGATTATTGAAGGAAAACAAACGCGGCTCGAGCTCTGCGAGTGAGTAGTCACATATCGGGCACGAATGTTTGGCGGAAAAAATCTGGTCGGGCGCATTGCCATCCATATCGGCGATAATGGCGATGCCGCCGGACAAGTTGAGTGCGGTTTCGAAGGATTCCGCCAAGCGCGTTTTAATGTTGCCGCGCACTTTAAAGCGGTCGACGACTGCCTCTATGGAATGTTTTTTCCTTTTGTCCAGCCTCGGTGCGTCATCGAGATCGACCACAATATTATCGACCCGCGCGCGAATAAAACCGTCTCTTCGCAATTCGTCAATCACATGCAGGTGTTCGCCTTTGCGCTCGCGTATCACCGGCGCTAGCAACATGATTTTGCTACCTTCTGGCATTTTTATCACATTGTCCACCATCTCGGACACCGTTTGTGCGCTTAGAGGTTCGCCGTGAATCGGGCAGCGTGGCTCACCCACGCGGGCAAATAACAGCCGCAAATAGTCGTAGATCTCGGTGATGGTGCCAACCGTGGAGCGCGGGTTGTGGGAGGTGGATTTTTGTTCAATGGATATTGCGGGGCTTAGGCCATCGATGTGATCTACATCCGGCTTCTCCATCATTGACAGAAACTGCCTCGCGTAGGTTGACAGCGACTCAACGTAGCGGCGCTGCCCTTCGGCGTAGAGGGTATCGAAGGCGAGAGAGGATTTACCCGAGCCCGACAGGCCAGTGATGACGATCAGCTGATCTCGCGGGATCTCAAGATCGATATTTTTCAGGTTGTGAGTGCGCGCACCGCGTACCAGAATGTTTTCCACCAATTTCATCCATCAATTGCAAAATCGCCTAGTATACGCGGTTTTGCGCGGAAAATTCATGCGTCGGTGGATAAAGCCTGCAAAAGCTAAAGCGCGTCCAGGTCTTCCTGGTCGCGGGCCCAGTTGCTGGCTTCCATGCGATTTCTGACGCCGATTTTTTTATAGATATTGTATAGGTGGCTCTTGACGGTGTGTTCGCTCAGTGAGAGGGATTCGGAAACGGCGGAGTTGCTCATGCCATCTTTTATCATCCGTAGAATTTCTTTTTCCCGGTTGGTCAATTGAATTGAGGAGGTGGGGCTGACATTGTTTTTGTTGGCCGCTTGGCGATGCTTGTTGAAGAACTGATGCAATAAACGCCGTGGCACCCAGTAGTCGCCATCAATCAGCTGGCGAATCCCGCGAATCAATTGATCCTCCGCCGTGTCGAGGTAGAACAGGCCGGATACGCAGGGCCAGTCGATAAGGTGCTCATGCTCGTCCTCGTGCTCCACATTGAGCAGGGCAATGGCAGTGCGCTTGGAGAGTGTGCTCAAATCACGCAATGCGTCGTTTAAGGTTTCAAGCGATGTTTGGAAGCAATCCACCAGAACCAATTGTGTCCCAGCTGGGATTCTGTCTCCTGCTTTCACGCGCTGGCATTTGGCGGATAGTTGCGCTTCGAGAAATTTGGCGAGCAGCGTAATGTGAAAGCTACTGCTATTTGTCACCAGAGCTATGTGTTGTCCTGATTTTTCGCTCTGAACTGATTCTGACACGTTTATACCTGCTTCAACGGTGCCGATAACACACTGTGCTACAGCCAATATTTTTATTTTTTTAAGCGAGCCAGATTTCGCGTTCGTGAACGTCAGATCTGCCGTGCGAAATACAATCTGGCGGCTCCACTTAACTATGCAAATGAGTGGCGAAATAAGTTCTGCTCTATTCACCCCGCGGACGGTCGCGCTTTTTTGCTCCCGCCGTTGGTGAATCGCCGCATTATTTAACCAACGATTTTATTAACCCACGATTTTACCCCGGTTGGGCGAGCCAATGGACCCTTGTCTCATCCAAGCCGCCGGAGCGCCTGACTGCAGGGGACACAGTACAGCTGTATAAAAAACAGTCAGTGTGCGATAGGTTCACAGTATTGTAACGTAGTTTTTTGTGCAAACAGAACTAAGCCTACAGACAATACGGGCCTGCTCACCTCAATGTTGTTATTTATGTTGTTATTGTAGCCGATTTGAGACGCCAGTTTGATGTAAAAACTGGACTCTATTTTGCATGAACTCTATTTTGCATGATAGGCAGGCCGCCTGTCTACGATTTAACACTCAAAAGATAGCGGTTTCTGTTCTAAGATGCGCATGGCTGCTAGAATTCGGCCCTTTTAGTCGGCCGGAGTTTTCGTTTGTCTGAAGTGCGCACCGTATCGTCACTAGCGCTGCTGTATGCGTTTCGAATGTTGGGCTTGTTTATGGTCTTGCCGGTTTTGATGCTGTACGGCGACCAATACGCAGGTGCCAACTCCATGAGCCTCGGTCTGGCGCTCGGCATTTATGGCTTAACCCAGGCGTGTTTTCAGATTCCTCTCGGGATGCTCTCCGACGTTGTTGGCCGCAAGCCGGTGATCATAGGCGGTCTGGTGATTTTCGCCATCGGCAGTGTGGTGGCGGCAATCTCCACCAGCATCGAGGGGCTTATCGTCGGTCGCGCCCTGCAGGGCAGCGGCGCCATCGCAAGCGCCATTATGGCCATGGTCGCCGATCTGACCTCGGAGCAAAATCGCACTAAGGCGATGGCCGCCATCGGGGCGTCGATTGGCCTGTCATTCTCGCTGGCCATGATGCTGGGACCGGCGCTGGCGGCTATTGGCGGTCTGGACGCCATTTTTCTGGTGGCCGCCCTGTTGGCGGGGTTGGGCATAGCACTGGTGTTGTTTGTGGTGCCTCGACCACAAAAAGCTGCATTTCACCGAGATATTCTGATCACCCCCGCGTTGGTAAAGAAATCTGTTCGAAACGCCCAGTTGATGCGCCTTAATTGGGGGATTTTTTCATTGCACTGCATGTTGATGGCGATATTCGTGGGTCTTCCCGGCGACCTGGAATTACACGTGAATTTGGCGAAAGAAAACCATTGGCAGTTTTATCTGCCGCTGTTGTTGCTCGCCTTTATCGCTATGTTGCCGCTTATGCTCTACGCGGAAAAGAAAAAAAAGGTACGTTCGGTATTTATTGCTGCGGTGGGTATGTTGAGCTTCAGTTGTTTAGCCTTAGCTCTGCCGCTCGGTTCTTCTCTGGTGCTCGTTATCCCCATGCTGATGTTTTTTATTGCCTTTAATCTGCTTGAGGCGATGTTGCCTTCTCTGGTGAGCAAGATTGCGCCGGTGGGCACCAAGGGCACCGCGTTGGGAATTTATTCAACCAGTCAATTTGCCGGGGCTTTTATCGGCGGCCTTGTTGGTGGTTTGCTGTTGCAACTTTATTCCTCCCAGGCCGTTTTCGGTTTCGCCGGAATTGTTGGCGCCACCTGGTTGATCTTTGCCTGGACTATGGCGGCCCCGCGCGATTTGACCAGTCTGTGCGTGGCGGTGGAGAGTCGTGAAGACGCCGACAAGGTCGCCCGCGTGGCGGGAGTGGTTGAAGCCTTTCATGCGGTCGATGAATCACGAGTGTACTTGAAGGTCGATCGTGAACATCTCGATGAGCGGGCGTTGCGCGAACACACCCGCTCCCGACTTGACCGGATCGGCGTTGGACTGCAGCGCGCAGATGAAAAAGTCGATAGAATGTCCATTCAACCAAGTAAACATCCAGTAAAAAGAGGAAGAGAGTCGTGGCCAGAGGTATAAATAAAGTTATTTTAGTCGGGAATTGCGGGCAAGACCCTGAAACCCGTTATACAGCTGGCGGTGCTGCAATCACCAATATCAGCATAGCCACATCAGACACATGGAAGGACAAGCAAACCGGCCAGCCCCAGGAACGCACAGAATGGCATCGCGTGGTTTTTTTCAACCGCCTGGCGGAGATCGCTGGTCAGTACCTGCACAAAGGCAGCAAGGTATACATCGAAGGCCGCATACAAACGCGCAAATGGCAGGACCAGAATGGTCAGGACCGGTATACCACCGAGATCGTCGCCAACGAAATGCAAATGCTCGACTCCCGCGCTGACAGCGCAGCCGGCGGCTACAGTCAGGCGCCGATGAATCAGAATGCGCAAGCTCAGGGGGCGCCGCCAGCTCACAGTGCGCCGCAGGCTGGGTCCTATCCTGCGAACAATCAACCCCAGTCGGCTCCTCCTCCCGCGCCCGACATGGATAGTTTTGACGACGACATTCCGTTTTAGAAGGGCTAGAAAAATTTGGGGTTTAAAATACTACTGCGGGCAGGGCCGGGTGAGCTGGCGTCTTGTCTGGAGGGGGTGTTCGAAGAGCAGCCCTTCAATTTGCTTTTGCCGCTCGATCTCAATTGGGACGACAAGGTTGCGGTGAGAGGATTCTTGCAGGCAAACCCGCCCAGTATTTTTATCAATTATGCGCCCGGGCAGTTTTGCCAGACTGAGCTGGAGCGCATCCGCTTTGTCACCGAGCTGTGTCGGAAGGATGACATACCATTCGTTCATTTTTCCAGTTACCGGGTGTTTGGCAAAACAGTGCACGAAGCAAAATTGGCGGAGGATGCCGCGCCTAAGCCGCGTGACGATATCGCCAAGCAGCTGTTGAAAATCGAACAAACTGTCGGCCAAAACCAAAAGCACCTGTTACTGCGCGTCAGTTGGGTGCTTGGCGGCGAGACCGATAACCTGCTCGATACCCTTGTTCCCAAGTTGTTGGTCGGCGATAGGGTGTTTGTTTCCGACCATAACTTTGGACGACCGGTTAACATCGCGTTTTTGGGCAATGTGATCTTGGCGCTGGTGCAGCAAATATTATGCGGAGCGCAAAACTGGGGCGTGTTTCATGTTCACAGCTCGGATAGATGCTCAGAAGCCGAATTCTCTGATGCTCTGGTGCGCCTAATGCGCATCCATTCGAGTGTGGACATCGACATGCCATTGGTGGCGGGAGCCGATGATGACCGGCGACTGTTGCAGGGCAACGCCTGGCTGGTAGGGGATCGTTGTACCAGAGACTTCGGGATTCAGTGGCAATCTTGGCGAATGGGCCTTAAATCATTGGTCAGCGCCTATTTGACGGCCAAGGGCCATCCCGCTGACTAGGGGATTGTTTGAGTGTCAAGTGAGCGCGCCCGCCGTCGACAAGGCAGGTGGGGCCTACCACACGGCGTCCTCGCGTCTTGCTGACGAGCACCAGGCAAATGCTGAATATGGCAATATCATCTTGAAAGACCACTAGTTCCACTTTGTCGCATAGTATCGAGCACAACACAACAATGTATTCTCGGAGATCGAAGCCAAAGCATTTGCTATGTTCCAGAGTGTCAGGGCGCCGGGTGGCGCACCTTCTGCCGCCGGGAGCGGCAGTAGAGCGCCCAGGGACGGGTTCACAGCGTGTGCG
>JAAUXX010008462.1_pt1 | contig 11796 bp, 7 predicted proteins | sample 7278111 | NCBI WGS metagenome assembly JAAUXX01 (sample SAMN14350116, study PRJNA611818) | marine sediment metagenome | isolation source: surface marine sediment (1.8m) | place: French Polynesia: Moorea | collected 2018-08
AATTAGTCCCTTAGATATCGTTGCTCGACTTCATCCTACTCCTGCTGTTGCTGGAGTTCCCAGAGAAATTGCTTGTCAACAAATTCGTCACTACGAAACTTTCGATCGCTCTCTCTATGCTGCACCACTCGGCTGGATAGACGATCGGGGAAACAGTCAGTTTATAGTCGGCATTCGCTCGGCTTTAATAGAAGGCAATAAAGCCAGACTCTATGCTGGTAACGGCATTGTTGCAGGTTCTGACCCCGAAAAAGAATTTGCCGAAGTTCAGCTCAAACTTCAATCTCTTCTCAAAGCTTTAGTTTGACTTTTTTGCTGTTGGCTGTTTTTTAGGAGTTAGCTAAACTCGCGAGAAGCCTCACGTCTGTATCACTTCGTGGTCAGCGTGAGATGAATCGCGAGAAATTGTTGTTTATATCTTAAATATAACAGCTTGTTTAAAACTTTAATATATCAAGTTTTTAAAGTAAATAAATCTGGTAAAATACAGGTATTGCCTACAAGCTTTTTGAATAATTGTGAGAGTAGCTTACCAGTATAAATTACGACCTAACAAACAACAAATAGAAGTCCTTGAAAATTGGCTTAATTTGTTGCGTCGTCAATACAATTATAGACTAGGTGAGCGATTTAACTGGTATGAACAAAATAGAAAACTCAATCTTCAGAGCCAAACGAAATAGCTTCACAAACATACAACAATCCAGAGATTTTAGAAGAAGCTCAAGAAATAATTAATCATTTGTGTGGCAAATTAAAAGAGAAGAAAAGCGTCATGCTTGTCGATGAAAATGCGCACAAAATAACTGCAAAATTTTGGGGTTTGATTCATTTTTGGCTGGGTATTCCTAACACTGTATTGGCGGCTATTTCTGGTGTTTCTGCTTTATCTGAGAATAAAGGTTTAGCTGCAACTTTAGCACTTTTAGTTGCTTCTGTAACGGCTATAAGTACTTTTATAGAACCTGCTAAAAGAGCAAAAGCTCATTTAGAAACCGGCAATAGATTGACTGCTCTGATTAATCGGATCGATTTATTTATGGACGTTAATTTTATTCCTAAAACAGACCCAGGACAAGAATTATTATTTAAGTCGATTAATACAATAGTCAAACAAGATCGATCTGAATCTAGTACCATTCCTTATAAGTACCAACAAGTAATCGAGGTCCAAACAGAATTTAAATCGATCGTCACAGAGATTAACGATCTGAAAATTAATAGTCCCCTTAAACCAAATTGGGCTATAAAACAAGCAAAAGAAAATTTAGGGCTATTAGATAATAACAACCCAGACAAAGATATGTCTCTTGTTCTCAAAATTAAGAACAATATTCAAGGGATTCTCGATATCTTTAAAAACACTCCCAAACAAGAGGCTTAAGAGTTAAATGTACAGACGTTTTATAAAGCGTCTGTACTATTAAAACTAACTATCGCTTAGCACTCAAAGTATTGTGTTCTCCATATTTGAGCAACCTTTCTAAACTTTCCAAGCGATTTGACCAAGCTTGCACTTGATAAGGATTGACCTTTTTATAGTCTCGCACCCAGTTCCCAAAGTCTCTTTTAAACGATCGCAGAGCCGTTTGAGTGGCAAAAAGATCTCTGAGAGATGGTTTTTGTGCTAGTTTTTTTAAGGATATTTCCAAAGAATCAGCTTGGGCTCCCATTTCTGCCATGGAGAGACGGTCGATCGAGATTTGGTTTTGTGAAAGTACGTAATTCCACTCTCTTCGCAAAGCTTGATAGCGACCTAAACTAGCTTGAAAAGGCTGGCGATAGGGTAGTGGCTCTACTTTACCCTTTCCTAAAGACCCCTGGGTGCGAGTCAAAATCTTTTCGAGATTTGAGTTAAAATATTGAGCGGCAAATAGAGCATAACCTCCTGCTGCAGAGTCTCGCAGTAGTTGCATTTCATCTATTACTACCATATCCGGTACGTTCAAGAGTTTGAGCCCTGGTAGCAACATGGTTCCTTTTCTCGAGACGTTACGGAATAAGGGTTTAGTTATTTGCTCGAATTCAGAGGTGCGATCGGCATAAGTCATGGGTACAATCATGTCAACCCATCCTTGTTGCGCCCACTTTTCCCAGTTTTGCTGTATTTGATATAAGCGCTGTCCTTCTAGAAAGGGAAATACGGCTGCAGACAGAATTAGCTCGGGACGCTTTGACTTGAGGTTTTGAGATGTGGTTTCAACAAAACTATCGATTTGCGCAATGCGAAACTGATTCCAGTCAGACCACTGATAGCTGCGCGCGTCGATTTCTATGGGATCCATACCCGTATTTCGCCTGAATAGCTGTCTCGAAGCCATGCCAAAACCATAACTAAAATTAGCTGTAGGACTTTGAAAAGGATAGCGAATGTAGTCTAAATGGATGCCATCAACTTGGTAGCGAGTAGAAATCTCGTTTAATAAGTTGGATAAATAACGCTGTACTTGTGGATTAGCAGGATCCAAAAAGGCTTTTTTAGATTTATGATGAAATATGCGCCCTTCATTGTCTCTCATTGCCCAATGAGGATTGGCGGAAAGTACTGGTCCTAGATATTCAGTCGGTTGGTTGAGGAGACTATTGTGACGCTGGTTAGCAGCAGCAAAAATCCACACCCAAGCGTGTAATTCCATTCCCCGATCGCGGGCTAATTTGACAGCAGCTTTAAGGGGATCCCAACCTTTGGTGAGAGGATTTTGTTCGGGAGCAACTTTACTGGGATATATGGTGTAACTGGCATTGACTGTTTCAAAAAAGATCGTATTAATCCCTGATGCTGCCAGACGATCGAACAATTTAGCTAAATCTAACTCCGATCGCGCTTTAACAATTGTGCCTCGATCTAGCCAGATAGCGCGCACTTCTGGTTGAGCTATGCGGCGATTGGTGGGATAGTTTCTCCATAAATTGTTTTTGGTTTGTGACCATTGGTCTTTGGCGAGAGCGAATTCTTTTTGCTCGGCAAGTTGATAAAATTTTCTCAGTCCTTGTTTGGCTTCAACTAGTGCTTGACGAGCATTACTCCGAGAAGTTGTCGATCTCTGTTTGCGCGCAGTGTGGTTAGTGTTACTGTTGTTAGCCTCAGCCGCGATCGAGGCACTTTCAAAGCGGGCGATCGTGCCTTCTAATTCCATACCCATCTTGATATATTGAACGGGTACGACCGACTTCTGTGTTTTATACTCTTGTTGTTTGAGAGATGATTTTTGTCTTTCTTTGGGCAACCTGGGTCTGGTGCGATCGGTAATAGAAGTTTTGGGGTTACAAGGTCGGGGGGTTGAGCTGGTAGTATTTAATACATCCACTCCGTGGCGACTCAAAGCAGCTTGCAACCAAGCAATATCTAAATCTGCTGGAGCTACAGCATCACTACCCCAACGCCAACCAATAGAAGTCGATTGGTCTGTTACTATTACTGCAGGGTGAGAGCGCTCGGCTATCCAAACTGCTGTCGTTTTGCTTTCTGTTTTAGTGGGAATGAGGGAGCCCCCCATTAGGGTTGCAGAAGTTTTAGGTTGTCCGAACCAATATTGCTGTTGATTTAGTTGGGTCTTTAGAGTAGAAGGAGAAGAGAGAGAAAATCCCCAGTAGGCACCAAAAAGGTTTTGTAACTGAGATTTTACTTCTGGTTGAGATAGGGTGCCGGTAGGACCAGTGACGATGGTTTTTCCACCGGTACTCATCCATCTTTGTAAGGTCTGAGCTTGGGCTCCGTTTATAGTTGGGACATTAGGTAAAAATAGAACTGAAACCTTGTATAAATCCGAATCTTCTTCCCAAGTAGATGCTTCTAAAATACAATAGTCAACTCCAATAGATTGCAAGCGGCTGGTAATTTCTTGCCATTGTTTAATATTTTCTTCGCTTTTTACTACTCCTAATTTCCCGAATGTTGCCGTTGCTGGGGGGGAATCGACCAAGGCCAAAGGTAAAACCGATACTATTAAAGAAAATATTTTTTTGCTGTCTATTTTGGCTGCGATATTAAGACAACTCCGTACGTGCTTCCAACTCCAACCTGTCCTCAACACACTTTCTCCTTAATTTTCCAATCGCTAATCTTAAAATATACTGAAATCGACCCCAAATATTTACTTTTTCTTCTAGACTGGGAAACGCTTCATTTGGCTTACGGCGGCTCTAGCCTTGTCCTTCAAGGTTTCTGAGACTCCAGGGACTTGAGGAATTTGCCAAAGAATATCTACTGTCCGACGCAACATTCTCACAAGATCTCCTTCGTCAAGACTGGTGTTTTCGCATAGTTCTTCCCATTCTTTTCCTAATGCCCATTGTTCGACTAAGCCGATTAGTTTGCGTTCTAACCATACGGGCATGGCAACGTCGTATCTATTTTGAATTTGATTTAGCCTCCTTCTAGTCTCCCATAAATTGGGGTTTTGAGCAATTAGCTCGCCGTTCCTTTTTTTGTCTCCTAAGGCTTCGAGAACTTCTGTTGAGGGTTGCCAGTCGCACCAAGCATCAGAGCGAGGGGTTTCGGTGATTAAAGCGCTAACTGCGGATGCTAAATGATGGGGTTGCAAATAATCTAAGACTCCCGACATCAAAGCTAAACCGATCCACAGTTCGTTTTCGCTTCTAATTGCTGCTGCGGCTTCTCCTAAGAGAGTTGCGGTAAATCCAGAAATAGCTTGAAACTCTCGGAGCACTTCAATGAGGTTGAGAAATTCTTCCCAATAATAGGAGCTATAGGACTTGTGTTTTTGATATTTAACTTGACTTTTGTGCAGTTGTTCGCGCAAGATTAAGCGGCGCTTGTGGCGCTTAATCAATTTACCTGGGCTTTTCCATTTTTGCAAAGGATGATTTTCTAGCTCCGTTTCTACTAGTTTGATCCTTTCCTGCTGTTCTATTAATTCTGTTGCTGGTGGTTTAGCTGTTACGTATTCGGGTATGCGATCGCAAACTGCAGCTGTTGTTTCATTCCCTTTGCGCCACCTCCCCAATTGAATGGTTTGTAAATCTGGTAAGGATAACTTTTCTAGTTCCGATGGGGGTAATGAACCCTGGCTTATATCTACTACGTCATCGGGAGTTCCCACGTACCATTGATTGTCAATTCCCAAACAAATTAGGGTGGAAGCTTCTTTTGTTGGGGGGATTTTCAGAACTAAGACAGCAGCTAGAGGGGGAAATACGCGCACGTGTTGCCCTTTTAGATAAATAATTTTCCCTGGCTGTATTTCTGGCAAGAAGGGGGCAATTTCTAACTTTCTAGTTTCTTCTGCTTGTTTTTGCAGAATTTCTAGGATTCGGTATTCTTCTCTGAGTTTTTCTCTAAGTTTTTCATAGCTAGCAAAGTGTTCTAATTCAACAGATGCTAATTCGATGTCTAGTTTCGCTAATTCGGTGGTGATAGAAGCGATCGCTTGTTTTTCGGGACCTAGTTTTAATTGCGCTAAATATTCGGCAAAGCTTCTCTCTAGTAAGCTTTTTGCTTCTTCTATAGTGTGTTTTTGCAGCAAATTTAATACCATTCCATAGGAAGGCGTAAACCAGCTTCTCAATGGTTCGGGTTTGGCTGTTGAAAGATAAGCAGCTTCTTTTGCTCCTTCAAAGGGAGTTTGAACCGTCACTACGTGACCTACTTTATCTTTTCCTCGCCTTCCTGCTCTACCTGCTATCTGCAAAAATTCAGAAGGAGTTAAGAGTCGGTGTCCGTCGTCACTGCGTTTGGAAAGTGAAGAAATTACCGTAGTACGTGCAGGCATATTTATTCCTGCTGAAAGAGTGGCTGTCGCAAAAATTAATTTGACTAAACCCAGCTCGAACAATTTTTCGGCTAATTCCTTCCAAGCTGGTAATAGTCCAGCGTGGTGAGCGGCAATACCGCGAGTTAATGGTTCTAATTGTTGTGCTTTGGCTACTTTGGAACTTTCTCCCAAAAATTGCAGCAGTTGCAATTTAGTTTGAGGATTTTCTACTAAAAATTGCAGCAAATCTTCTTTAGCGTTGGAATTATTAGCTAAGTAAGAGAGGAGTTTTTGGTGTAATTCTGGAGCCCCTGCAACCGTTTGAGCTAGCAAATTTTGCTGTATTTCAAGGTCTGCTAAAAAAAATTCGAGCAATATTTCTTGTAGTTGCCAACTTTCTCGATCGTCAAGTAGGTTTAAAGATTCTAATTGTTCTACTGCTCGATCGCACCCCCGACGACTGAAAATTACGTAGATTGCGGGTAGCATATTTTTTTCTTGCAATAGAAGAACTATTTCTTCGATGCTCGGACAATCTTCGCGGTTGGCTCTTCGTCTATTTCCTTTTGTGGCTCTAGACTTTAAGCGAGAATTGAGCTTATTATCTTTGTTGTTTAATAGGGGAAATAAGCCTTTCTTATTTATGAAGTGATATCTTAGGGGAACTGGTCGCAAGTCCGAATCGATTAAGTCGCAAATATATTTATTCTCTTGCGAACTACCTTCTGCAGCACGCTCCCGCACTGTATTAATCCATTCGGTTAGTTGTTCTGGATTGCCGATCGTCGCTGAAAGTCCTACTATCTGTATTTGTGGCGGACAGTAGATAATAGATTCTTCCCACACAGTCCCTCTACCTCGATCGCTGATGTAGTGGCATTCATCTAAAACCACGCTCTCTACATCTTCTACAGAAGTCCCTACTTGCCCTATGGGAGTTTCATAGAGCATATTGCGAAAAATTTCTGTAGTCATCACTACAACCGAAGCATTTGGGTTGATTAAGATATCTCCAGTAATCAAGCCGACTTCTTTAGGGTTTCCGCGCCCAGAGCCAAATTGTTCCTGAAAATCGCGAAATTTCTGATTAGATAGGGCTTTGAGGGGAGTAGTGTAAAATACACGCTTGCCTCTGGACATGGCGCGGTAAATAGCATATTCCCCAATTATAGTTTTACCAGAACCCGTAGGAGCGCAAACTACTACTGATTTACCAACATCGAGGGCGGCGATCGCTTGTTGCTGGAAATCATCTAACTCGAAGGGAAATATTTGATTGAGATTTAACTCTAAAATAGTAGAATTTTCTTTCACTTAAGGTTTTTTTAATACGATCGGTATAATAAGCTGCAAAAGTTTAATATAAGTAGTCGGACACAATTAAAGTTAACTGTGAGATAAGGGAACAGGGAACAGAAAAGAGTTTCAGCTTCGTTAACAGTTTTTAACATAGAGTCGTTTATTTATTTATGTCCGACTACTTAGTGACCTGCTTGCTAAATCTATTGTGACACTGTAAATGTCTTCTAGTGTAGATTTGTTGCTAGACTCAAGGGCAACCTTTTAGCAAAGCTTCTTTAAGTAGAGGTGGTAGCTTACGCGCGATCTTACCCTTCTCCCCGTCAACTGGCACTAATGTTACCCGCGACGTTGAGTATAAATGTTCTCCATCGAGGGATTGAATTTTGTAATCAAAATTAATTCTGACTTTGACTATCTCGCTTATTTTAGTTTTAACGATCGCCGTCATGCCCATAGGAATCGCTCGATGGTAGCGCAGAGAAAGTTCGACTACACTCAAGTGATAACCTAAAGCAACTAAGTCGGCATACTCCAAACCACAACAGCGGAAGTATTCTACTCTCGCCTCTTCCATCCAGGCAATATAGGAACCGTGCCAAACAATCCCGCCATAATCGGTGTGGTGGGGTTGCACTTTTACCTTATATTCAAACCAATTTTCAATTCGATCGCTCAAGAGTCTGCTTCGTTATTTTTTATTAACCATTAAATTAAATTTACTTTTGAATTTGAGAAATCGCTAGGTCGATCGCGCCCTTTACTGTCTGTTCTACTTCCTGGTTCGAGGCGGCTTGCAGGGTATTCATAAAACTGGCGGCAAGATTGCCAGTATTACTGAGATTGCCTGAAGATTATAAGAATTCCCTACTAAATTGAAGCACTTTCCCAACAAATGTTAAACGGGGGAGTGCTTTGCTTTTTTCGATATAGAATACTAAAAGAACTATAGTAATCCTGCTTGAAATGTGAGAGTTTCAGGTGCTTTTTTTCTCATGAATCAGATTCGATTGCTATATCAGTTCAAATACCTCCAATATTAACTTCTCTCTCGGTTAAAATACGAGAGATTCTAAGCGGATGTTCCGAATCGGGTTAAAACCAAGATTCTCCGCCTTTCACACTTAGCTGTCACCGACAATTAATCGGTGGTGGCAGCTCATATACCACCTACACGCTTTGACGACATACTAGTTTCCTACCCACGGGAATTTCACCTCTACTAGCAAAGAGTCTTTGGGACAAACCTTGTTCCTACTCGCATTACATAGACGATCTCATATTTTGGGGTACAGGAGATTAAAATCTCCAACTTATTTTCATCCTACGGTTTGAAACCGCAGGCGCGTCACTGCAAGATTTACGGTAAAAAATATGGAAAATCTCAATACTTCAGGTAGGGATGGCGACTTCCCTCCTAACATCTCAAAGGCTTCAAATCCATATCCTTGGCAAACAAGTAATTATTCTTTAAATCGGGCCAGATCGCTGTTGTCTTCTCAAGATAACTTAGACCGTAGCAGTTTCACCTACGGATTAGAAGCTTTGGGAATGGTAAACTTAGGTCGAGTCTATCGCAATCTATCGATTTCCCAGTTAGTAGAATGCGCTGTGGCCAGAGGAGAAGGAAGACTGGCAAGTAACGGCGCTTTAGTAGTAGAAACAGGAAAATATACAGGTCGATCGCCATTAGACAAATTTATTGTTTGCGAACCCAGTTCTCAAGATGAAATTGACTGGAATCATCACAATGTTCCTATTTCCGAAGAGAATTTTAGGCGCTTATATCGAAAAGTTCTTTCTTACGTGCAGGGTCGCGACCTTTATATCTTTGACGGTTATGTAGGAGCAGATCCCGCCTACCGCAAAGGAGTCCGCATCATTAACGAACTAGCTTGCCAAAATCTGTTTGCTCGTCAACTATTTTTGCGACCGACAGCAAGCGAACTGGCAAGCCATCAGGCAGATTTTACTGTTATTGCCGTACCTGGTTTGCACGGCGACCCGCAAGACGACGGCATCCACAGCGAGGCATTTGTTATTCTTCACTTGGGGAAAAAATTAATTCTCATTGGAGGCACTCGCTACGCAGGAGAAATCAAGAAATCCGTCTTCTCCTTAATGAACTACTTTATGACTAAGCAGGACGTTCTACCAATGCACGGCGCTGCTAATATCGACAAATACGGTCATACAGCCTTGTTTTTCGGTCTTTCGGGTACGGGTAAAACTACCCTTTCTGCTGATGCCGATCGCAGTTTGATTGGAGATGACGAGCACGGTTGGTCCCAAGAGGGGATTTTTAACTTTGAAGGAGGATGCTACGCCAAGACTATTCGCCTCAGTAGGGAAAGAGAACCTCAAATTTGGTCGGCGATTCAGTTTGGTTCTCTGTTAGAAAATGTAATTATCGACCCAGAATCTCGAATTCCTGACTACGATGACAGTTCTTTGACAGAAAATGGAAGAGCAGCTTATCCCTTAAGATATATCCCTAACTGCGCTATTTCTGGAGTTGGTTCTCATCCCAAAACGATTATTCTTCTTACAGCGGATGCCTTTGGGGTTCTGCCTCCGATCGCTCGACTTACCAAAGAACAGGCAATGTATCATTTCTTGTCTGGCTATACTAGCAAACTAGCAGGTACGGAGCGAGGCATTAGCGCACCCCAAGTCACTTTTTCAGCTTGTTTCGGTCAGTGCTTCTTTCCTCTATCGCCAATAGCTTATGACGAAATGTTAGGAAGGCGATTGCAGCAACATCAAGATACTAGGGTATATTTGGTGAATACGGGATGGTCGGGTGGTTCCTATGGGGTAGGTCGTCGTATTGCTCTCCCTCATACGCGAGCGATGGTATCTGCGGCTCTCAATGGTAAGTTGGATAAAGTAAGCTACAAACCCCACCCAATCTTCAAATTTCTAGTGCCAGAGATAGTACCTGAGGTGCCTAACAATATTCTCGATCCAAAGAATACTTGGGAAGATCCAGAAGCTTACGAACAACAAGCATGGGAGTTAGCCAGTCAATTTGTGGATAACTTTAAACAGTTTGAAACTGCTCGTCGAGAAATTATAGCAGCAGGACCAAATCTAAGGTAAATAGGAATAGCAGTCGATCGCTAACTCCAAATTTCTGTTAAATCTAACTCAAACTCTGGCAATAAGTTGTAACCAGATATAGAGCTAATATTGCTACAAATCTCTACAGCTCGATCGGGGTAATAAATTTGTACCTGTTTATTTTCTGGCTCGATTAGCCAGCCCATTTTTGCCCCATTCTCAATATACTCTTCCATTTTCGCTTCTAGAGTTTTCAGTCGATCGCTTTTAGATTTAAGCTCGATGACAAAATCAGGACAAATGGGAGCAAACTTTTCTTGTTGCTCTTTAGTCAACGCTTCCCACCTAGATTTTTCTATCCAACTAGCATCAGGCGATCGCTCTGCACCATTGGGAAGGATAAACCCCGCAGAAGAATCAAAAACAAATCCTAATTTAGTTTTTTTATTCCAAACATATAATTGTCCACTTATATCCGCATTTTTTCTTCCTGTATCACTCCCCGCGGGTGGCATTACGATTAATTCCCCTTTTGCTGTCCTTTCTAATCTTAAATCTCTATTGGCGATCGCTATTTGTTCAAATTGTTCTTGAGTTACTATGAAGCGATCGGGAACTACTATTGTTTTACTATTCATAATTACTTGTTCGATTTTTACGATATATATTATTGGGATAACCTAATCTAAAATAAGATTCGGCTATCTTTTTGCTAGCTTGCAATTTGAACTTCGTCTCATCTGAAGAATTTTTTCTCTTTATCTATCGCGATCGCCAATCTTCTAATCAACTTTCACAATCAGTTTCAATTTTCACATCGAGGTTGTGTTCGTCTACAGTTATATAAAACACATTGGGACGACAACAAACTTGACAATCTTCTACATATGATTGGTGCATTCCAGCGCTAATATCGACGAAAGTTGTATTGATTTCGCCACAAAAGGCACAAACATATTCGGCAGTTGTTTCCATATTAGTTAGTTTTTATTTTACTTGTCCGCTGAGGCGATCGGTTTCTTTGCTGACAGCGTCGATCGCGTCTTTGAAAGTTTTTGCTTCTTCTTTATTGCCTTCAATTAGTTTCTGAGCTACTTCTTGAGCTTCCTTTTCTGTAGCGCTTATCTCACCTTTTTCCTCTCCTAACCACTTAGCTGCTTCTCCTAAATGTCTTGCAGCTCCCCTAAGCTCGTAGCCTGTTTTTTGAACTTCACCTGCAGAGTCTGCTTGAGTTGCTTGGTGTATGTAGAATTTTGCTAAGGCAAGATTACCTTTAGCAAAAGCATTATTAAGGGTTTGAACGTCTGTTATTTTATTACTTTGAACTTTTTCTGCAATTTTTTCTAATTCTTCTGTTGCAGATTCTAGAGCGGAGCGATTTTTTCCTGAAGAGCGATTAGCTTCTAACCCCATAAATACTGCACCTTTGCGAATTTCTGAGGCAGCAGCTTGTTTGTTATTTTGAAAGAATTTTTCAGCTTGTTGCCAGTGCTTAGAGATCTCGGCGTAAACAGAAAACTTTTGTTTTTCTTCAATAACTAACCAAGTGTTGTTGATATCGGCTTGATAAGCTTCGACAAAAACGCGATCGAGTTCTTTTACTGAATTTATATTACCTTTTTCTACTTCATTGGCTAGTTTTTCTAGATTTTCGTTTGCCTTTTTAATTTTTTCTTGTTGCTCTTTTGTCGCTTTTGGTATTTCTTGTTTGAGATTATTG